>ERZ1645187.3175-NODE-3175-length-13950-cov-19.195322_pt1 | contig 13950 bp, 14 predicted proteins | sample MGYA00575352_ERZ1645187 | MGnify/ENA primary metagenome ERZ1645187 (study PRJEB40837, sample SAMN11349314) | freshwater sediment metagenome | isolation source: river sediment | host: Sediment | place: India: Wazaribad , New Delhi | collected 2017-02-21 ...
ACCGGCCTCCAGCACGGCGCGCATGTTCCGTTCCATGTCCTGCTGCAGGGCCTGGAGCCCCTGGGGCAAGCTGCCGGTCAGGCGGCGGGTGAGGTCGTCAAGGTGCTTGGGGTCGAACATGGTTTCACCTGGATGGGCTGGAGAGGGTGCCGAGTACGCGCGGGGTTGGAACTTGGAGAAAGTATACCTGACGCGCCTCGCTTACCTGCCGCCAAGGGGGCGGGTAAGCGACTGGGCCAGGAGGGCGGTTGTCCGGGGCACCCGACAGGTATGGGCATCGTCATGATCAGGCTTCAGGCGTCATTGGCATGATGCATGCTAAAGACTTGAATGCGCGCCGACAGTGTCGGCCGTCTGAACCCATCCTCCCCGAACGCTTAGCCTTAACAGGATCGCTCATGGAACAAATCGCCCATCTGGCCTATGCGTTGGATACCTTTTACCTGCTGGTCTCCGGCGCCCTGGTGATGTGGATGGCCGCGGGTTTCGCCATGTTGGAGGCGGGCCTGGTGCGCGCCAAGAACACGGCGGAGATCCTGACCAAGAACCTGGCCCTCTACGCCATCGCCTCCCTCCTGTACCTGCTTCTCGGTTACGGTCTCATGTACCCCGCCGGGGGCAACGGTCTCCTCCCGGCCTTCGAGGGGTTCGCCCTGCTGGGGGATGACCTGGACCCGCGGGCCTCGTTACCCGCGCCCGGGGAGGGCGGCCACGCCCGGCTGGCGGACTTCTTCTTCCAGGTGGTGTTCGCCGCCACCGCCATGTCCATCGTCTCCGGCGCCGTCGCGGAGCGGATGCGGCTCTGGCCCTTCCTGCTCTTCTGCCTGGTCATGACCGGCGTCATTTACCCCATCCAGGGCTACTGGAGCTGGGGCGGCGGTTTCCTCGACGAACGGGGGTTCAAGGACTTCGCCGGCTCCGGGGTGGTCCATCTGGCGGGGGCCAGCGCCGCCCTGGCCGGGGTGCTCCTGCTCGGTCCGCGTCGGGGCAAGTACGGCAAGGACGGTTCCATCCATGCCATTCCCGGCGCCAACCTGCCCCTGGCGACTCTCGGCACCTTCATCCTCTGGCTGGGCTGGTTCGGCTTTTCCGGCGGCTCCGCCCTCAAGATCGCCGGCGTCGCCGAGGCCAACGCGGTGGCGGCGGTCTTCGTCAATACCAACCTGGCCGCCGCCTCCGGCCTGCTGGCCGCCCTGATCGTCGGCCGGCTGCTGTTTGGCAAGGCCGACCTGACCCTGATCCTCAACGGCGCCCTGGCCGGTCTGGTGGCCATCACCGCCGAGCCGCTGACCCCCGCGCCCCTGGCCGCCAGCCTGATCGGCGCTCTGGGGGGGACCCTGGTGGTCTTCGCCATCATCAGCCTGGACAAGCTGCGGCTCGATGATCCCGTGGGCGCCATCTCGGTCCACGGTCTGGGGGGGATCTGGGGATTGCTGGCGGTGCCGCTCACCAACGCCGAGGCCAGCCTGAGCGTCCAGTTACTCGGCATCGTCACCATCCTGGCCTGGGTCTTCCTCAGCTCCCTGCTGCTCTGGTCCCTGCTCAGGGCCACCCTGGGGCTGCGGGTGGGGGAGGCCGAGGAATGGGAAGGGGTGGATGCGAGCGAGTGCGGTCTGATGGCCTACCCCGAGTTCGTCGGCGCCAAGGGGGCCGGGCGCTGAGGGCTAGAGGCTTTAGGCCGGCGCCGGGCTGGCGGTCCTGGGCTCCGGGGACTCGTCGAGCATGCCCTGGTGGCGGATGAAGCGGATGACCTCGGCCAGGCCCTCGCCGGTCTTGAGATTGGTGAAGACAAAGGGCCGGTCCCCGCGCATGCGCCGGCTGTCGGCGGCCATGACCTTGAGGGAGGCCCCCACGTAAGGCGCCAGATCGATCTTGTTGATCACCAGCAGATCGGAGCCGGTGATGCCGGGGCCGCCCTTGCGCGGGATCTTCTCGCCCTCGGCGACGTCGATGACGTAGATCGTCAGGTCCGCCAGTTCCGGACTGAAGGTGGCGGCAAGGTTGTCGCCGCCGCTCTCGATGAAGATCAGGTCCAGGTCCGGAAAGCCCTGGCACAGGTCCTCCACCGCCGCCAGATTCATGGAGGCGTCCTCGCGGATGGCGGTGTGGGGACAGCCACCGGTCTCCACGCCCAGGATGCGCTCCGGGGGGAGGGCGCCGGCCTGGGTGAGGATGCGGGCGTCCTCGCGGGTGTAGATATCGTTGGTCACCACCGCCAGGCTGTAGCTGTCGCGCAGGGCCTTGCAGAGGGCCTCCAGCAGGGCGGTCTTGCCGGAGCCCACCGGACCACCGACGCCCAGACGCAGGGGTTGCTTGTCAGGATTCATGGGTTGCTCTCTCAGGATCGGAATAACCGGCAATATTGCTGCGAGTGGCGGCTGCTGGCGATGGCCAGGGCCGGGGCCGAGGCCCCCACCTCGGCGTCCGTCAGGGTCAGGCCCCGCCGGACGGCGCCGACCAGGACGGGACCCAGGTCCCGCAGCAGCCGCTGGCCCGCGGTCTGCCCCAGCGGGATCAGCTTGACCCCGGCCAGGATGAGATTTTCCAGCCAGCCCCAGGCCCATCCCAAGGCGGCCTGGGGCAGGGGGATGCCCCAGCCGACCGCCGCCAGGGCGAAGCCGGCGCTCTGGCACGCGGCCAGGCTGGTCCGCCACTCCCGGGCCCGGGGCAGATCCAGGTCCACCAGCAGGGTGGCGAGGGCACGGCCACGGTGGCGTTCCTCGTCCCGCAACTCGCTGGTTTCCCGACTCGCCAGGAGCCACTGGCACCCCTGGTCCAGGGCCTGGACATCGCCCGCATCGATCGCGCGGTAGAGCCGCGCCAGCAGGGGGATTTCCACGGCGGCGAGATTGGTGGTTGCCAGGTCAATCAGCCACTCGCCCAGGCTGGCCTCATCCCGGATCCAGCCCGCCGCGACCGCCCACTCGATGCCCTGGGAGAAGCTGAAGGCGCCAATGGGCAGGCTGCCGCTGCACAATTGCAGGAGCCGAATCAGGGCCAGATCGGCCGGTTCCGGCCAGGACTCACTCACGGGTCAGGGGGATGGGTAGTGGGTATGAGGGTGGCCAGGGTCATGGGTAGGGGCGTCAACAACCGCGTCGGCAGGGGCATGGGCATGACCGACACCACTGGCATAGGCCCCGGGCTCGGGCTCGAAGGGGCCAAGCTCGACCCGGACCGCCAGTCCCAGGCCCCGCAACATGGCATCCAGCACCGGGTCGTGGGGGTAACTCAACCGTTCGGTCCGCATGCAGACCGGCACGTGACGGTTGCCCAGGTGATAGCAGGCCCGCGCCAACAGCAGGGGGTCCCGGCAATCCACCACCGAAAGGGTCTCGGGGGCCGCCCGCACCTGGACCACCCTGCCCTCCTCGTCGCCCAGGAGATCCCCATCCTTGAGACCGAGGCCACCACGCTCCAGGAAAAGCCCCGCCTCCCGGCCGTCGTCCAAAACCACCCGCAGCCGGCTCTTGGTACGGCTGTTATAGGGGAGGGTGAGGGTGGTGTTCGCCGGGTGGGCGTGATCGAGCTTGTGGGTAATTCTGATCATGTAAAGGGGGTCGTGTGATGGCAACTTCGGAACCTGGATGGTGGGATCAGCGCGAGGGGCGAGCGGCATCCACCAAGTCCGCCATTGCGATGGCTTCCTCCCCGCCCAATCCGCGCAGCCCATGCGCGACCCCTTCCCGATTGGACGCCGGCTGGTTTTGACTGGTTTTCCACTTGCCGACGAGGCGGGTGATGACGATCTCGATCCCGACCACGGCCCCCAGCAGCTTGTCGATGTACTCATGGGGCGCGTCGCTCACCTGCCAGGGAGCGGCAAAGGCTGCCTCATTATGGGCGGTTAGCGCCTCGAGCTGGGTGCGCACCCAGGTGGAATCCTCAACCACACGCAGGATGCCGTAGGCGTGGGCGACGGCGTAGTTCCAGGTCGGCACCACCTTACCGGTCTCGGCCTTGGTGGGATACCAGGAGGGGGTGACGTAGGCTTCCGGCCCCTGGAAGATGGCCAGAACCTCGCTGCCGGGAACGACCTCACGCCATATCGGATTGGCGCGGGCCACATGACCGCGCAGTGTTCCGAACGGGGCGGGCGCGTCCGACAGGTGGAGGGGGACGTGGTTCGCGTCGAGCCCGCCAGGCGTTGGCGTAACCAGTGTGCAGAGCGGTCGGGCCTGGATCAACTGGTGCAGGATATCGACCCTGGGCACGGCGAAGTGGTGGGGAAGGTACATGGATAGTTCGGGTCGATTCAGCCTGGCTCAGAACAGGAAATAACGCTGGGTTAGGGGGAGTTCGCTAGCCGGCTCGCACACCAGCAATTCGCCGTCGGCCCGTACCTGGTAGGTCTGGGGGTCCACCTCGATGTGGGGCTGCCAATCGTTGAGGCGCATGTCGGCCTTGCGCAGGTCCCGGCAGCGGGACACCACCCCGATCTGGCTGCGCAGCCCCAGCCGCTCCGGCACCCCCGCCGCCGCGGCGGCCCTGGAGACGAAGGTCAGGCGCGTGGCCAGACGCGCCCCGCCCAGGGCGCCGAACATGGGCCGGTAGTGCACCGGTTGGGGCGTGGGGATGGAGGCGTTGGGATCGCCCATGGGCGCGGCGACGATCATCCCCCCCTTGATGATGAGGCTGGGCTTGACGCCGAAGAAGGCCGGCCGCCACAGCACCAGATCCGCCAGCTTGCCGACCTCGATGGAGCCCACCTCGTGGCTGATGCCGTGGGTGATGGCGGGGTTGATGGCGTACTTGGCGATGTAGCGCCGGGCGCGGCCATTGTCGTGGCGCGCCGGATCGCCGGCCAGGCTGCCGCGCTGCGCCTTCATCTTGTGGGCCGTCTGCCAGGTGCGGGTGATGACCTCCCCCACCCGGCCCATGGCCTGGCTGTCCGAGGAGATCATGGAGAAGGCCCCCAGGTCGTGAAGAATGTCCTCGGCGGCGATGGTCTCGCGGCGGATGCGCGACTCGGCGAAGGCGACGTCCTCGGCGATGCCGGGGGAGAGGTGATGGCAGACCATGAGCATGTCGAGATGCTCGTCCACCGTGTTGACCGTGTAGGGCCGGGTCGGGTTGGTGGAGGAGGGCAGCACCCAGGCCTCGCCACAGGCCTTGATGATGTCCGGGGCATGGCCGCCGCCGGCGCCCTCGGTGTGGTAGGTGTGGATGGTGCGGCCCTTCATGGCCGCCAGGGTCTGTTCGACGAAACCGGACTCGTTGAGGGTGTCGGTGTGGATGGCCACCTGGACGTCCATGGCCTCGGCCACGGTCAGGCAGTTGTCGATGGCGGCGGGGGTGGTCCCCCAGTCCTCGTGGAGCTTGAGGCCGATGGCGCCGGCGGCGACCTGCTCCTCCAGGGGCTGGGGCAGGCTGGCGTTGCCCTTGCCCAGCAAGCCGAGATTGACCGGCAGGGCCTCCGCCGCCTGGAGCATGCGGTGGATATTCCAGGGCCCCGGGGTGCAGGTGGTGGCGTTGGTGCCGGCGGCGGGGCCGGTGCCGCCGCCAATCATGGTGGTGACGCCGGACATGAGGGCGTCCTCCACCTGCTGGGGGCAGATGAAGTGGATGTGGCTGTCGATGGCGCCGGGGGTGAGGATCTGGCCCTCGCCGGCCACCACCTCGGTGCCGGGACCGACCAGGATGGTGACGCCGGGCTGGACGTCCGGGTTGCCGGCCTTGCCGATGGCGGCGATCCGCCCCTCCTTGATGCCGACGTCGGCCTTGACGATACCCCAGTAGTCCAGGATCAGGGCGTTGGTGATGACCAGGTCCACCACCTCGGCGGCGGGGCGCTGGCATTGGCCCATGCCGTCGCGGATAACCTTGCCGCCGCCGAATTTGACCTCCTCGCCATGGAGGGAGTAATCCCCCTCGACCTCGATCCAGAGATCGGTGTCCCCCAGGCGCACCCGGTCCCCGGTGGTGGGACCGTACATCTCGGCGTAGGCCCGCCGGCCGATGGTCGCCATCAGTCCAGCCCTCCCATCACCTGGCCGTTGAAGCCGTAAACGCGCCGCTCGCCGCCATAGGCCACCAGTTCCACCTCCCGGGTCTGGCCGGGCTCGAAGCGCACGGCGGTGCCGGCGGCGATATTGAGACGGTAGCCCCGGGCGGCGGCGCGATCGAAGTCCAGGGCCGGGTTGGTCTCCTGGAAGTGATAGTGGGAGCCGACCTGGATGGGCCGGTCCCCGAGATTGGCCACCCGCAGGCGCCGGGTGGGGCGGCCGGGATTGAGTTCGATCTCGCCGGGGGCGACGTCGATTTCACCTGGGATCATGGCTGGTTCCTGGGGCTGACGTTCAGAGGATGGGGTTGTGTACGGTCACCAGCTTGGTGCCATCGGGAAAGGTCGCCTCCACCTGGACCTCGGCGATCATCTCGGGGACCCCCGTCATCACTTCCTCGCGGCTCAGCAGGGTGCGGCCATAGTCCATCAGCTCGGCGACGCCGCGCCCATCGCGGGCGCCCTCCAGGATGGCGGCGCTGAGGTAGGCCACCGCCTCGGGATAGTTGAGCCTGAGTCCGCGGGCCTTGCGGCGCTCGGCAACGAGGGCGGCGGTGAAGATCAGCAGCTTGTCTTTTTCGCGGGGGGTCAGTTCCACGGCGGCTCCGTCAATGACGTCTGGTGAGTGGCAAATAGTCCTAACATGCTGTCATGCATATTAATTACTGGTTTTGTCGGGTCGGGTGGCCTCTGGCGGGGGACGCCGTGAATACTTCCCTGTAGGCTTGACGACCGCATCCCTGCGGTCGACACCCCCGCCAGAGGCCCCCCGACCCCGCCTTGCCCATACCTATTGCCGATCCTTGCCATTCAGGTGGCCCAAATGCGGGGTGGACAGGGGGCCAGGCCCAGCACCGTGGGGCGCAGGGCGGTCCAGAGCCGGGTGAAGAGGTGGCGGCAGGCCTCGGTGGAGTCCCCCAGATAGCGCACCACCAGCAGTTGCTCCAGCAGGGTGACGCCGGCCTGGTCGCCCTCGCCCAGCAGGGCGCGCACCCGGTCCAGCTCGGTCTGGCCCGCGGGGGTGGCGATGAGGGTGGCGGTCACCGGCCGGCCTCGCAGGCCCGCCGCGCCCAGGCGGCTCCGGGGGCTGAGGCGCAGACGCTCCAGCAACAGGGGCTGCTGGTCCCGCCAGACCTGCAACTGGCAGTCCAGGTCGCCCCGGTCGAAGCCCTCGGCGAGGGCGGGCCGGCCCAGGCACTGGCACTCCCAGCCCAGGAAGCGGGAGGTCGGGGTCAGGTCCACCCGGGTCTTGAGGCGCGCCTGGACGCCGGAAAAGTGGATGTTCTCCTGGGGCAGCCATTCCAGGGCGGCCTGGTCCCCCAGCCGCAGTTGGCAGTCCTGACTCGCCCGTTCGCCCTGGCTGCGGTAGAACTTGGTCGCCCCCGGGGTAGTGATCAAGGCCCTGGCGCCGGGTTCCAGTTGCACCCGGATCTCCAGGCCGTCGCCCCCCACCACCCCACCGGGGGGATGCAGCAGATAGAGATGACAGACCTCGCCCTCGGGATAGAAGGGGCGCTGCACCGCCAGGGGGCCTCTTTGGCGGCGGTGCATCAAGGCGGTGCGCCCCTGCCAGGGGCCCAGCCCCAGGTCTAGGCTGGCCTGCCAGCCCCGGCCTGGGGAGGTGGGCGCGACGGGGTGGGGGGGGCTGGCCTGATCCGCGCCTCCCCGGCCGACCCAGACACGACTCCCCGGGGCGATGGCGAGCTGCCGGCCGTGGGGGAAGGCGTCGGCCAGGGCTTCACCGGGGCAAGGGTGGGTGTTGGCCGGGCCGGGGGTGGCAAGGGGAGCCCGACGGGTCGGGGCAGGGGCGGGGTTGTTCATACGGTCAGATACTCCTTCACCAGGGCCTCGCTCAGGTCCCCCATGGCGCCGCTGGCCATGGAACGGCCGCGGTCGAGGATGGCGAAGCGGTCCCCCACCCGGCGGGCGAAGGGCAGCTTCTGCTCCACCAGGAGCAGGGTCAGGCCGGTCTCGCGGTTGAGCCGCCGCAGGATGTCGCCGATCTCCTGGACGATGTTGGGCTGGATGCCCTCGGTGGGCTCGTCCAGGATCAGCAACTTGGGGTCCAGCACCAGGGCGCGGCCGATGGCGAGTTGCTGCTGCTGGCCGCCGGACAGGTCACCGCCGCGCCGGCCGAGCATCTCCCTGAGCACCGGAAACAGCTCGTAGATGAAGCCCGGCACCTGGCGCAAGCGGTCCCGGCGCGCCGGCAGGCCGATGCGCAGGTTCTCCTCCACCGTCAGCAGGGGGAAGATCTGGCGGCCCTGGGGCACGTAGCCGATGCCCAGGCTGGCGCGCCGCTCCGCCGGGGCGCGCAGCAGATCGACGCCGTCGAAGTCCAGACGCCCGGAGCTTACCGGCAGCAGCCCCATGACGCACTGGAGCAGGGTGGTCTTGCCGACCCCGTTGCGCCCCATGAGGACGGTGCACTGGCCCGCGGGGACCTCCAGGTCCAGATCCCGCAGGGCGTGGCTTTCGCCGTAGTATTGGTTGAGTCGCGCGATGCTCAGCATGAACCCGCCTCCCCCAGATAGACCTCGATCACCCTGGGATCGTTCTGCACCGCCTCCATGCTGCCCTCGGCCAGGACGCTACCTTGATGGAGGACCGTCACCTTGCGGGCGATGGAACGGACGAACTCCATGTCGTGCTCCACCACCACCACCGTATGCTCCCCGGCCAGGGAGGTGAGGAGCTCGGCGGTGCGGTCCATCTCCTGGTGGGTCATGCCGGTCACCGGCTCGTCCACCAGCAGCAGCCGCGGCCGCTGTACCAGCAGCATGCCGATCTCCAGCCATTGCTTCTGACCGTGGGACAGGACCCGGGCGGGACGCTGGCGCTGCTCCAGCAGACCCACGGTCGCCAGCACCTGGTCGATGTGGTCGGCCTGTTCCGCCGTCAGCCGGGCGAGGAGGGTGGGCCAGACCCGCTTGTCGGCGGCCATGGCCAGTTCCAGGTTGTCGAAGACGCTATGGTTTTCGAACACGGTGGGCTTCTGGAACTTGCGCCCGATGCCGGCGTTGGCGATCTCCGGCTCGCTGAGCTTGAGCAGGTTGATGACCTGGCCGAACCAGACGCTCCCGCTATCCGGCCGGGTGCGGCCGGTGATGATATCCATCAGGGTGGTCTTGCCGGCGCCATTGGGGCCGATGATGCAGCGCAGCTCGCCGGCGTCGATATAGAGGTTGAGGTCGTTGATGGCCTTGAAGCCATCGAAGCTGACCGAGACCCCCTCCAGGTAGAGCAGGGTGCGGTGACTGATGTCCAGGTCCGGGTTGATCTCCGGCTGGAGGAACTCGAACACCTGATCCCGGCGCAGCAGTTGCCGGGTCTGGTCCAGCAGTTTCATGACCGCGCCTCCTCCCGCCGACCGCGACGGGTCCAGGTGCCCAGCCCCCGCCCCAGGCCGGCGATGCCCTGGGGCAGGAAGAGGGTCACCACCACGAAGAGGGCGCCGAGGGCATAGAGCCAGACCTCCGGCAGGGCGCCGGTGAACCAGGTTTTGGCGTAGTTGACCAGCAGGGCCCCGGCCACCGCCCCGTAGAGGGTGGCGCGGCCCCCCACCGCCACCCAGATGACGATCTCGATGGAAAAGAGGGGGGAGAACTCGCCGGGGTTGATGATGCCGACCTGGGGCACGTAGAGGGCGCCGGCGATCCCCGCCAGGACGGCGGAGAAGGTGAAGAGCCACAGCATGACCCGGTCCACCCGGTAGCCGGTGAAACGGGTGCGCTCCTCGGCGTCGCGGATGGCCATGGCCACCCGCCCCAGCTTGGACAGGACCAAAGCGCGGCAGGCGAGGTAGCCCAGGGCCAGGGCCAGGGCCGAGGCGAGGAAGAGGGCGACGCGGGTGCTGTCGGCCTGGAGATCGAAGCCCAGCAGGTCCTTGAAGTCGGTGAGGCCGTTGTTGCCGCCGAAGCCCATCTCGTTACGGAAAAAGGCCAGCATCAGGGCATAGGTGAGGGCCTGGGTGATGATGGACAGATAGACGCCGGTGACTCGGGAGCGGAAGGCGAACCAGCCGAAGACGAAGGCCAGCAGGCCGGGGATCAGCCCCACCATGAGCAGGGCGAAGCCGAAATGGTCGAAGCCCCACCAGTACCAGGGCAGCTCCGACCAGTTGAGGAAGACCATGAAGTCCGGCAGCTCCGGATTGCCATAGACGCCGCGATCCCCGATCTGGCGCATCAGATACATGCCCATGGCATAGCCGCCCAGGGCGAAGAAGGCGCCGTGCCCCAGGGAGAGGATGCCGAGATAGCCCCAGACCAGGTCCACCGCCACCGCCAGGAGGGCATAGCAGAGGTACTTGCCCAGCAGGGTCAGGGTGTAGGTGGACAGGTGCAGGGGATGGTCCGGCGGCAGGGCCAGGTTGAGCACCGGCGCCAGCAGGGCCAGGACCAGCAGGGAGCCCAGCAGGATCTGGCCGCCACGGTCGTCGCGCAGCAGTCGGGTCAGGATCATGTCGCCGCCCTCCCCTTCTGGGGGAAGAGCCCCTTGGGCCTTTTCTGAATGAAGAGGATGATGAAGACCAGCACCAGGATCTTGGCCAGGACGGCGCCGGCCCAGGGCTCCAGCAGCTTGTTGGCCACCCCCAGGCCCAGTCCCGCCACCAGGGTGCCCCAGAGGTTACCGACGCCACCGAAGACCACCACCATGAAGCTGTCGATGATGTAGCTCTGGCCCAGGTTGGGGCCGACGTTGGTGAGCTGGCTCAGGGCGACCCCGGCGACTCCGGCGATGCCCGCCCCCAGGCCGAAGGTCATGGCGTCCACCCATTGGGAGCGCACCCCCATGGCGCGGGCCATGGCCCGGTTCTGCGAGACCGCCCGCACCTGCAAACCCAGGCGGGTGCGGTTGAGGATCAGGTAGAGCAGGGCGAAGACCAGCAGACAGAAACCGAGGATCACCAGACGGTTGAGGGTCAGGGACAGGACCTCGTTGACCTGCCAGGAGCCCGCCATCCAGGCCGGGGTCTCCACCGCCCGGTTGAGGGGGGAAAAAATCGACCGCACCAGTTGTTGCAGGATGAGGCTGATGCCGAAGGTCGCCAGCAGGGTCTCCAGGGGCCGGCCATAGAGGAAACGGATCACCCCCCGTTCGATGAGGATGCCCACCAGGCCGGCGATGACGAAAGCCGCGGGGATGGCGAGGAAGAGGGAGAGGCCGATGTGGTCGGGCAGCAGTTGTTGCATGACGTAGGTGGTGTAGGCCCCCAGCATCATCAGCTCGCCATGGGCCATGTTGATGACCCCCATGACGCCGAAGGTGATGGCGAGGCCGATGGCGGCCAGCACTAGCACCGAGCCCAGGGAGAGGCCGAAGAACAGGGTCTCGATCTGACCGTACCAGTGCACCCGTCCCTCGATATGCCGCAGGACGCGACTGGCGGCGGCCTTGACCTGGCCATCGCTCTCCCGCTCCAGCAACTGGGTCAGGGCGGCGCGTACCTGGGGATGAAGCGAGTCCCGCAAGGGGGGCAGGGCGGCCAGGCGCGCGCGGGGGTCCGGGCTCTGGAGGTCCAGCAGGGCCCGCACCAGGGCGGTGGTCTCCCTGACCTTGGCGTCGGTCTCCTGGCCCAGGCGCTCCGTGAGCACCTCGCGGCTAGCGCCGCCGGGATCGTTCAGCAGGCTGGTCACCGCCGCCAGGCGCCGCCCGGGGTCGGCATGGCTCAGGTCCAGGCGGGCCAGAGCGGCCTTGAGCTGGCCGCGCATGCGGTTGTTGAGGGTGATCTTTTTCAGGTCCGCGGCGCTGATGCCCGCGATCGGCTCACCGCCCGGGACCGCCATGACACTCAGGTCAGCGTCCTGGCCGGTCGCCATCACCAGGCTGGCGTTGGACTTGAGTTGATAGAGATCGCCCGCCAGCAGGGCACGGAACAGCTCCTCCAGGCGGGGATCGCCGGTCTGGGCGAGCTGTTCGATGGCCTGCTCCTTGACCGGGAATTTGCTATCGAGCAGCAGGGGCAGGGCCGCCTCGAAGGGGGAGGGGACCGGGACGGGCTCATCGGCCCGTGCCATGGTCAGGGCGCAGCCCAGCAGGAGGACCAGCAAGAGCCGGGAAAGCAGCGGCATGAGGGGTTCTCGCGAAGGCGGTGACTAATGGAATGGGCCTGGCTGCGGGGCTCGCGGCCAGACCCGGTCTTTGTATCGGCGTAACCGTTCAGACCCCCTCTCCCCAACCCTCCCCCACCAGGGGGGGAGGGGGCAGGAGAATCAGCCCCTGGTGCCGGCGAGGGATTAGTAGTTCTGACCCGAGCAGGTCTTGGTCTTGGTGTTGTAGTTACCGCACTTGAGGGTCACCCAGTCGGCCTCGATGTCCTTGGAGCCTTCCAGGAAATCGGACCAGGCATCCCCGGGCACCAGGCCCGCGGTCTCCCAGACCACGGAGAACTGACCATCGTCCTGGATCTCGCCGATGAGGACGGGCTTGGTGATGTGATGGTTAGGCAGCATCTTGGCCACGCCGCCGGTCAGGTTGGGGGTCTCCAGGCCGATCATGGCGGCGATGACCTTGTCCGGGTCCGTGGTGCCGGCCTTTTCCACCGCCTTGACCCAGAGATTGAAGCCGATGTAGTGGGCCTCCATGGGGTCGTTGGTCACCCGCTTGGGGTCCTTGGTGAACTCATGCCATTGCTTGATGAAGGCGGCGTTGGCGGGGGCCTCCACGCTCATGAAGTAGTTCCAGGCCGCCAGGTGGCCCACCAGGGGCTTGGTGTCGATGCCCGAAAGCTCTTCCTCGCCCACGGAGAAGGCCACCACCGGGATGTTCTCGGCGGAGACGCCCTGGTTGCCCAGTTCCTTGTAGAAGGGCACGTTGGCGTCGCCGTTGATGGTGGAGACCACGGCGGTCTTCTTGCCGGCGGACCCGAACTTCTTGATGTCGGCGACGATGGACTGCCAGTCGGAATGACCGAAGGGGGTGTAGTTGATCAGGATGTCTTCCTGGGCCACCCCTTTGCCCTTGAGGTAAGCCTCCAGGACCTTGTTGGTGGTGCGGGGATAGACATAGTCGGTCCCGGCCAATACCCAGCGTTGCACCCCCTGATCCATGAGGTAGTCCACCGCCGGGATGGCCTGCTGGTTGGGCGCGGCGCCGGTGTAGAAGACGTTCTTGGACGATTCCTCACCCTCGTACTGCACGGGGTAGAAGAGCAGGCCGTTCAGTTCCTCGAAGACCGGCAGCACCGACTTGCGGGACACCGAGGTCCAGCAGCCGAAGACGGCGGCCACCTTGTCCTTGGTCAGCAGCTCCCGCGCCTTCTCGGCGAACAGGGGCCAGTTGGACGCCGGGTCCACCACCACGGCCTCGAGCTGCTTGCCCAGCAGCCCACCCTTTTTGTTCTGCTCCGCGATCAGCATCAGCATGGTGTCCTTCAGCGTGGTCTCGCTGATGGCCATGGTGCCGGACAAGGAATGCAGGATACCCACCTTGATGGTATCGGCGGCCTGCGCCACTGCCGATAGGCCCATGCCGGCCGTAAGACCGGTGGCCAGCAAGGCGGATTTGACTAACTTGGTAAGGCGCATAGTGCCGTTCTCCCGCTCGCGTGATGACTGACCCCCGCGGGTCAATACCCTGAATGCCAATCCCCGTCGTGAAGACGGGGGGTGAAAAGCCGACACCGAGTGTCGATCCCTAATTTGCAAGAGGCGGGCCATTTTCCGGTTGGCGATTGAATTCAGCCCACTAACCCGGTCTGTCGGCGATTTGGCATGGGGAAGGTGACCTGGGGCACCATTGCGGTGCGGGGTGACGGGTCCTGGTGGCCTAACTTGGTGCGGGGTTTCGCTCTAATCCTGGCCCCCATCCAGAGGGACGGTATTCAAGACGGTGGTCCGTGGGTAAAACCTGGAAGTTGGCATGGGTCCTGCTTAATCGTTGGTGACATTCTCATTGCCCGGCTCGTTCCGTGGCGTGCCCTAATCCCAACAGACCTATTGGAT
>ERZ1645187.3176-NODE-3176-length-13943-cov-10.163954_pt1 | contig 13943 bp, 5 predicted proteins | sample MGYA00575352_ERZ1645187 | MGnify/ENA primary metagenome ERZ1645187 (study PRJEB40837, sample SAMN11349314) | freshwater sediment metagenome | isolation source: river sediment | host: Sediment | place: India: Wazaribad , New Delhi | collected 2017-02-21 ...
GACAGCAGCTCGGCCTTTGCTGACGCTCATGGCCAGCGGAGTAAATGACAGCTATCAGGCAGTCAGCTGTCATCCAGGCTACTTCAAGTCCGAACGGTAGCTTTCCCTGCTGCCGGCGGGCAGAATCCGACCCAATCCGGGCGTTCGCCGTTCCTGGTTCTCAAGGGCAGGCAACAGAGTCGAGCGGACGGACAGCCTTCCATCTGTCCGACCGGACGTCGGCCGAAGCGGCCATTAGCGATGGCAGCCAAGGTGCGTCAGCAATGCAGCCGAAAGCTGGCAAAAGCCGAACCGACCGCAGAACAAGGAGGCCTAGAAAACTTTGGGCGCATTAAATGCCTCTGATCCTCAGTCGCAGTTCATGCTGCAGTAGCTCTTCCACGGCACGTCGCGCGTACCGCCGGATCCCCTGGAATTTGTAGGCCGACTACTTCAGGTGCCCCGCGAACCACCCATGCGCCGACTCGCTCCCCGCGACGATGGCCAAGCGGGATCGCGCCCGCGTACAGGCTACGTACAAGTCCTCCAGCGACAAGCTCGGCATGCTGTCTGGTGCTTCGGCCTGAACCACGACGACCACCCCAGCCTCGAGGCCCTTGAACGCCCTCACCGTGGAGTAATAAACATACCCGGGGGCACCCAGTTTGGAGGGGTCCTGAGTCAGTTCCAACCCATGGCCACAGAGACTTCCAGCCATGCAAGAGTTCTCCAGCTTGTACGGGCCGAGGATCGCCGCCCCACCCTCAGGAGCCAACTCATGGACGATCTCCCAGGCCCGCATCGCCACGGCCGCAGACGTTCCACGAAAGTCCAGCAGCGGCGGTTCTCCCTGGGGACTGCCCGGCATCGGCTCGACCGTCATGGCACAGTAGCGGTTGGTTGCGACCGTGACGCTGATCGTGTTGCGGCAATTATGGTAGAGGCGGAAGACGACCTCCGCGCCGAGTGGGGTATCGGACTTGGTGCGGTAAACGTCCTGATTCCAGTCGGCAAAGAAAACCCACTGGGCCTCTGGACCACGCAACAACTCGAGCAAAGCGATTGTCCTCAAGTCGCCGAAGTCCTGCCCCTCGTCCACAATTATGGCTTCGTACTTCTCCCCTGAATCCATGAGCAAGGCCGCGTCCAGCACGTGCTGGGGCAGCAACTCGCCAAAGTACGCTCCCGGGTCCCCACGCATCGCCGGTGGCTTGCCGATCCCATGGAAGAAGGCATCGACGCTCACGATCGCCCCCGCGCACTCGGGATTCCTGATCCGTAGGTATTCTGCGAGCGCCTTATTGAAACATACGTACAAGGCACGCCGGCCCTCCTCCAGCAGAGCCTTCAGCTTCCAGAGCGCCAGCACGGTCTTGCCGGACCCGGCAGGACCGAGGATGGCCACTCGGGGCAGATCGAAGGCCCCCTTCAATGCCGCGAACTGCTGGCGCGTCAGCTGCTCGATCGTCTGATCATCCTCCTGCGCCTCCATTTCCGTGTCTATTGAGTGTATCTGGAAGCCCAGCTTAGCGAGGATCGCTGCAACCGCATCACACGCTGCTACCCCGAATGCATTCCCCGTACGCTCCGAGTTCCGCGCTACGAGTGCCCCCCGGAGGCGCCCGGCCAGATCGTGCATGTGCTTCTGGGTTACCAGCGTAGACGCGTCCATTAGTGGCGAGGACGCGACTACCTCGCCATTCGGGTAGATCACGACGTAGGCGAACGCCCCGGGAAAATGGTGCCATCCACCGGCCTTGGTCACTATTTCCGCGAGCTGATGCGCGTTACGGGTCGCCTGCTCAGGTGGGGGTTCCTTCAAGCTCACCTCTTTGCCCGTCTGCAACCCGCGTGCATACTCAATCGCATACCAGCAGCCATCCTCACCCACCCGGACCAGACGCGAGCCCTTCACCTCCGCAATGACCATGCCGTGGCCCGGGATCAGGACAACGAAATCGCTCTGGCCATCCCGGACGCGGTCGCCATTCCTGACAGACCACGCCACGTTGCAGATGACCACCCAGTCCCGAGGAAGCTGGGCCGCAAACTGACGGCGAACTTGCTGTTCCCACCGGTCCGCCGGCACGGGCCCAAGGATTCTAGGCATGTCCTTCGTCCTCCAGTTGCCGGGCAATCGCGACCAGCCCAGCATACTCGTCCGGTGCCATGAATGGCCCACCGATGCGCCTCACCTTGCGCCCGGTGCCCGGATAGTCCCGAACCGTAACCCGGACTAGCCCACCGCTCCCGTCGCGGGCCAACCACTGCCCCTGCGAGACCTGGGCCAGTGATTGGTCGGGCTGGCGACGCCACTGACACCCCCCGGCCTCGCACGACTCCCCCGGGGCCAAGGCAGTGACCGTCGACAGTCCATCATCCGAGGACGTCGCAGCGTCCCCGGGGTCACACGACACCTTCGGGAACAAGCCCAGATGGGTACGCACCCAGGACCGGCGCCGACGCAGGTTGAACGCATCGACGATGCGAACCCACGTCGCGCCCTGAGCTGCCGCCAAGCCGCGCAGTCGCGCGGCAAGCGCACCTTGCGAGTTCGCCGAGAATTGCCAGAGGGGGTGAGCAACGATACTGATTATCCGGCCATCGGAGTCGTCGGATACCCACCCGTGGAGCTCCCCGTTCGAGACCCTTCTGGGGGCGTGGCTACCGAAGGCGTCGCAGTAGGCTGTCGCCAACCTACCGGCGTTGACGTTCCAGGGCTCCAGGCCCCAGGCCTCGAACATCGGCGAAAGGCCGGGCACAAATTCAGGATCGGCCATTGCGGCGAGTAGCTCGAGGCCGAGCTGCCAGTCGATGAGGCCGTGCAACTGCCGGTTCCGGAAGCCCTTCAGGAGCAAGTCCGGGCCTCTCCACGGCTGGTCGCTGGCCACCGCACGGTGGCATTCCTCGCGCATCAGACGGCCCAAAGTCGCGAACCGTCCCGTGCCACGCAAGCATCCCTCCACGACCTCGTCCCAGTGGCGGTATGCCCAGTCCACCAAGCCGGCCCCATTCGGATGCTCATCCGCGAGGTAGAGCTCTGCACCACATGACAAGTCAGGCGCCGTATAGCGATGGACCGATGCGATCTCGACATCCAGCGAGTCGACGTCGAGCTCGAGCGCGATCGCCCGTTGAAGGATGGTCGCGGCCGAATACCACGCAGCCCGCCGGCAAGCGATCGCCCTTGACGTATCGAAGAAACCAAGGTCGCCTTCGTCCATGAGGCGCACTGCCAGCACGTCCGTCGTCCGTGGCGCCATGAGCCGTGCAGCGACCCCTGCTGCGCCTTCCGTCGCCACCCACAGCTCGCCGTCCCCTACCCCCTTGTAGTAGGCCTTACGCGCGAACTGGAAGGGCTTCCCGTCCCCCGCTTGGCTAACCCTGTACACGCGCCCCTGCGGCGACAGCGCGATCAACGCGCGGCCTCGGGCAAAAAGCTCCATACCTGCGATCGACGGCGAGGCCACGTAAGCCACGGGAGCACCGCCTGGCTGGCGCTCGGTCGAGATGGCCGGCTTACCCAGATCGAAGTCGGTGAAGAAGCCATTGGGCTCCACCACCAGGGATGCTGTGGCCTCTGCAGTATTACACCCGGGACACACCACGGAGCTTGGATCTGCGATCCATCGTTCATCCCAGCCCACGATGGGCTGCAGCGGTCGCAACGTCGCCGGATCGGCGGCTGTCACATGCAGGTTGCGGCACTGGCTGCAAAAAACCTGCCAAGTCGCCTCGCCATAGGGCTTGCCGTGGGCTTTCCAGCGCCGTCCCCCCGGCTCGCGGGAGATGGGGCCCGAGATACCTCGCGGCTCAAGCAGGCGCTTGTCCCACACCCGCTCGGCACCCGGCGCAAACTCGGTCACTGCGAGGTCCAGCGTTCGGTCGAGGGTCCGTGGATCACGGTCCCCCCCCGATGCCGGTAGGTCAAAGTACAAGTTCCTTACCGCGGTGGGCATCCCGTACATCGGCAGCACGCCTGCGTCCGCCAGAGCATGGGCCAGGCCGCGCGTCTTATCCGCTTCCGCCTGGGCAACTGTTAATAGCCGCGCCGGTAACAGGCGGGCGTTCGCCGCGAGCCGAGCCGGGTCGATCTGTGTTCCCCTGGCCATGACTTTGCTCACGCGATCTATGGTCGCTCCCTCCGACTGGAACCAGCTGGCGACGCTGTCCCTCAGCGCCGTGTCTGTCTCGTAGCGTCCCACGGTCCCCATCTCGCCATGGGTGTCCGGCGGCGAGCCCGAGTCAATCCAGCTCGTGCCGGCCGCCGCGAACGCGCGGCGCAGGAGTTCCTTCGCCACCAGCCGGTCGCCCAGGATCTGTTGGTCACTGCCGACCGATACGCTTGGCTGCGGCGGGGCACCCCCCGTCATCTCACCCGGGTGGTCAAAGTGGATGCGATCGTGGGTCTGCCCCCGGCAGTAGGTGAGTACCACGGCAAAGGGTTGCCCCTTGCGGCCCGCGCGACCAGCGCGCTGCTGGTAGTTGAAGCGCTCAGGAGGCATGTTGGCCTGGAACACCGATTGTAAGGAGCCGATGTCCACGCCGACCTCCATGGTCGTCGTGACGGACAATAGGTCAATCTCGTCGACAAGCCGGATCGCGGGCCGGCGCACGACGTCCTCGACCTCGTCGCCCTTGATGAATATGCCGCGAAAATGGAGCTGGCGCTGCAACTGGTTGTCCGTCTGGCCCGACAGTTCCTCAGCGTGGATCCGGAAAACCGACTGCCCGTCCGCCGACAGCGCGGCATAGTAGTGGTTCGCCTCAATTGCGGCCGCCGGCCGAGTGCCGTTGGCCAGATTGTCCAGCGGCCCCGCACACCGTGCACAGACCCCCCCAGACCCGTGCCAGTGCATCTGGGCGCATCGCCGGCAAACCCATGGCACGTCATCTCGTCCGATAAGCCGGACCCAGAGGTACTCCAGGCGGACGATGCCCCAGCCCGGTGGGGCAGCATGGCCGGCATCGATCAGTGCAGCCGCCACCTGATCGCGCAGCGTATCCCACCCCATACCATGTCGCTCGGCGCACGCTCTCAGGTACCTCACCACCCGCTTCTTGGCCGCCCCCTCGTTACCACGACCCGTTGGCATGGTCATTTCCCATGGTTGCTGCGGCCATTGCGACTGGGGAGGGTCCGTGCGCCGCTCCTCTGAAAGGATTCGCAAGACGCTCTCGCACACCTCGCGGAATACACCAGAATGCATGCCCGACGGTGGCGTCGCGCGGAACGACGGCGGCAACGCCAGATGCCCGAACCCCTGTGCTTCCAAGTCGTAAAGCAGCCGGCCGGAGATTGCACGCCAGGCTGCCCTTTGGAGGGCGCGTCCTTTCTTGATGATCTCGTTGCTCTCGCCGGCGGTCAGATCAGCCTTGAGCAACGGGGCAACACGGCCCGCCGCGTGCGGGAACTCCAGCAGGCTCGTCCAGTCCGCGGTGTCCGACACACGCCGGTCATCCACCCCCGGCCCCCCGGGATTCACCCCCAACATCGCGATTCGCCGCCAGAGGGGCGGCAGCTCCCGGCCGTTGTCTGGCGCCGGAGCCGCGAGCAAGGCATCGAGGCGGACGTATCCCGGCTGGTAACGCTCGGCCTCCGCCACCTGCCGCTTGTCCGCCGCACTCGCAAGCTCTGGATCGTCCACCACGATCAACGCGGCCGCGCGGAAGGACTTGAATTCCTCGGCCTCCACCGGTCCAAGCGCCTTGAGCAACTCCTTGAACAAGCCCCGGGGGTCTCCCCCCTCGCGTCGCATCTCCCGCACGAGTCGAAGCTTCGCATCCGGCAGCGGGGACCGTCCGCACAGCCTGATCTCCTCGAGCAAGGTAAGACGCAGCAAGTGCCGCCATTGCTCGGTCTCCACGCCGTTGGCCAAGGTCGCAGCGGACTGCCGGCTGTCCGAGAAGGCGACAAGCTTGCGTGCCCCTCCCGCCGGCATCACCGACATCAGGTGCTTGGTGAGTAACAGCGCTACTTGGTTCAAGCCGGTAGCAAACGACCGGATCGGGCTCAAGCGGCCGCCCCGGCGCTCCGAGTAATCCATGCCGCACGAAGGACACTGTTGGGGCATGGCCGAAACGCAGGCGTCGTCTGGCACCTCCATCCATAGGCACGGGAGCCCACCCTCCGCACCGGCTCCCAGCTGGACTAGGCCAAGCGCAGAATCGAACTGCGCGCCGACCCACTGTGCATCCACCGCGACGACGGGTCTCCCATCGTTGCGCTCGACCGAGCCCTGAGACCACCGCCCAGTCCCCTCAGCTGCGACTCGGCCTGGCGGCAGCAAGTACAGCGCGCCCAGACGGTCGGATGTTTGCATATCCGTCCGACCCGTGAATGAAGTCTCCGGAAGTCCCTCGATGTCCGGCGGCATCGCAGCCAGCTCATAGCGCCCCGGGCCGCAGGGGATCTTGTAGCCGGCCAACAATTGCGTCCCGCAACACTCGCAATAAAGCACCTCGAGAACCCGGTCGCTCCCCCGCGCTTCCTGTGGATCCGCAAGCAGGCGGCCCACGCGGCGCCTTGGGTCGTCCCCTGCAGGCTGCCCTGCCGCCCAAAGGCCATCGATGTTCTTCACCATCCAGTGGAAGCGCAGCCGGGGCGGCCGCCGGCCACCCGCATCCCGACGCCGCGCCATGACTCCGATGGTTACTAGGAGGCCGCGGACGGCGTAATGCTGTGCGTCGGGGGACAGCGTCGGGAACCAAACGCTGGCCAGATGCCCTAGCGACCGGGTCTGGTATCGCGCCGCAACCGGATCCCAGAAAGGGGTCAGGATCGCAAGCTCGGCCGCCGACGAGTCCAGCCGGGCGAAAGTCTCCCCGGCAAGTTCCGAGTCGGTAGGCGCGGTGCCGAGTCGTTCTAGAAGACGGGCCGTATCGTCTTCGAAGGCACGTCCCTGCGGCGCGACATGTAGTCGTTCTCCAGCCTCAACATGGAAGCGCGCACGTGCCTGAGCAGCATCGAGCCCGAACAAACCACCGAGGAACTCAAAGGTCTCCTCGCTTCCCGTATCTAGGGAGGCGCTCGATGCAAGGATTTGCAGCTGCCGGCTATCCGGCCCGATGCCTAGCCGGTCCAGCAACAAGCGGAGCAAGTATCCAACCTCAGTCCCAGCCGCCCCGCGGTAAAGATGTAGCTCGTCGATGACAAGCTGGAACACATTGTTCTCCCGGTCCTCCGCCAACCACCGGGCCGTGGCCTCAAGAACCTGCGCGTCTGCTCGGTCCCCCGGGATCTGCGGATGGGCATGGCGCATCAGCATGATAGACAACATGCTGACGTTCGTGATCAGGATGTCCGGGGGGGACGCCTGCATTTCCCAACGATGGACCATCTCGCAGGCCGAGGGCTCCATGCGGGGGAAGAACGCGAGCTGCTCCCGGAGGTCGTCTCGCCTTCCCGCAGCATCCGTCGCTCCCGCGACGTCGCCCGCGCGCTCGCAATCCGCCAGCCGGCGCACGGCATCGTCATGCTCGGCACGCAGCTTGGCATACTGGTCGATGTTGGCGGCAAGCCGCTTGCGCAGTTGGCGGCGCTTGGGCGAGGGAACGACGTGGTCGTCGTTCAATCTGGATGGATGGCCAGAGACCGGTGTCGAGCCGTTGTACCGGCCAAATCGGATGCGGTTACCCTCTAGCTGCCGATCCATGGCTGCGAGGGCGTCGTCGGAATCCAGCGCCTTCCTGAGCCGGGATACCTGATCCTCGACCAGCGCATTCATCGGATAGAGGAGCATCGCGCGGACCGCCGCAGGCCGCGACTCCCCACGTGCGCCCATGCGGCTAAAGTCCCACGCTGGGGGTGATTGACGTGTCCAGGGCGCCAATCCAGTGGGCGTCCGGACGGGCTCCCAGCCGCCATGCGGACGGGCTGCGTCCCGGATGATAGACGCCAGCACGGGCAGCAGGAAGGATTCCGTCTTACCCGAACCTGTCCCAGTGACAACCACGCAGTGCTTGCCCGCCATCGCCTCCCGCAGCATGCGCTGCTGGTGGAGGTAGAGCGGATACCCTCCCGTCATTAACCCGCCACCAACGATCGCGGCGAAGGCCTGCCGGGCTCGGGGCGACAGCCCCCGCAGGTCCTCCTCCCCCAGCTGGTCGACGGGAACGCTGGTCCGATACTCGGGCAGCACCTCGACGTAGGGCTCCTGAAAGAAGACACCGGGCGTGTCCAGCAGCCGCGCGCGCTCCTCCTCGAACGAGGGCGAATCCGTGCCAAATGCCGACTTCACATACCGCTTGAGCTGTTCCTCGAGCTCGATCTGCGCTCCCACAGGATCATGGTCGAAGTTCATCTTTTGTTCCTCAAGGAAATTTCCATGGCTCGCCGGGGCATTCGGCTCGCATCCATTCATAGCGGAGCCAGTGCAGCGCCGAGCAGCGTCGCCACCTTCCCAGCAATCTCCTCCGGGACCCACCGATAGCCGAGCCAAATGCCCCCAACCATCTCCGCGTAGACTGGACTCACGGCCCCAGGCGCCACCGTCGAGGTGAACGGGGCGGACGCGGCGCACAGCAGCAGGGTCCGCTCGATAACAACGGGTGGGCGCAAGCGCGCCGGGAGCCACAGCGTCCCGTCACTCACCGCGTAGTGAATCGGCCACGGCACCGCGTCTTGAATCCCGCACGAGTCCCGCGCAAACTCGGCAAACGCGCTCAGTGCCAGCCAGATCCCCCAGCGCGAGTCATGCATGAAGCTGTAATGCCGCTGACCATCGGGCCGCGCGGTTCCAAGGACATAGACCTGAAGTCCTTGCGCAATGGGATCCTCGAAACGGTAGAGCGACGCCATCACTGGTGGATCGACGTCGAGCCGGGACACACTTCGTGCAACGAACTCTGCCCGGCCGGGGTGGAACCGCTGGAGATAGCGAAACTCGGTGGCGAGGTCCGCCCAGCCCCAAGCTCCCAGTGTCCCGCGAGCCTCGTCGATGCCCTCCGCCCAGGCAGCGACGGACGCGGCGGGATACCGCACATTTTCCATCCCTACCAACTCGGTGAATGCCGCAAGTTCGCCCTCCGACCGCTCAGTGAGCCTGAGGACCGGCAGGCTCCCCGACGGACTCGACTCCAGCCACAGGTCCCCCGCCAGGCCGTCAACAAGCTCGTGCCAATGCTGCAGTCGCAACGTTCCGCCGACCCCGTATACAGCGCGCCCCTCGTGCTGAAGTGGCAAGGAATACAACATGGGCGGCACGGCATGGATTCGTACAAGATGCCCTTCCGCGTTCGCCTCGATCTCCAAATGCCCGCGCCCCCTCAGCTCAAGGAGCAAAAGGGCGGGCTGGACTGCCATACCCGCCCGGCGGGCCAATCTCAGTAATTGGTCGCGGGCGGCGCCATAAGTCATTGAGCCCAGCTGCGCCAGCGAATCCAAGAACCGGGCCGGCACGGACTCGCAGACGGCGCGCTGCTCGACGGGAGCCAAGCGAGGCGTCCACCTGCGATGCCCAGCCGCCCGAACGACAGCGGGCGCCGTGCCCGAGACCGGCTGGCCCTGCGCGTCGCGGACGACGCCCAGCAAGGCGAATCCCGGCTTAGCGGCCTGTCCCAATGGCCCCACCCCAAAGGTGCGACCGCGGGTGATCCCCGTGCCGCCTGCGACGGACACCTTTAGCCGTGTCGTCGCGACCGTCTGGCCCTCATGGACGACGCGAATCATGAACGACGCCCGCCGGTCGTCGGCCACTTTCACGGCGAAGCGCCGAATCCCAGGCCCGCTGGGCGGCGGGAAACCATCGCGAGTCCGCGGCATCCCCACCGCTCCCTGGCGATCCATATGGGCCGTCAGGGCCGTAAAGTGGAGCCCCTCGGCCACGAGGGACGCCTTGTCAGGACCTTCCAGCTCGACTAGGGGCAGGTCGTAGTATGCGAAGGTCCGGCTACCCCCACGCAACAACGGCCGTCCCCCGACCAAGCGGATGCGTGCAAGACCCGACGAGAAGCCCTGCCCCCCCGCCAACGCTAAGCGCTGCTCGGGGGACAGCAACTCGCAATGGTGGAGGCCACCCAAGCTCCACCCGCGCGGCAGGCCCTTCGAGTCGAAGGGCTCCCACCGCGCACGGCTGGCCCCCAGATGCCGTGCGAGAAAGCCGGCCTGATCGTCCGCATACAGCAGGAAGCACGGGCCCGACAGCGGGACTTCGCGCTCGATTAGTTCCTGGCCCAGCGCTGAATCCGGAACATCCCAGGCCAGCACCCGGATTCGCCGCATTGGCAGGACCAACCGGCGCACGCCCGGCCCGTTTTCGTCGCCCCCCTCGACGAAGATGGCCGAGAACTCCACGTCGGACGCGCCCGCTTTCACCACGAGCCGGCCTGCCTCGTCCTGCAGTCCAGCTGACCGGGTCGATGCGTGGGTCCCTGTTTCCTCAAGGGTCGCTTGCCACCGCCCGCACCCCGCGACCAGATCTACAGTTCCCGCCCCGGCCACGGTCGGAATCCGCCAATGGATGTCCCAGTCAGCGGCGGCCGTCGCCCCCGGCCGCAGGACCAGCACGACAACGTCCAGCTCGGTGTCGTTGTGCCCTCCGCCCTCCCGCGCCCCCTCGGCGCCTGCGCCGACGCCAATGCGAGGGGCGGTGCCGTCCCACGCCTCGAGCGCCGACGCGACCATGTGCCGCAGCGGCTCCTCGTAGTCCGGGGTGGCGAAGGCACCCCGCAGCCCCTTGCTCAAGTAATAGGCCGCCGTTGCCCGTGCGGCCATCTGGCCGAAGAGGTGGGCATTGAGGGGCTGGCGGGGTCGCAGGCCGCATTCCGAGAACAAGCGGGGCAAGCCCAGAATATCCTTCGGCGAAACTAAGCACTGCGAACGCGGCATCCCGACGAAGCGATAGCCTCCCAGCACGCGGACAGCAAAGACGCCAAACCGGCCGTCGCATTCTAGTGACCATCGCTGAAGGTCTTGCCAGGCGCCGATCATCTCCTCGCGCACCGTGTTGTCATCCCCGGGGAAAGGCTTCCCGGACAGCTGCGCAACCCTCGCATAGAACCCGTGATCCGCATCCGAAATCGCGAGCACCCACAGCGCCAGATACGGAAGGTAGGCCGGTGCTCGCATACCTGCGTAGGTAACATCGATGTCACCAGGATCGACGTAGCCGGGCGAACGCCTCGCGGCGACCCGCTGGCGCATCAGGCGCCCGGCAGCCTCCGCGACGGTGCGGTAGCCTGACAGCCACGGCGGCCCCTCCTCGATCGCCGCGACCAATCCTTCTGCCCCCCCGAGGCGCAGGCCAATCGAGTCCAGCGCCATGCGTGTTGCATGAAGCCAGGTCTCCTCTCCCTCGGCCGACGGCGGAAAGAAATGGGATAGGAGCAGGCTGTTCCACTCTACGAAGGGCGACACTATTCTCGCGGAATCACTGGCAGAAAATTTGAGTATGCCACGGTGTTGATTTCGACGTCGATGCACCAAGCGCCCAAAACACTGCAACTGGGAATAACCACGGACTGGCGATGGAGTTGGCCCGCGCCTGCGAACCTACGGTTGTCGGGCGACAGGTGGATCACCTCCGATGATCAACCGGAGTCCTGAAGTGCAGACGCAGTGACCTGTGCGTTGCGGTAACGGCAAAAGACTCATCTCGTGAGCTAGAGGCCTGCAATGCCTAGTAGCGTGCTTACCCTCTGCGTTCACATCCAAGACGGACAAAAACTGCACTGGAACAACGCAATGGGCAATCTGGGATAATCTCAAGCCATCGCGGAACATGCGTCCCCCACGGCGTCAGCCCAGCGTCCAACCTACCTCCGCCGCGGAACAGCCCCGCCGGCGAGAACCAAGAGAACGAGAACCGATGGACACACGTAAGTTTGTAGACCTGTTCTCGGGATGCGGAGGGCTTTCCCTCGGCCTCTCGTCAGCAGGGCTAAAAGGCCTCCTCGCGATCGAGCGCGACCCGATGGCCTTCGCTAGCTTTCATGAAAACCTCTTGTCCCCTAGAGATGTACCAGTGGCCAAGTTCGATTGGCCTAGCTGGCTTAGAAAAGGCGCATGGTCTATCGACGAGTTCTTGGAAACGCACCTCCCAAAGATCATGTCGCTCAATGGCAAGGTCGATGTCATGGGTGGCGGCCCCCCTTGCCAAGGATTTAGCTTCGCTGGGAGGCGCCAAGCGAATGACCCCAGGAATATGCTGTTCGAGAAGTACGTCAAGGTAGTCCAGCACGTTGAGCCCAAGCTTATCGTGCTCGAGAACGTACCAGGGATGCGGATCGCACACACTCGCACGGGAGGGGAAGCGGCGGGACAGTCCTACTACGAAAGGCTGGTCGATCAACTTGGCAGTATTGGATATCAGGTCCAAGGGGAGACCGTCGACGCCTCACGCTTCGGAGTGCCCCAGAAGCGGTCTCGCCTTATCGTCATTGGCGTGAGGAACGACATTGCTGATCGCCTCGACGGTGGCGCCGCCAGAGTATTCGCACATCTTGAAAGAGCACGGCTCCAGCAACTTGCACAGTTTGGCCTCCCCGGGCAGGTTTCTGCCGCAGATGCGATCTCTGACCTCCTAACGGACAACAGGCCGCGTATCGACTGCACCGACCCCAAGTCCCCAGGCGGCTATCAGGAGTTGCAGTATCAGGGCCCCAAGACGACGTACCAGAAACTGATGCACAACGGGTGCGACGGTCCTATGGACAGCATGCGCTTGGCCCGCCACACGGACGAAGTCCGTGCGCGCTTCAAGCGAATCCTAGAAGAATGCTCCCCAGGCGTAACGATCAACGAGGAAACACGCCGGCGCCTCGGCATCAAGAAGCATCGGACGTACCCAATGGCAGCCTGTGAGCCTGCACCCACGATCACCACACTGCCGGACGACATCTTGCATTACGCCGAGCCAAGGATCCTGACCGTAAGGGAGAGTGCGCGCTTACAGTCATTTCCCGATTGGTTCCGGTTCTGCGGGAAATTCACGACAGGCGGAAATCAGCGCACGAAGGAATGCCCACGATACACGCAGGTCGGAAACGCCGTCCCGCCGCTGCTGGGGCGGGCGATAGGCATAGCATTACTTGCAACCCTCGCGGAGGTCGACGCTGGCAGGCAACAACTGCGCAGCAACGGTCAAAGACTCATCGCCGCCTAGAAGGGGGAGCACGGAAGAAACGTGTTTCAGACTCCATTAGGGCTTACGTCGGACTTATGGACGCTGTCCGAACGCGTCAAGACACTGCCGAATCACCATTACCGGTACAAGTCGTTCCGCGTACCCGGCTGGGCTTACGAGAACATGACCGACTTTCTATCTCCTGACGAGCGCTCGGAGCGGATGTCTAGGATCCGCAGCCATGACACAAAGCCGGAGCTAGCGCTAAGGCTTCTGCTCCATGGCATGGGACTCCGGTACCGACTAGGCGGAGCAGGTCTCCCCGGACGTCCTGACCTAGTGTTCCCTCGACATGGTGCGATTATCTTCGTTCATGGTTGCTTCTGGCATCGACATCCCGGCTGCAAGGTAGCGACTACCCCGAAGAGCAATACTGCATTCTGGGAAGAGAAATTTCGTCGGAACGTCGAGCGTGACGCTAGGGTGGTCGCCACGTTGAGACGTTTGGGTTGGCGCGTCAAAATTGTATGGGAATGCGACTTGTCGACCCGCAGCCGAGCGCTTGAGACCGCGAGGCACGTAAGAACGTGGCTTCTCCGCGAACGTCGCGACAAGGCAACACACGAGGGCGAAGATAGAGGTCAGCTGCGGCAGAGCAAGTTGAGCAATGCACCCAATGAATCATCAAGGATGATTAGCCGTGCATCCGACAGCCGAGACGCGATGCTCGCGGCTTTTCGAGATTGAATCTCCAAGAAATCCGTAGCTCGCGCAGAACTCAGTCACCAAGTCCCCGCAATAGCCGCTGCACTGAGCAAGCTGCCGTTGATTGGCAGACGCGACGAACGATAGCAGTGTGTGTGTGGGGGGGGGGGGGGGGGCGGGAACCCCAGTGCGCGG
>ERZ1645187.3177-NODE-3177-length-13940-cov-34.392726_pt1 | contig 13940 bp, 9 predicted proteins | sample MGYA00575352_ERZ1645187 | MGnify/ENA primary metagenome ERZ1645187 (study PRJEB40837, sample SAMN11349314) | freshwater sediment metagenome | isolation source: river sediment | host: Sediment | place: India: Wazaribad , New Delhi | collected 2017-02-21 ...
AGATTATCGATACTCGACGATTTCCAGAAAATTCCGCGACAAGCGGATGGCGGAGGGAAAGGGATACGGGCGAAATCGTCTCAGCGGGACGCTTGTTACCGAGAAATATTGCTGAGAACAGCGACATAAAAGGCCGCATGCGCAGTTGTTCACTGATCCCCTAAGCTCGGTGCATCGTTCCAAGAATGCCTTGATAGTATTTTTTCGTCGAGCCTACGTCCTGTCGCAGTCAGTCCAAAACTTGCGAAAGGAAGCGAAATGACATTCATGCATTTGAACCAGATCCAGCTCGCTGCCCGTTGGAATATCAGTCACCGCACACTTGAGCGCTGGCGCTGGTCAGGCGAAGGGCCGCTGTTCATAAAGATCGGTGGGCGGGTGGTCTATCGCTTGGCCGATATCGAGGCATACGAGCTCATGCAGATCCGCAAGAGCACATCCGATCTGTCGCGGCAGCTGGTCTCCGCTCAGCCTCATGCCTGATGCCCGTCCCCTCTGCGGGGCTTGAGATTCCCTTCGTTACCAACCGTCGAGATGCGCTGTACCCCTGCGCATCTCTTCCTCGTTTAGCGCCTGCTCAGAACTTGGTTGCCTTCGGCACGCCAACGCGATCATGCGGACATGTCAGATCTATTGCAGCCCGACCAAGCCGAGGCCGCTCGGATCCACAATATTGAACCCGATTCTCAGACCTTCGCCCCTTTTCGATTGAAAGCGCGGAACTCTTCCGATAGCTTGCCGAGAGAAACCAGTAACTGGGCGAGCCTAGTTTTGGTGTGGGTCTGGTCACTGGGAGTGAATGGTGGCGATGGACAAGGCGGACCTGCGATGGGGCGTCGAGCGACGACTCGAATTCATCGAGTTCCGTCTGTTTTGGGAGGGGCAAGTGAACCGTGGGGATTTGATGGAAGCGTTCGGCGTGTCGGTGAACCAATCGTCCACCGACTTGAATCGCTACATCGCCCTGGCTCCGACCAATATGACCTACGACAAGAGTGCCCGGACCTATGTTCGGGGGGACGAATTTTCTCCGCTTTTCCTCAAACCAGATGCGAATCGATATCTGGCCCAGCTCCGCTCGGTCGCGGACGGCATCTTGGATCGGGCTGACGCCTGGATCGGCGAGTTCCCATCCTACCATGCCGCACCGACCCCTGCTCGGGGCGTGAATGCCAAGACCCTGCGTTCGGTGATCGCCGCGATCCGGAGATCAGAGGCGATCGAAGTCAAGTACCAGTCGCTGTCCCGGCCGGAGCCGCGCTGGCGCTGGATCGCACCACACGCGATCGGGTTTGACGGATTCCGCTGGCACACACGGGCCTTCTGCCACTCCGACGAGAGCTTTAAGGACTTCCTGCTTTCGCGGATCATTGAGATCCGCGGCAACAAGCCGAGCGAGGTCGATGCTGATGGGGATGCCGACTGGAACGAGCAGGTTACTTTGGAGATCGGGCCGCATCCTGAGCTGTCTGATGCGCAGAAAAAAGTCATCGCCCTCGATTACGGAATGCGCAGCGGTCGAGCGATAATCCCCGTGCGGAAGGCGCTTCTTTACTACGCGCTCAAGCGGCTGGGTCTGGATACGGACCACTCGGCGAGACGTCCGCAGGATCAGCAAATTGTATTAATCAATCACGAGGCGGTGTCGGGGATTTGTTCAGCCGTCGGCGGGGAGGGCTGAGCGATGAACGCACCCGAATATCCGCGATTTACTGCCTCATCTTTGATTCGCAATCATTTCGCGCGTGATACTCCTCAGGATCATCATCCTTCTAGGCATGAAGAGCTTGGGGTGAATAACTATTCTGTCGGAGAACGTCAATGACTTCAGGCTTGTCGACGTTGATTGAAATGCGAGACGCGGTTGGGTTTCTGGGGGAGCGCTCTCAGTACGGCTGGTGGCCAACAGCGTTTTACGATGCATCAAGTAGACCGTTTCTTGAGCCTGTGTTCGCTAAGACGATTAGATCTGCTCAATATCATGGGGTCGTGGCTGCGGCTCGACGTTTACATGACGAAAACTTAAGTGTTGGCAGCTTTCACTTATTTCGGCTGCCTGAAGAAACTGAACAGGATCTGCATAATCTTCTGCAAAGGGACGCATATGACCAGACTAAGCAGGCACTTCGAGGCAAGGATGCTGCGTTGAACCTGTTGAAGAGAATGGCCAGTAGTTCATCAAATGTCAGTGAGGGCCCAACCGCGGTAGGAAGCATCAAAGACATCAATTCTTCGCGGGTTTTAGGGGATATTGCTGGTGCATATGTCTGGGCGTTTTCCAGAAATGCCAAAACCTATCCATATCTGGTCGCATGAACGTGGCTGAAACCGTCCCATACACAACACAGCTACAAGCTGGTCTTGGCCTCATCAACGAGACAAAGGCTCTCTTGGGCCTTTGGTCGCCTGGGATGTCAGCCAGCGAGCTGCATCAAGTTGCCTTAGACTCGGGACGATTCCCAACGGTCACCGCTCGTCGTTTGCGCAACATAGTGATGGAATGCTTTGCGCCACGTTATCTGTTTGATGGTGGCACGCCCGCAATTCACCTCAAGCGGTTAGCAGCCGTTGTATCAACTATCGATTTTACTCAGTTTCTACTCATCTTCACGAGTCGAGCCAACTCCATATTTGGCGATTTTGTTCGCCAAGTCTACTGGGTGCGGTACGCCGGCGGCTATACGCAAGTCACCAACGACGATGCACGTGCCTTCGTCGAGCGCGGGATCGACGAAGGCAAGACTGTCAAACGCTGGTCTGAGACCACCGTACGGCGTGTCTCCGGCTACCTGACGGGCTGCTGCGCCGACTACGGAATGCTCGAACGCGGGTTGCGGTCCAGCCGACGCATCCTACCGTTCCGCATTTCCCCTTCTGTGGCTGCCTACCTCGCGTACGAACTGCACTTCGCGGGCGTCGGCGACAACGCCCTGCTCACGCACGAGGACTGGCAGCTCTTCGGCCTGGCGCGCGAGGACGTGCTTGAGGAAATCAAACGACTCTCGCTGAAGGGGCTGCTCATCGTCCAGGTTGGTGGCGATGTGATCCGTATCAGCTGGAAGCAACAAGACATGGAGGCGCTTTGCGATGTCCTCGCTCAAGGCTGATTTCGACGAACTACGCGAGCGTATTCGGCACGGGCGCGAACTCGGTCATGCGAGTTTCGAGCCGATCTATTATCTTGTGTTCCTTCCCGCGCAAATCCTGGAAGTCAAACGGCAGACACCTGCCTGGGTGGCCAAGCTGCACCAAGAGGGCTGGGACGTCCACACCTTTTCCATTGTCGAACATGTCTGGACACTGCTGAAGGAGGACCCGTTCTGGTCGCTCTGTGTGATGGAGGACAAGGCCGCGCCCCTGGATTGGCCCCGCACCAATAAGGCGCTCGCCGACATCCTGACCGCCGACAACGCTTTGTTGAAGCGGCTCGAAGCCGCGCTGCAACCGCTCGAAGGCCAGCAAAACGCTCTGCTGCTCGTCACTGACTTGGAGGCACTGCACCCGTTCTTGCGCATTGGTGCGATCGAAAGCCAACTGCAGGGCAAGTTTCATGTGCCGACAATCTTCCTCTACCCCGGCGTGCGAACCGGCAAGACGCGGCTGAAGTTCCTCAGCTTCTACCCGGAAGATGGCAACTACCGCTCTGTGCACGTCGGCGGCTGAACTGATTAAGAATGCAGGGATTTACCCATGACTATTCGCTCGCTTTTCGACCCCAGCAAAGACATCTACCGCACCATCGAGAAGGTCATTACCTACGGCGCATCGCAAGAAGGCCGCCTCAAGGCAGAGATCTCCGAGTACGTGGTCACGGAGAGCATCGAAGAGCAGTTCCGTAAGCTACTCGATCGCATGCAGCTGGCGATGGAGGCTGGTGGCGAGAATGAAATCGGCGTCTGGGTCTCTGGCTTCTACGGGTCTGGTAAGAGCTCGTTCACCAAGTACCTAGGCCTGGCTTTCGATGATCAGCGGATGATCGACGGCACCCCCTTCATTAAGTACCTTCAGGATCGCCTGCACAAGCCGCAAACCAAGGCGCTACTTAGCACCGTGGCGCAGCGGTTCCCCGCCGCCGTGGTCATGCTCGACTTGGCGAGCGAGATGCTCGCTGGCGCCACGATGGAGGACGTCTCCACCGTCCTGTACTTCAAGGTGCTGCAGTGGGCCGGTTACTCGCGCAACCTCAAGGTCGCCGCCTTCGAGCGAATGGTCGAGAAGGATGGTCGCGCGCCTGAGCTGCACGAGCGCATTGCCAAAGCACTGCCCGGCGCGACCTGGGCACGTGTTCAGAATAACCCTCTGGCTATCGACGGCCTGATCCCAAAGATCGCCCACGAGATGTACCCGGCACTTTTCCCGGAGGCCAAGTCGTTCTCGTCTAGTACCGATGGGTTCTTCCAATTCGAAGACCAGCGCGTGCAGGAGATGATCGACATCGTTCGTGAAAAAAGCGGCAAGCAAAACATCATCTTCATCGTCGACGAGGTCGGCCAGTACGTCGCCTCGCGTGACAACCTGATCCTCAACCTCGACGGCCTGGCCAAAAACCTCAAGCGGCTGGGCGATGGCAAGGCGTGGATCATCTCCACGGCGCAGCAAACGCTCACCGAAGACGACCCGCGTGCAGCTCTTAACTCGGAAAAGCTCTACAAGCTGAAAGACCGCTTCCCGATCCAAATCGGCCTGGAATCGAGTGACATCAAGGAAATCTGCTATCGACGCCTACTGGGTAAGTCGCCGGCAGGCGAAACCGAGCTTGGCAAACTGTTTGATGCCCACGGCCAGGCTTTACGACACAACACAAGGTTGCAAAACGCCAAGTACTATGACGCCGATTTCAGCAAGGCGAGCTTCACCAATCTCTATCCGTTCCTCCCGGCGCACTTCGACATCCTGCTGCACCTGTTGGGCGCCCTAGCCAAGTCCACCGGTGGTATCGGTCTGCGCTCTGCGATCAAGGTCATCCAGGACGTACTAAAAGGCGAAGGCGGCTCCAAGGCCATGGCTGATCAGCCGGTTGGTTGGCTGGCCACCACCGTCACGCTGTACGACGAGTTGGAGAAGGACATCCGCCGCGCCTTTCCCTCGATCCACCAGTCGATCGGCAAGGTTCAGATCCGTTTTATAGACTCACAGCTTTACCAGGATATCGCCAAGTCCGTGGCGGTACTGCAGATCCTGGGCAATCTGCCAGTGACGGTGCAGAACATCGCCAGCCTGATGCATCCGTCGGTCACCGCTCCTTCGCAGCTCGACACCGTCAAGAAGGCCGTCGAGGACATGCTCAACGACGTGCATGTGCCACTGGGCGAGAAGGATGGGAGCCTCGTCTTCCTCAGCGAACGGTTGCGCGATATCGAGCAGGAGCGTGGCGCTATCGCCCTGCGTACCGTCGATGTTAAGCGCATTTTCAACGATGCCCTGCGCGAGTCCTTCGATCCGCTGCCCCGGGTGAGCCTGCACGGTACTATGGCCGTCGCTACTGGGCTGAAGGTCCAGGCCGGGAGCGCGATCACGAGTCTGGCGGGCGACACGAACACAATACAGACCGTTGTGGAGTTGGTGCCCGCTAGCGACTACGACACCGCCAAGAACCGAGTGCTGGACGACTCACGCGGCCGAGCAGGTCGCAACCTCATCGGCCTACTTGCCCGAACCAACCCCGATCTCGACGATCTGGCCAACGATATCTACCGCTGCCAGCGGATCGCCGAACTGCACCGCAACGAGCCCGACCAAGAGGTCAAGGACTACTGCTCTGGCCAGCTGGACCGCGCTGCCAAGCTTGCAACCCAGCTGCAGAGCAAAATCAAGCGGACACTACAATCAGGATCCTTTGTCTTCCGCGGCCAGGCCACAGCGGTAACTGCCCTAGATGCGGACCTGCTTGAAGCCGCCAAGAAGTTCCTCGTGGACGTTGCCGACCAGGTGTTCGATCGGTACGTCGAAGCACCAGTTCGAGCGGGTACCGACACCTCCGAAAAGTTCCTGAAAGCCGCCAACCCCGCTGCAATTGGCAGCAGCCTGGACCCGCTGGGCTTGGTGCAGACCGTCGCCGGGCGCGCGTCGTTCAAGACCGACCACAAGGCGATGATCAGCATCCGCGACTACATCGACAAGCGTGGCACGGTCGATGGCAAGCGCCTGCTTGATGACTTCAACAGCGACCCGTTCGGCTGGTCGCCCGATACCACGCGCTACATCATCGCGGCCATGTTGATGGCTGGTGAGATCAAACTCAAAGTCTCAGGCCGTGAAGTGACCTCGGCTGGCCAGCAGGCGATCGACGCGCTGAAGACCAACAACTCCTTCAAGCAGATCGGCGTTTCGCTGCGTGACGAACGTCCGTCGATCGAAACCCTCGGCCGCGCGGCTGAGCGGCTTACAGAATTGGTGGGTGACGTGGTGATCCCCTTAGAGCAGGAGATCAGTAAGGCCGCCGCCAAACACTTCCCGCGCTTCCAGCATGATTACGGATCCGTGGCCGAAAAGCTCAGTGGTATCGGGCTGGCCGGTAGTGACCGCGTCCGTGCGCTGAACCAGGACATCGCCGACGTCCTATTCACCGATGCATCGGATGCCCCCCAGCGCCTGGGCGCGGAAACCTCTGCCATCTACGACAACCTTAAATGGGCGCTCGAAGTGAAGCGAACGCTCGACAACGGTCTCGACGCCACCCTGCGTGATCTCCAGGCCCATCGTCGCGACATCGAGGCATTACCCGATACCGGTGTGCCGGGCGAGCTGCGCCGCGAACTGTCGGAAGACTTGGGGACACTGTCGGATCGCCTGGGCAAGGAAGACTTCTACAACCACACTGCCGAATTCAACTCGCAGTTGACGTATCTGCGGAGCCGGGTGCGCGATGCTGTGATCACCCTGTCTAACCAGCAGAAACTGCGCCTGAAGGAAGGTGTCGAGGACTTACAGCGCATCCCTGAGTGGGAAGAACTGACCCAGGAGGAGCGCGGGAACGCCGTAAACCGGCTGGATGGTCTTGCGCTGGACGCTACACAGGATTTGTCTGGGCTGAAGAAGCTCCTGGCCCGCGACTATGACATAAACAGCACACTTGACGACCTGAAACGATCTATCCAGCGGCAAGGCCAGGAACGCCTGCGCCAGCGTATGGAAGAAGAGCGTGCCAAGACCGGCGAGAAAGGTCCGGCCAAGCTCACCAAGTCGATCGCCGTGCCAGTGAAGATGACCTCGGCGGCAGATATTGATGCGCTGATTCAGCAACTCCATGAAATCAAGGCTCAGTTCGCTCTGTATACCGAGATCGAAGTATCTCTTGTCTTGGGCGAGCAGCCTGGAACGGGAGGGAGCTAAGCATGGAGCTGACTACCGAATCCAGACAGCACATCGAGCAGGTCGCTGGTGAGGCGCTCACCCAGTTCGATGGAATCGCTGCGGCTGCTAAAGGCAAGCTTCACGATAGGCGGACGCTGGGCCCTGATGCGCTGGCAAGCATCAATACGATGACGTCCGGTTCGGCCATCCAGAAACTGGATCAGATCAGCCAGGCCAACCGAGAGAGCTATCAGGTATTGGCGTCTGAGCCGGCGATTGCCCGTGTCGTCGTTGCGGATGAGGAAGCCGAAGAGCGTGTCTATTACATCTGCCGAACGGCGCCGGTTTCAGGCTTCCCTAATCTGGCCAGTTACCGCGCCCCGATCGGACGCTTGGCTTCTTTGGCGGTCGGGGCCGAATTCACCCTTCCCAATGGCACCGTTGTTGAGGTCTTGGAGCGCGCCCAACTCAGGCCTACCGCAAAGGCTGATGGCTGGGATTCGCGCGACACCGTGGTGGAAGCCCAGCATTTCGGTCCGATCACGATCGAGTCGCTGCGAGCACTACTAACTCAGGTTGCTGGCGCAGAAGCCACCGAAGACCTCTTGGGTCAACTGCTGGCTGAAGAAACCGTCAAGGCCAACATCATCGATGGCGTGCGCCGTAGTGTCATTACAAAAATGGGCCTGCGGGATCAGCCCGTTCTTGATCAGTATCAGGATGAGATTTTCCGCCTCCCCCTCGACAAACGCCTGCTGATTCTTGGCCCGCCAGGAACTGGCAAGACGACGACGTTGATACGCCGCCTGGGCCAAAAGCTCGACGCCACCTTCTTGGAAGAAGGCGAACAACGCCTGGTGGAAGCGGTCAGCACGGCGCAAGGGGTCGCTCACGCCAACAGCTGGCAGATGTTCACGCCAACCGAACTGCTCAAGCAGTACCTCAAAGAGGCTTTCGCGCGCGAAGGCGTTCCCGCCTCTGATTTGCGCATCAGAACCTGGCACGACTACCGGCGCGAGCTGGCCAGAAACACTCTTGGTGTGCTTAGAACCGCGACGGGTGGTGGCACCTTTGTCCTGAAAGACGGCCTACCAAGCTTGAGTACGCAGGCCCTGGAACGCCCGATTCAGTGGTTCGATGCTTTCAATATGTGGCAGCGCAACGCCTATGTGCAAGAGCTGCATGAAGCCTCTGGTATGCTCCGCGAAGCGAGGGTGCGAGAGGCCCAGAGCCTTGGCGAGCGCCTGCACAGAATCCTGACGCAAGCGGGCGACGGTGCGTTGGCATCCATGTTCGGATCGCTCGCAGCGGAGCTCGCCACAGTACAGACGCTCATTGCGAGTTTGAAAGAAGCCTCTGACGGAAAAATCAAAGCTGTGCTCAACCTCCAGCTCAACCGCAACCGAGCGTTTCTGGATGAGTTGGCGCGCTTCATTGATGGCTTGCAGCTAGCCGAAACGGCCGATACCGACGCGCAAGACGACCCAGACGCCGATGAGGAAGAAGACAGTACGGCACCACGGACTGGTCGAGCAGCCGCGCTGAACGCCTACATGCAAGCTGTGCGCGCCCAGGCTCGGGCAGCCGCATCCAAGCGTGCGGTCAGCAAGGCGTCTCGCAATGGCAAAATCATCGACTGGCTGGCAGATCGAGGACTGGCGGAAGCAGACCGCGCTGATGTAGGTGCGAACCTGCTGGTGCAAACCAACGCCCGCCGCTTTGCCAATCCGGTCAAGCGCTACTTAGATGGCATCCCCAAACGCTACCGAGCGTTCCGCCGCGAACAGCAGCAAGCAGACACTTGGTATCGCAAGGAAGGCTTCGAGCCCCGCGATATCCATCCGCTCGAACTGGATATTGTGCTGCTCGCAACCCTGCGAGCAGCGGGTGATCTGATCGGTCGTCCAAATGTCCTGCACGATATCGACAGTCCAGCATGGTCTTCGCTCCAGCCCATCTTGGGGCATTACCGCAATCAGATCTTGGTGGATGAGGCGACGGACTTCTCGCCCATCCAGCTCGCCTGCATGGCCGCATTGGCCCATCCACGCCTGCGCTCGTTCTTCGCTTGTGGCGACTTCAATCAGCGCCTGACGACCTGGGGTACGCGCTCCGCTGACGAATTGAAGTGGGTCTTTGCCGACGTCGATATTAGGGAGATCACCGTCACCTACCGGCAGAGCAAGCAGCTGAACAATCTCGCTCGCGCCATGATCCTTGCCGTCGGCGGCACCGAACAGAACGTCAGCTTGCCCGCGAATGTGGATAGCGCGGGAGTGGCGCCTGCGTTGCTAGAGCATGCCGCAGAGACAGCACTCATTGTTGCCTGGTTGGCGGATCGCATTCGTGAGATCGAACGTTTCGTAGGCCAACTACCGTCCACAGCCATCTTTGTGAATGCCGAAGCCGACGTGGCTCCTGTAGCCGAGGCGCTGAACGCAGCCCTAGCCGAGCACAACATCCAGGTCATTGCCTGTCGCGAAGGGCAGGCCGTGGGCCAGGAAAGCAATGTGCGCGTGTTCGACATTCAGCATATCAAGGGCTTGGAGTTCGAAGCCGTGTTCTTTGTCGGCATAGACCGGCTCGCCACCCAGCAGCCTGCTCTGTTCGACAAATACCTGTACGTGGGCACCACACGGGCCGCCACCTACCTGGGCGTGACCTGCGACGGCGCCTTGCCGCCCGCCATCGAGAGCCTGCGCGCTCACTTTGGCCAGGATTGGCAGTCGCCGGCGACAGAACAGTAGGAACCGAGTAATGGCTTTCGACCAAACAACAAGAAACCGTCTGCAACGCTTCGTCACCGACGCGCGCCACGCGCTGGAGGAGGAGTTCACCCGGCAGCTGCAGAACGATTACGGCTTGGACCCGGTCTCGGGCACCGCGTCGCCGCTCGAAAGCCTCCGCCACATCAACGACCAGCAGCGGGAAACGGCGCGGATCCTGCGCGACACGCTGGCTCACTATTGCGCCAACTCCGACACCGACACGCACGCGGGTCTGGATCGGATCGTGCGGGAACAAGCCTTCACCGTCCTCAACCGCCTGGCCGCGCTGCGCATGGCTGAGGCGCGTGGCTTGCTGATCGAGTCCGTCGGCAATGGCTACCAGGCCAAGGGCTTCCAGCTCTATGCCCGCCTGGCTGGCGCGGGCTTGGGAGAGACGGGCGACGCTTACCGCGTCTACCTCCAGAGCGTCTTTGACGAGCTGTCACAGGAGCTACCCGGCCTCTTCGACCGCTTCTCGCCCCAGGGTCGCCTGTTCCCGCGTGAGGCCGCACTGATCCAGGTCCTCGCCCTCATCAACCACGGCGAGATCGAACCGCTCTGGGCCGAAGATGAGACGATCGGCTGGATCTACCAGTACTTCAACTCGAAGGAAGAGCGCAAAGCGATGCGCGATGCGTCCCAGGCGCCGCGCAACAGCCGGGAGCTGGCGGTGCGCAACCAGTTCTTCACCCCGCGCTACGTGGTGGAATTCCTGGTCGACAACACGCTGGGGCGGCTCTGGTTCAACTGGACGGGCGGGCAGACCGGCCTGCGTGACCGCTGCCAATACCTGCTGGTGACACCGGATGAACAGCCCGAACCCGCCAAACGCCTGCGCGATCCGCGCACGATCAAACTGCTCGATCCGGCCTGCGGGTCGATGCATTTCGGGCTCTACGCCTTTGACCTCTTTCTGGAGATCTATCGCGAGGCCTGGGCTTGGGAGCAGACCCATGGCCCCGGCTGCCTAGATACCGAGACCGGCGGCAGCGCCGATCTGAAACCGCTCAGCCAGACCTATGCCGATCAGAACTCGTTCCTGCACGACGTGCCGAGGCTGATCATCGAACACAACATCTATGGCGTCGACATCGACCCGCGTGCGGCGCAGATCGCGTCCCTGGCGCTGTGGCTGCGGGCGCAGCGTGCCTGGCATCGGGCGGGCGTGAAGGCCAAGGACAGGCCCCAGGTGGGGCGTGGGAATGTGGTGGCGGCCGTCGCGCCCCCGGCCGAGGTGGACCTGCGCAAGCGGTTCATGGAAGAGCTCGATCCCCTTGATGCAGAGCTGTTCGAGAAGACGTTGTTCCTGCTCAAGGGCCTGCCCGAGCTTGGGCTGCTGTTGCAGGTCGAGAAGGAATTGCCTGCCCTCGTGCGCGCGGTCTTTGGCGAGCATGGCGACCTCTTCCGTGCAGAGGATATGGCGCAGTGGCAAAAAGCTGAAGCGCGTTTGCAGGACGCCCTGACCGATTTCGCGCGCGCAGCGCGGTCCAGCTATCAGGGACGGCTGTTTGCTGAGGATGCGCTTCAGGGCCTGCGGATGATCGACCACTGTCGGGAGGTGTTTGATGTAGTCGTAATGAATCCGCCGTTTGGTGAGCTTTCGGAAGCAACAAAGGGTCTCCTTGAAGTCATATACCCAAACTCGAAGACGAATCTCCTAACTATTTTCGTTGAGCGATCCGTGCAAATGCTCCGAAGTAATGGCTTACTTGGTGCAATAACCTCGCGAACAGCGTTCTTCCTATCTAGCTATAAGAAGTGGCGTACAAACGTACTTCTAAATCATACGGACGTGATCGCATTCGCGGATCTCGGGGAGGGCGTTCTGGATGACGCGAACGTTGAGGTAGCGGCCTATAGTCTTAAGGTGGTGAAGTAATGGCGGTGTTTATTGGTCTCCTAACAAATCAAGACAAAGGACAGGCTCTCCTTTCGCAGATTGACAGCTTTAGGTTTGGACAGCCGGGACAAAGCACTTTTGAGCGGGACACAGGAAGCTTTTCGGCGATTGATAGTGCTGCCTTCCTTTACTCTATGGCTCGGCCTCTTTTGGAATTGGCTGCCACAGGACAAACGCTGTCGACCCTTGGCGCTGACGCACGTCAGGGCATTGGAGCGGCGACAAGATATCATCGGCTTTGGTGGGAGATACTCCCTGAAACTGTTGATCAGCAAGGTCCTCGAGCATGGCCATTCATGGCTCATGGAACACCTTATTCTCCATTTTATAAACCTAGTTATTTCCGTTTTAAGTGGGGACAATCTGGGGCCGAAGCCAAGGCGGACATATGCCATCGCTATCCGTATCTGAATGGAAACTACGGCTTTAAGATACAAGCCGAAGAGCACTATTTCTTGCCGGGGCTTGCCTATGGTAAGCGCACAACCAATTTCTCAGTGCAAGTCATGCCCGCGGAGCATGTTTTTTCTTTTGAGGGCACCGCAATTGCAACTGGAAATTCTATAGTGGAACCATGGACGTTGCTGGGGTTGCTTAATTCCAGGCCGGTTTCCTATTGGCTTTCGAAGGTTTGCGCGCAACACAAAGCCTACAACTACCTCCAGGCGCTTCCTGTGCCAAGCGAATTTGATAGTCGATTGGGAGAGCTTTCTCGATTGGGGTGGCGTCTTTCTCGCGCAATAGACCAAGCTAATGAATCGTCGACCGCGTTTCTTCTGCCGGAAATGCTGCTCTCCCGGGTTCGCGAGCAAGATACGGAATCTCTAAGAGGTGAAATTTCGGAAATTTTGAAAGAGATTGACGATATTTCGTTTAAACTATTTGGATTCAGCGAGGTAGAGCGCGAGTTGGCATCCGATGCGTCCGATTCGATCTCCGAAGACATGCGGAGTGACGAGGACGACGATGACGAACCTGAGGAGACAAGCCTCTCAGATCAAATCGATCAGATCGATGCGTTGCTGACTTGGACTGTTGGCGTCGCCTTCGGTCGCTTCGACTGGCGTCTCGCAGCAGGTGAGCGCGAAGCCCCGCCGGAGCCTGACCCGTTCGATCCGCTCCCGGCCAAGAGCCCCGGCATGCTGCCCGATGATACAGAGCCTTTCCATGCCCATTCAGGCATCCTGCTGGACGACCAGGGGCATCCGGATGACCTGGCCCGCCTGATCGAGGAAGTGCTCGCCCGCGTCGAATCCCCAGTGCCCGCAGAAGTACGCCGCTGGTTGCAGCGCGACTTCTTCCCCCTGCACCTCAAGCAATACAGCAAGAGCCGCCGCAAAGCCCCGATCTACTGGCCACTCTCGACCAGCTCGGGCAGCTACACGCTGTGGCTCTACTACCCCAGCCTAACCAGCCAGACGCTCTACACCGCAGTCAACGACTTCATTGAGCCGAAGCTGAGGCAGGTCAGCCGCGACGCCGCCACGCTGCGCGACAAGGGTGCCGCCCGCTCGCGCGACGACGAGAAAGCGTTCGAGGCGCTTCAAACCCTTGAGCTGGAGCTAATTGAGTTGCGCGACACCCTGCTGCTGATCGCCCCGACCTATCGCCCGAACCATGACGACGGCGTCCAGATCACCGCAGCACCCCTGTGGAAGCTGTTCCGCCACAAGCCCTGGCAAAAGATCCTGAAGGACACCTGGGCCAAGCTGGAGAAGGGCGACTACGACTGGGCCCACCTGGCCATGGCCTACTGGCCGGACCGCGTGCGGGAGAAGTGCAAAGCCGACAAGTCGCTGGCCATCGCCCACGACCTCGAGAACCTCTACGTCGAGCCGGAGGCCCAGCCGAAGAAGGCACGCAAAAAGAAGATCGGGGGCGAAGAATGATCAGCAGCGTTCAGGACTACCCCGTCAGTCATTACTTCAATCCGGACACTGCACAGCGGTTCTTTATCCCTAAGTATCAGCGGGAGTATG
>ERZ1645187.3178-NODE-3178-length-13937-cov-6.836911_pt1 | contig 13937 bp, 12 predicted proteins | sample MGYA00575352_ERZ1645187 | MGnify/ENA primary metagenome ERZ1645187 (study PRJEB40837, sample SAMN11349314) | freshwater sediment metagenome | isolation source: river sediment | host: Sediment | place: India: Wazaribad , New Delhi | collected 2017-02-21 ...
ACGACAGATCAGGCGGAGCAACCCGAAGATCCGGAGCCTATCGAAAGCCCCTCTGGGTCGATCATGGTCTCGGGATCCGTGCTGTGGCTCCGGTGCCGGACTGTCAATCCGAAGGAAGCAATTCGGATTGACGCCGAAGAGTTGGAAGCCTGGCAGGCCAGGCTTCAACCGGTCACTTGACCAAGGGGCAGCCGGTCTCGGCCAGCGGCTGGAAAGCCTGCTCGGCCGGCAGGATTGAGATCTGCTTGTAGTAGTCCCACGGTCCCTTCGACTCGGCCGGCTTCTTGACCTCGTAGAGATACATGTCGTGTATCTTGCGGCCGTTGGGACGGATCGAGCCCTTGCCGAAGAGCGGATCGTCGGTCGGCATCCCCTTCATCTTGGCCATCACCGTGGCGGCGTCCTTGCTCTTGGTCGCCTCAACCGCTTTCAGATAGTGGATGAGCCCCGAATAGACGCCCGCATGGACCATGGTGGGCTTCTTGCCCCCATGGAGCTTGGCGAAGCGTTCCGACCAGGCACGGGTCTGGTCGTCCCGGTCCCAGTAGAAGGATTCGGTCAGCACCAGGCCCTGTGCTGCCTGGAGGCCGAGGGAATGGACGTCACTGATGAAGGTCAAAAGACCAGCGAGCTTCTGCCCTCCCTGGGTGATGCCGAACTCGCTCGCCTGCTTGACTGAGTTGATCAGGTCGCCACCGGCATTGGCGAGACCGATCACCTTGGCCTTGGAGGCTTGCGCCTGGAGCAGGAACGAGGAGAAGTCGGAGCCGGGGAACGGCGTGCGCACCGCGCCCAGCACCTTGCCGCCCGCCTTCTGCACCACGGCGGCGGTATCGCGCTCCAGCGAATGTCCGAAAGCGTAGTCGGCCGTCACGAAGAACCAGGTGTCGCCGCCGGCCTTCACCATCGCGCCACCGGTGCCCTGGGCCACGGCGTAGGTGTCGTAGGTCCAGTGGATGGTGTTGGGGCTGCAGGCCTTGCCCGTGAGATCGGAGGTGCCTGCGCCAGAATTAATAAAGATCTTGCTCTTTTCCTTGGTGATCTGACTAATCGCGAGAGCGGCTGATGACGTCGGGACGTCGAGGATCAGGTCGACGCCGTCCTGATCGTACCACTGCCGGGCGATGGTCGAGCCGACATCGGGCTTGTTCTGGTGGTCGGCCGAGACGATCTCGATCTTGATCCCTTTCTCGGCCGCCTTGAAGTCCTCGACAGCCATGCGGGCCGCGATGACTGAGCCTTCGCCGGACAGGTCGGCATAAACGCCTGAGCGGTCGTTGAGCACGCCCGCCCTGACTGTGATCTGTTGCGCCAAAGCCGGGCTCGCCATCAGGGCCGCCAGCGCGGTCGTGGTTAAAATCGCCTTCAGTTTCATAACCTTCTCCCTTTACAATCGCCGGGATATCCGGAACTTTCTTTGAGACTTGGCACGACCGCTGTTTCAAACCCCGAGATAGCGGTGCAGATTGTCGATATTGGCGTCGAGTTCGGCGTTGGGGATCATGTCGATGACCTTGCCCTGTTCGACGACGTAATGCCGGTCCGCGACCGTCTGGGCGAAGCGGAAGTTCTGCTCGACCAGGACGATGGTGAAGCCCTTTTGCTTGAGCATGCGGATGGTGGCACCGATCTGGTCGATGATGACAGGCGCGAGGCCTTCGGTCGGCTCGTCGAGCAGGAGCAGATGCGCGCCGGTGCGCAGGATGCGGCCGATCGCCAGCATCTGCTGCTCGCCGCCCGAGAGCTTGGTGCCCTGGCTCCTCAGCCGCTCCTTGATGTTGGGAAACAGCTCGAAGATCTGCGCGACCGAGAGCCCGCCAGGCTTCACCTGCGGCGGCAGCATCAGGTTCTCCTCGACCGAGAGGGTCGAGTAGATGCCGCGCTCCTCGGGGACATAGCCGAGGCCGAGCCTGGCGATGGCGCGCGAGGGCAGCGAGATCGTCTCCTTGCCGGCGAAGTTGACCGAGCCCTTGCGCTTGCCGATCACGCCCATGATCGACTTCAGCGTCGTCGTCTTGCCGGCGCCGTTGCGGCCGAGCAGGGTCACCACCTCGCCCTCGCCGACATCGAGGTCGATGCCGTGCAGGACATGGCTCTCGCCATACCAGGCTTCGAGGCAGCGCACCTTCAGCAGCGGCGTCGTCCCGGCCTGTGCCTTGCGCTCCAGGGTCGCTTCAATGGCCATGGCCGACTCCCGAACCGATATAGGCCTCGACCACGCGCGGGTCCTTCGAGACCGTGGCATAGTCGCCTTCGGCCAGGACCTGGCCGCGGGCGAGCACGGTGATGCGGTCCGACAGCGAGGCCACCACCGAGAGGTTGTGCTCGACCATCAGGATGGTTCGGTTCTTCGAGACCTTGCGGATCAGCGTCGCGATCCGCTCGATGTCCTCGCGGCCCATGCCGGCCATCGGCTCGTCGAGCAGCAGCATCTCGGGCTCGAGCGCCAGCGTCGTCGCGATCTCCAGCGCGCGCTTGCGGCCATAGCTGAGCTCGCCCGCCGTGAGACCGAGAAACGGAGTGAGGCCGACGGCGTCGACCAGGCTCGCGGCTTCGGCGTCGAGTTCCTTGAGCGAACGCTCGGAACGCCAGAAATCGAACGAATCGCCGCGCTTCCGCCGCTGCAGGGCGATGCGGACATTGGTCAGCACCGAGAGCTGCGGGAACACCGCCGAGATCTGAAACGAGCGCACCAGCCCGAGCCTTGCAATCTCGGCCGGCTTCTCGCGCGTGATGTCGCGGCCGTTATAGACGATCGAGCCGCGCGTCGGCGCCAGGAATTTGGTCAGTAGATTGAAGCAGGTTGTTTTGCCGGCGCCGTTCGGCCCGATCAGGGCGTGAATAGACCCACGGCGCACACTCAGGTCGACGTCGTTCACAGCTGTGAAGCCGGCAAATTCCTTGGTTAGGCCTGACGTGGAAAGAATATTGTTTGTTTTCATAGCTCGCACTGCTGGCCGCTAGCGTCCGCGCGCCTATAGCTAGAAAGGCGGTGGAGGCGTTTACTGGATCAAACCGGAGAATGAAGCTTGCCATTTATCGTGGCGACTGTTTCGAACAGAAAGTAGTCGCCCCAAATTAGTTCGTTTGAGACGGCAGTACCGTTCTTTGGATCAAAACATCCGTCGGCCAGAATGCCCATTGAGTTTAGGTGCCTTTCGACCAGTGAGCGTGCGGTTGCTTCCGCCGTGTCGCGATAGGTCGCGGCCTTGTTTGCGTCAGGATGAATTTGCGACAGCTTGAGAAGTGCGGCCGCGGCGATCGCGGTGCCCGAGGTATCGCGCTTTGTCTCCGGGGTTACCGGTGCGTTAAAATCCCAGTAGGCGACCCGGTCTTGGGGGCTGTTGGCGAGCCACCAATCGCAAACTTTTTCCGCGAGTTGGACGAGCAAGGTCTCATTCGGCTCCAGCCGAGCGCTGAGAACGAAACCCAGCATCGCCCAGGCTTGGGCCCGGGTCCAAATCGAGTCGTCCGCGTAACCTTTGTGGGTGTACCGGCGGTTGACCTCACCCGTCGCAGTGTCGAAGCTCGCCGACTGGATCACACCGCCGTCGTCGCGAAGGAAGAACTCTGCACTTCGATAGGCATGCTTGAGGGCGCGCTGCCGCAGTTCATAATCCCGGAGACGTTTGGCCGCCCACAACATGACCGGAGCTGCGGGCAAACCGTCAATGTTCGCCTCTCCATCGCCAACCGAGTGAGCTTCTTCCGCCTCTTTGCCGAGGGGAATCAAGTTGGCGATTGGATCGAACTGTCGTCCGAGCGACTGAGCGGCATCCTCTGCCAGCGCCGCAGCCTTTTGGTCACCATGCAGAAGGGCTCCGATCACGGCGCCGTAATAGAAGAGAAAGCCACGAAAGACTGTCTTGCTCTCTACGCGCGGTTCAAGCCTTTCAAGCCAGCGCTTTGCGGCTTCCAGATATCGGGCTTCACCAGTGACGCTCGCGGCGAGCCAAAGCTCCCCGATCCAGAACCCACCTGTCCAGAAGCCATCCGGCGTCGTTACCCATTCGCCTGTTTTCGGATCGCCAATATGGGGAAATCCGTTGAGGTTTTGATCGATCGTTGACGAGACGCGCTTCAGGATCTTGGCTTGGGCTTCGCCCCAAAACGTACGGTCGGCTTGCAGGGTCGCCATGATTCCTCCAAAAGATACTATCCAACTAGTATTTATTTTAGCTGCTTACACGCCTTCGACGACGCCTTGCTGTCTCAGGGAGCTGAACTCTTCCTCGCCCACCCCAATTTCGCCGAGAATTTCACTGGCATGCGCACCCAGTTCCGCAGGCGAAATCCTGAGCTCAGGAGGTGTGCGCGAAAGTTTGACCGGGTTGCCCGCAAGTGCGACGTCGCCGTACCCGGAAACGGGGACCGACCAAACCATTCCGTTGTTGCGGATCTGCGGGGACGCAGCGGCTTGCTCCAGTGTATTGATCGGCGAGCACAGGATGTCCTGTCCTGACAACCTTTCAACGCACTCGGCGGTCGAAAACTCGGCCACGAGCGGTCGAAAGTACTCCTCTATTTCTGCGATGTTTTTGACTTGGAGATCGCGTGTCGCGAACTTTGGCTGCCCGCTGAAATCCAGCACATCGAAAGCAGCGCACAACCCCCTTAGCGGGTTGTCGCGGAAGAGGGTCAGCACAACGAGCCACCCGTCGGTGGTCTTAAAGCGCATCGACTGCTTGACCCAGCTCGTGCGCTGGCTGTGCATCGCGATGCTCGACTGCTCCAGCACTTGCGCGGCGAAGGCCACATCGAGGAGCGATGTTTCGATCTTCTGCCCCCGCCCGGACGAGGATCGTTCGACCAGCGCGGCCAAGATGCCTTGGGTCAGGGATAAGGCGGTCATGTAATCGATGATGGGTGTGTTCGTGATTTGGGGAACTGCGCCTTCCTCGACCCCGCTCATTGCGAAGCCGCTATAAGACTGCGCCAGCATGTCCTGGCCGGGCATTTTCGCCATCGGACCTGTGGCTCCGAAGGCGTAGCCGACGGCATAGATCAGGCGCGGGTTCCGCTTTTCGAGGTCCTCGAACGAAAGTCCGAGACGCTCCATCACTCCGGGACGAAAGTTGTGAAGAAGGACGTCCGCACTGTCGATCAGGCGAAGAAGCAGATCGCGGCCTTCTTCAGATTTGATGTCGAGGGCCAAGCTTCGCTTGTTCCGGCACAGCGCCGCATAATAGCAGCTGATGCCACCCTTCTCGTTGGCTACCGGATCGAGCGTCCGAAGAATTTCGCCAGGGGACAGGCGCTCCACTTTGATAACATCAGCCCCATAGTCGCCGAGCATCTGGCCAGCGAGCGGGACTTGCATCACCATGCCGAGCTCGATTACGCGAACTCCGGAAAGCGCGCCGCGGGACGTTGGCAATGGCGGGCTAGCTTGCGTCATCAGAGTGCCTGTCCTAAGAATACTAGCCGGATGGTATGTAATATTTTTTGAGTTTGCAACCGGCTTGTGACCGGTGGATCAAACGGGCGAAAAAGAAGAACGTTTGGAGGAAGCTATGAACGGATCGCTCTTGGATATGCTGACGCCTGATAGGTGGACGGTCCGCGAAGTAGCCCTCCGGCGGCTTGCGTCATCTCCCGATTTTCCATTTGTCAGCGAGATTGGCGGACCCACCGAAACTTATGGCCGGTTCATTGAGCGTGCGTCGGCGCTTGCTCACTTTTACTCGGAGTGTGGAGTCGCAGTCGGAAACACGGTCGCGGTGCTTTGTCCCAACGGCATCCCCGCGCTCCATGGCTGGATGGCCGCCAGCCTCATTGGCGCGGTCGACGTCACGGTCAACTCCGCCTACCGCGGCGAGCTGCTTACCCATGTGCTCGCCACCACGCAGCCGAAAGTGGCGCTAGTCGACACAAGGCTCCTCGACAGCCTCCTCGAGGTTCGCGAACAGCTTCCCTTTCTGACGCACGTTATCCTCGTTGGATCGAGTGAAGCGCCTGACGACGGCCACCACCTGCAATTCGCGCGGTATGAAGAGATTGTCGAAGCCCGACGGCCCTTACCGACCCGCCAGGTCGAGCCGCAAGACCCCGCAGTCGTGATGTTCACGTCAGGTACGACGGGCCCGTCTAAGGCGGTGCTGCTGCCAAATGCACAGGTCTGCCTGCTCGCCCACCAGGTGATTGTCAACACGAGGCTCTCTGCGGATGACGTGTACTACAATGCGCATCCTCTTCATCACATCGCCGGCAAGTTCATGGGAGTACTCGCGACATTCATAGCCGGCGGACACCTTGTGCTGGATCGAAAATTCGATGCTGAAGCTTGGTTGGCCACGATAAGACGCGTTGGAGCAACGGTGGGCATCGCTCACGGCCCCATGATCGAAATGATCCATGCAACCGCCCCTGCAGCAGACGATCGAAATCACCGGCTTCGGCGTTTGATGTGCTGCCCGCTGCCGAAATCCATCGGTCGCGCGTTCGAGCAGCGGTTTGACCTGAGGGGCATCGAAATGTGGGGGATGACGGAGGTGACCTGCCCATGCTGGACGTCTTTTGACGGCGGGCATCCCCTCGGATCCTGCGGAAAGCCAATGGACGATTGGTTCGATGTGCGGATCGTCAACCCGGAGACGGACAGAGAGCTCCGCCCCGGCGAGACCGGAGAGATAGTCGTAAGACCCAGGCTCCCCTGGACCAGTTTCGCGGGCTATCTCGGAGCGCCTGAGGCGACGGTCGAGGCTTGGCGCAATCTCTGGTTCCACACCGGTGACGCTGGATGGCGCGACGATGACGGGTATTTTTTCATCCTCGATCGCATCAAGGATCGCATTCGGCGGCGAGCAGAAAACATCTCATCGTATGAGATCGAAGCTGCAGCGCTGCAGCTTACCGGGGTCCGCGAAGCCGCGGCCGTCGGCGTTCCTTCGGGAATGGAAGGCGATGACGATATCAAGCTCTGTGTCGCTCTCGACCGCGCCTTCGAACCGGCGGACATCCTGGCATTCCTGGCTGCCCGGCTGCCGCACTTCATGGTACCGCGCTATATCGAGATCATGCCTTCGTTGCCCCGCACGCCGACGAACAAGCTGAAAAAACGTGAGCTTCGGGATGGCGGTGTCGGCGTTCACACCTGGGACAGGCATCAAGTCGGAATCAGGCTCAAGCAGCTGGTTCAAGAGCGGTCAGCAAAAAGGACGTAAGGGCGAAGATGGGGATCAACCGGAGGAGGGGGTACGATCCCGTTGAGAAACGTCTGCCAGACGGTCCGCACGAACAGCCGACCGTCAATATTCCCGCCGCGACGGTGCCACTCCAGCATCATGCCATCGTGCGTCGCGACGACGAGCATGGCGAACTCCTTCGTGGGTAGCGTCGTCGCGAGTTCGCCCGCGAGCTTTCCTCGCTCGATAATCTCTTCGAGCATTCGGTAGATGCGCTGATAGATAGCCGATATTTTCACATCTGCCACTTCGGTGGAGCTGCGGCTCTCGATCGACATCTTGATAAGGCATAAGAGCTCATCAGGTCTATCGATGCCCTGCCGAGATGTGAATTTGAAAAAGGCAGCAATCTTTTCAGCAGCTGGGGCTGAAAGAGTCTTGAGATGATCGAAAAGCGGATCGACGATATCCTTCTCAGCGACATCCAAGAGATGCAGAAGCAGATTCTCTTTGCTCTCAAAGTAGAAATATACCGCTCCTTTGGTGAGTCCCGCCGCTTCGGCTATCTCCTGGAGGGTGCACGCCTGATAGCCTTTCGAAACGACGATACGAAACGCGGCTTGGGTAAGGCGATAGAGGCTTTCTTCGCGTAGGAGCGCCTTCTTATTCACTTTTTGGGCTGAGGTTCCGGTCATACCGTTCGCCTTGAAGCTTCGCTCGCATTGACCATGGGACTAATTATCAGGCCGAATTCAACTGCCTTACATTTTTTCTCCGCCGGCATCAAAACGGCGGCCAGGCAAGACCGGAAATGGGGGCATTTCCGCCGCGCGCAGCTTTGATCTGCTCGGCGGAAAAACCAATCTCGGACAGAACCTGGGTGGTTTTGTCAGTTAGGTCGATCTCTCGGGGAGCACCTTCAAGTCCTTGCATTATCGGCGCTCGAACCGGAGCCTCGCGTCCAAACGTGGCGTGGCGGCCGCGATTGTGAGGATGATCGACGGCTTCCTCTGGATCCAGGACCGGGGACACGCAGGCGTCCTTGCCTGCAAAGTGGCTCACCCATTCGTCGCGCGGACGCGTGGCGAACGCAGCAGCAAAGCGGTCGGCCATCTCCGGCCAAGTCCCTCGATCAAATTGAGGGGGAGCGGGATCGAGAAATCCGAGGCCGTTCCAGAGATTCTCAAAGAAGCGACGTTCCAGAGGTCCGATTGCGACGAACTTCCCATCTGAGCAAGCATAACAGCGATAGTAGGGAGAAGAGCCGGCAACCAGGCCATCTCCACGCGACTGTAGCACTGGTTTACCCCAATCCGCGAAGTGCATCGCCATAAGCGACAAGCAACCATCTACCATCGCGGCATCGATATGCTGGCCCTGACCACTGTGCCCCCGCGCGTAAAGGGCGGACAGAATTCCAATGACAGCGAACAGGCTGCCACCCGCAAAGTCTGCCAGAAGGTTTAGGGGGAAACTCGGCACATCGCCCACCGGGCCGAATGCGCCGAGAGCCCCAGACAGCGCCACATAATTGATGTCGTGGCCAGCCTCCTGCGAAAGAGGGCCGTCTTGGCCGTAACCAGTCAAAGAGCAGTAGACCAAGCGAGGGTTGGTTTTCTTCAATGTGTCGTAGTCGATGCCTAGCCGTGACGTGACACCCGGGCGGTACCCTTCGATCAGGACGTCCGATGTCGTGACAAGCCGCAGCAAAGCCTCTCGACCAAGACCAGATTTCAGATCCAGATTTATGAGCGCTTTGCCCCGAGCGAAGGCGGGAATGGGCAGACTACCCGGCCCGCCCCCGACCACAACAACTTCCGCGCCCATGTCCCCAAGGATCATCGACGCATAGGGGCCAGGCGCGAGCCTCGACAGATCAAGAACCCTGATGCCCTGCAGGCTGGGGGTATTCGGGGAGACCATGGCGATTTAACTCCCAGGCGCCGCGCTAGCCCGGCGCCGCTAAAGGACGGAAGAGCTTGGAAATGTGCGCTATCGCGCTCCCGCCCGATCGTAGACATGCTTCGCGATGATCAACCGCTGGATCTCGTTCACGCCCTCGTAAATCTGGGTGATCTTCGCATCCCTCATCATCCGTTCGACGGGGAAGTCGGCGAGATAGCCCGAGCCGCCGTGAAGCTGGACCGCCTCCGTCGTAACTTCCATGGCAGAGTCGCTGCAGAAGAGCTTAGCCATGGAAGCCAGCGCCCGGGCGTCGGCAGAGCCGTTATCGATGGCGGCGCACGCGCTATAGAGCAGTGCGCGCCCCGCTTCGACCTTGGTTGCCATATCGGCGATCTTGGCTCTGACCATTTGGAAGCGCGAAAGCGTTTCGCCGAACTGTTCGCGCTCCGACGTGTACTTCACCGCCTGATCGAGCGCCCCTTGCGCAATTCCGAGTGCTTGGCCGCCGATCAGTGCTCGGGTCCAGGTCAGCGAATCGGTGATGTACCGATGCCCTTGGTTGGGATCGCCGATCGCGCGATGAGCAGGAATGCGGCAGTTCTCAAACGTCACGTCGGCGGTAGGGCTGCCCTTGATGCCCATTTTCTTTTCGCGAGCCCCTAGAACAAGACCAGAGTCGTCCTTGTGAACTGCGAAGAGGCCCAGGGTCTTCTCACCGGTTCGCGCGAGGACCGTGTACCAGTCGGACCTCGTGGCATTGGTGATGTAGCGCTTCTGGCCGTTGAGGACCCAGCCATCGGCTTGCTTCTCGGCTTTTGTCTTGAGGCCGAACAAGTTTGAGCCACCGGCTGGCTCCGTGAGGCAGATCGACGCGACGGTGTCGCCACTCATAGCAGGGCGAATAACCTCATCGCGAAGTTTTTGGGATCCGTGCTTGGAGATCGGCACCAAGCCAGCCCAGATCACCATCAGCGTTAGCGAGGACGTTGCGCAGACCCGACCAATTTCTTCAAGCGCGATCACCTGAGACAGAACGTCCCCGCCTTGACCACCGTCGTTCTCCGGAAACGCCAGCGATACAAGACCGAGCTCCTTGAACGCATGAAGGGATTCCTCGGGAAAACGCGCCTCAGAATCAAAGCGCGCTGCATTCGGCTCAATCCGGGCTCCTGCCAAGCGGCGGAGGCCGTCGCGGAATGTCTCATAGCTCTCCCGGTCCATCATTTTGTCCATCATCCCATTTCGAGGAACGCTTGATCTTAACATACTATCTGGATAGTATCTGTTAAGGCAAGCCCTTTTGGGTTTCGAGTTTGCAAATCGAGGAGGGGCCATGTCGCTCATCACCTATCTGACGAACGTCAAATTTGGCTTTGGCGAGCTCTCCAGCCTCGAGGCGGAACTAGCCAACCTAGGTATCAAGCGCCCCCTTCTCATCGCCGATCGCGGTGTTGTCGCAGCGGGCTTGCTGGACAAGGTCGGAACGGCCGCTCCGTCGATCACGTCTGCTCCGGTGTTCGCCGATACGCCGTCAAACCCCACCGAGGCTGCTGTTCGCTCCGCGCTTAGTGAGTATTCCGCCAATGATTGCGATGGCCTCATCGCGATTGGCGGTGGGTCGCCTATCGATCTGGCCAAGGGTGTGGCGCTTCTGGCAACCCACAATGAGCCGCTGGAGACCTTCGCGGCGATTCTCGGTGGCATACCCAAAATTACTGCGCGAGTGGCTCCGGTTATCGCAATTCCGACGACCGCGGGGACGGGCTCGGAGGTCGGGCGCGCAGCCCTGATCACGCTCGATGACGGTCGCAAGCTTGGCTTTATCTCGCCACACCTCATCCCGCGCCTCGCCATCTGCGATCCCGATCTGACGGTGGGGATGCCAGCCTGGTTGACCGCGGCTACGGGCATGGACGCTGTTACCCATTGCTTGGAAACCTATCTCAGCCCCCGATATAATCCGCCGGCGGAGGCGATCGCTCTCGACGGCTTGGCGAGGGCCGTGGCTCACATCGAACGGGCAGTCGCAGATGGTAGCGATCTCGAAGCTCGTTCCGAGATGCTGATGGCCGCGCTCCAAGGCGGCCTCACCTTCCAGAAGGGTCTCGGAGCGGTCCATGCACTGTCGCATCCGCTGGGAGGTCTGAAGGAGGTGTCGCTGCACCACGGTACTTTGAATGCTGTGCTGCTGCCTGCCGTCCTGCGTTTCAATGCGTCGGCCGTGCCTGAGAAGTATGCTCGAATTCGCCAGGTACTCGGACTGCCCGACGACGCGGATCTTGCCGAATGGGTGAGGGGACTGGTGTCCAAAATTGGGATGCCCGGATCGCTTTCCGCCATGGGCGTTCCCAAAGCTGTTTTCTCAGAAATCGCTAATGCAGCAGTGGCAGATCACTCCAGCGCAACAAACCCTAAGCCCGCGACGGCGGAAGATTACGCCCGCATGCTGGAAGAGTCCTTTTAAGGCGCGGGCGCGGCCTCCGGCGCGGCTTCACGGGTTTGGACAGGTTCGTCCATGGCGGCAGTCTCCATTGTTCGGGTGTGGGCAGTGACGAGTTCAAAGGGAAAGGTGGGCGCCTCGTCCGCCGCGCGGACTTGCGCGCCGGGATCGGCGCCGACGGCGACGAAGGACAGTTCGTGCGGCGTCCAGCGTTCGACGAACCATCGTTCAGGTTCGCCGACACGTTCGGGCCGTTCGACGCGCACCTTGTCGATGCGGTAACCGACCGAGATGTTCCGGACGATCCCGTCCGTGACGAGCGCGAACAGGCGATCGGCGGCTTCATCGACGCCGGGCTTCGGGAAGCGCAAGCTTGCGCGGCCTTCGCCCTTGTCGATCCAGGCGCGTTCGACGACGCCGACAATCGCGCGCGTCGTCCATTGCGAATGACTGTCGAGCACCGGCGCGTGCGCCTGGAGGCGCGAGAGATCGACCGCATCGCGCGAGACCACGAGGATTTCCTCGTAATCGATCGCGGTATCAAAGCCGGTCCAGCGACGGCGGCGCACGGACGCTCCGGTGGTCCAGACGACTTCGACGGTTCGGGTCTCGGCTTCGATGGAGGCGACCGGCGCAAGCCGGGTCTGCATCGGCAGCGCATTCCCCATAGGCGGCGCGCCGCGCGAGGGCGGTTGAGCAGGGTTCATGGTGTCCTCGAATTAGGTCAGTCGCCGGGCTTGGGCTTCGGCTTGCCCGGCGGCTCGTTGTCGGCAGCGTCGCCAGCCGGATCGTTCGGATCGGGCTGCGCGGTGCCCGCCTTGGTCATCATGCGCGGATCGCTATCGAGCACGATCTTCAGCCGATCGAGAGCCGCGTTCATGTCCGCGATCTCGTTCAGCTGTGAGGCCGGATCGTAACCCTGCCGGGCGATAGCTTGGGCGAGCGTCATCGTGCCCGAGCGCAGCATCAGAAGATCGGCCTGTGCGTCCTTCAGGGGATCGACGGCATCGAAGCGCGGCGGTTGCCATTCGACCTTGACCACCGGGTTTGGGATCAGGCCGGCAACCCAAGCCGCCTCGGTGAACCAGCGCCAGACCGGTTCGCAGAAGCCCGGGATCACCAATTGCCATTGCAGGGCATCGACCATGCGCCGGAATTCGACGAGACCGCCGCGCAGGCTCGAATAGTTGACCTGAGACAGATCGCCGGTGAGCAACTCGTAAGGCACGCGGTATCCGGCGGCGATGATATGCAGTTGCGCCCGCAGCCATTCCGAGACGCCAGCCGTGGAGGCCGGCTGGTTGAACTTGATGTCCTTGCCGCCGCGCGCATAGGCGATCAGGCCGGGCTCGAACTGCTCAATGGTCTTGCCTTCGGCATCGACGACGGTCGGCGCGACGCCCTGATCGGCCTCATCCGCGCCGAGCACCACGCCAACGAGGCAGGCCTCGGTTTTCTTTCGGACAAGCTCCGCGTTGGTCCAATCATCAAGATCGCGCATCGCCCGCATGGCCGGCGCACCCCAGGGCACGCCGCGGCTCTGCACGCGCTGGCGCTCGAAGAGGTGGGCGATGCCATCTGCAGGCACGCGCGCCGAGGTGAGGCTGCGCGACAGCGGCACGCTGGTGTCGCCGGGATGATCGGGAAACAGCCAATAGGCGCGGCGGCGTCCGATGGCGTCATATTCGATGCCGCGCACGATCCGTCCGCCGTCGGGAAGGGCGCCGATCTTGGTGTCGTCGAGGTGATCGGCTTCGAGCAGTTGAAGCTGCAAGGGCACGGGCAGCTTGTCTTCGGTGCGGCGGATACGACGGCGAAGGAACGCATCACCGCCTTCGATCATCTCGCGCACGGCGAGCGTGGTGAGCCCGTGGAAATCGGCGAGACCATCAGCGTCCGATCGCGCCGCCCAGGCCTCCCAGAGTTCATTGATCCGGTTGTCGAGCGCATCCGTTCCGGTCGCTGCGCGCGGCCTGATCCCGGCGCCGACGATGTTGTTCACCAGCACCGCCACGGCTTTCGCCGCATGCGGATTGTTGCGCGTCAGATCCCGCATGCGGTCGCGAAGCCGTGTCGCGCCGGATGCGATCTCGCCGTCGGCGGAACTTGACGACGAACGCCAGCCATCGGTGCGTCGCCCGACCGCTGCGCCATCATAGGCGCGCGCCAGCCTCTCGAACGCCTGGCGTTCCAGAAGCCGCTTGCGAGCGGAGCCCGGCGCGACGCTGGCGAGGGCGCGATCGATCCAGTTTGCACCCATTACCGATCACCGCGGCCGAAGCTGGCAAATCCGGCGATCGGGCGCGGATTACCGGAGGTGGCGGCGATCTCGGTCTCGATCGTGCGGATGCGCTTCAGGAGATCGTCCGCCGAGCCATATTCGACAGTCTTGCCGTCATAGGTGACGCGCAACGTTCCGCCCGCGAAGGCGCGCTTCAGCGCATCGAGTTCGGTCTGCGTCCAGGGCA
>ERZ1645187.3179-NODE-3179-length-13935-cov-8.387968_pt1 | contig 13935 bp, 13 predicted proteins | sample MGYA00575352_ERZ1645187 | MGnify/ENA primary metagenome ERZ1645187 (study PRJEB40837, sample SAMN11349314) | freshwater sediment metagenome | isolation source: river sediment | host: Sediment | place: India: Wazaribad , New Delhi | collected 2017-02-21 ...
GATACGTGTAGCTCTCGGCGGCGCAGGGGGGTGTGCAACAGAGCCGCTATGACCGTCAACGAAACCAAACCGCCGGACTGCCGCGTAAATCTCCACAGCAAACATCCCCGCCGCCCCTTCGAATCAAAATCCGAAGAGAATCGGCCAAAATCTAGCCGGCTTATACACCGCCTCGAAAACGCAAAACGCGCCGCTTCCGTGGCCGACTATTGCGCCGCCGCGTACACGGCTCACCGCAGCGCCTGCCCCAACACGCGCCGATACAGCGCCGCCACGCGGTCGGCGTAGACTTCTTGCGAGAAGATCTTCGCCCGTTTCAGCCCGCGCGCTGAGAGATCGGCGCGCAGGTCGGCGTCGCGGTCGAGGGTGGCGATGGCGGCGGCCATCGCGTCGACGTCGTAGGGATCGACGAGCAGGGCCGCCTCGCCTGCAACTTCCGGGAGCGAGGAGACGTTTGACGTCATCACCGGCGTTCCCAGGCTCATCGCCTCCAGCACCGGCAGGCCGAAGCCCTCGTAGAGCGAGGGAAACAGCACGCCGCGCGCGCATTTGATCAGCGCCACGAGATGGCTCAACGGTAGATGCTCGAAGCGGCGCACCTTGCGCTCACGGCGGATATGATCCTGCGCGACGCGCCAGCTTGAGAACTGCTCGTCGCCGATGCGCTCAAGATCGGCCTCGTAGCTCCAGCCCAGTCCGCCGGCGATGATCAACGGTGCCGAAACGCCCGAGGCGGCATAGGCGTCGATCAGGCGCGTGACGTTCTTCTTGGGTTCGAGCGAGCCGAAAAAGAGGTGATAGCCGTTCGGCGTCAGCGAAAAAATATTCTCGACGATGCGCTCGTCCTCGACGCGGTCGCGCTCGACGAGGCGGGCGGGGAAAGTGGTCGACTGGTAAGTGACCTCGATCCGCTCTTCGGGAATGTCGACGACCGACAGAATGTCTTTCTTCGAGCATTCGGACACGGTGACGATCCGGTCGGCGTCGCGGCAGATCGCGCGCAGCGTCTTGAGAAAATACTTCTTGTTGTCGAGCGTCGCGTTCGGCAGGCGCAGCGGGATGACGTCGTGAACCGTATAAAGATTGGGACGATCGGGCACCTTCACGGGCACGGGATGCGTCGCGTGGAAGAGCGCCGGCCTCTCCTCCAGATTGAGGCGGGCGAGCGTTCCATGTCGCCAGAGATGGCGCCGCGCGGCCAGCGTGAAGCGGGGCGAGGCGAAATAGCGCGAGAACACGTCCTGCGCGCCGCTGCCGGAGCGAAGCACGAAGGCCGAGCGCGGCAATGGCTGCACCGGCAGGCCAAACGGCTTGCCCAAAGCGATCTCAAGCGGATCGCGGACGAAGCGGTCGCGCAAGGTGGCGCGGCGCGCATTCTCCTGAAACGCGATCTCCGCCAGCAGCGGCTCTTTCTTCGACAGCGGCCCGGCGCTTTCGAACAGGCCGTGGACGTCATAGCCGAGATCGCGCGCCACCCGCGCAAGACCTGTCGCGTAGGTCTTGATGCCGGTGCCGCGCGGCAAACCCATGTTGAAGCATTCGATCAGAATGCTGGACGCCGGGTCGCTCATCGCTCTCTCACGCGGATGCGCGCGCGTTCGTGCGCGAGAAGATCGGCGAGCGTGGTCTCCAGCGGAATGGCGGCGCGCCAGCCCAGCTCCGCCTCGGCGCGGCGCGGATCGCCCGCGATACGCGGAATGTCGGAGCCGCGCATGCGGGCGGGATCTTGTTCGATCCGTACCTCGACCCGCGCCATCTTGAGCAGCATGTCGAGCAGCGCGCGCATCTTCACCGCGCGGCCCGAGCAGAGATTGAAGGCGCGCCCGGGCGCGATCCTTCCTTCGCTCGCCGCGATCGCCGCCAGCGCATAGGCGTCGGAGACGTCGCGCACGTTGCAGAAATCACGCTCCGCTTCCAGATTGCCGACCTTCAGGACCGGCGCGCGCTCGCCCACCTCGATCGCGGCGATCTGAGCGGCGAAGGCAGGCGCGACGTAATCCTCGTTCTGCCCCGGGCCGGTGTGGTTGAAGGGGCGCAGGCGCACGAGTTTCAGCCCGCGCTTGGTCATCGCGCCAAGGCCGAGATCGGCGGCGGCTTTGGTCGCGCCATATTCGTCGGCGGGGGCGAAAGCCGCCTCCTCGTCGAGCGCCTCGAACCGGTTGGCGCTGTCGCCATAGGCCGAGCCCGCGTTGAGCAGGATCGTCTGCGGGCTCGCGCGCAGGATCGCGCGGCCGAGCGTCAGCGCACCGGGCACATTGATCCGCCACGCCGCGTCCGGATCGGCGACGTCGAGCGCGAGCGTCTGCTCAAACCCAGACGCGGGGCCGCCGCGATGGCTCGACGCGACGATCCCGACACCCGCAACGCGCGCCGCGAAGGCCTGCGCCGCATAGGGAGCGACGAAGCCGCCGGCGCCGGTGAGCAACTGCTTCATCGCCGTCACGCGCCGTGGCGCTTGAGATCGGCCTCGACCATTTCGGCGGCGAGCTGCTCCAGCGTCGTCTCGGCCTGCCAGCCGAGCTTCGCCTTAGCCTTCGAGGCGTCGCCGAGCAGCACGTCCACCTCGGTCGGGCGCATGAAGCGCGGATCGACCGTGACGTGATCCTCGTAATTCAGGCCGACATGGCCGAAGGCGAGACGGCAGAACTCGCGCACCGTCTCGGTGCGGCCGGTCGCCACGACGTAATCGTCGGGCGTGTCTTGTTGCAACATCAACCACATCACCTTGACGTAGTCGCGCGCGTGACCCCAGTCGCGTTTGGCGTCGAGATTGCCGAGCGGCAGCTCCTTCGTCTTGCGATGCCGAGCCATTTCAGACGCGCGTAGACGACGTCGGTCGAGGCCGAGCGGCGCAGCAGGCCGTGAACCTCATAACCCTTGGAGAGCAGCAGTTGAGACAGATAGGCGCCGTTCTGGCCCGTCACGAGGGCCTTCTTCTGCGACATGTCGTTTTTCCCCGGGCGATGGCCCTGTAATGAAGTTACCGTCTGAACAAGCTCAGACGCGCTTGTAAACATCCTCAATGCCGACGATGTCGTCCTCGCCGAGGTAAGAGCCGACTTGCACCTCGATCAGTTCGAGCGGGATCTTGCCCGGATTGGCCATGCGGTGGACGCAGCCGATGGGCAGATAGATTGACTCGTTCTCGTGCACCATGACTGTCTGATGGTCGCGCGTTACCTCGGCCGTGCCATGCACCACCACCCAATGTTCGGCGCGATGGTGGTGCTTCTGCAACGACAAGACGCCGCCCGGCTTCACCGTGATGTGCTTGACCTGATAGCGCTCGCCCATATCGATCGACAGATACTTGCCCCATGAACGGTGAATCTCGCGATGTTCGGCGGCCTCCGACTCGCCGCAGGCGGCGAGCTGCGCAACCATCTTCTTGACGTCGCCGTCGCGGCTCTTGGGCGTCACCAGCACGGCGTCGCGCGTCGCGATCACCGCGATGTCGTCGAGGCCGATCACCGAGACGACCTGATTCTCCGTACGGATCAGGTTGTTGCGGCCGTCAAGCACATGCCCGCGCCCGAGAACGGCGTTGCCGGCTTGACCCTTTTGCGACAGCTCCCACACCGCCGCCCAGCCGCCGACGTCCGACCAACCGAAGCCGCCCGCCACGACCGCGGCGAGGCTGGTGTGCTCCATTACCGCATAGTCGATCGAGATCTTCTGCGCCGCACCGAAGGCCTCGGCGTCGAGCACCAGAAAATCGAGATCGGTCACGGCCTTCTGCGTCGCGGCCGCGACCGGGCCGATCACCTCGGGGGCAAAACGCTCCAGCTCGGCGCGCATGGTCGCGGCGTCGAAGATGAAATTGCCCGAGTTCCATAGATAGCCCTCGGCGAGATAGCGCGCGGCGCGCTCGGCGTGGGGCTTTTCGACGAACGCGGCGACGCGGCGCGCCGCCCCGCCGTCGATCTCTTCGCCGGGGCGGATATAGCCGTAGCCGGTCGCCGGGAAGGAGGGCGGCACGCCGATGGTGACGATGTGCCGCTCGGCGGCGACGCGCGCGGCCTTGCTGCAGGTCTCGACGAACAGCGCGCCGTCCTGCACGACATGGTCGGCGGCGAAAACGCCCACCACCGCCTTGGGGTCGCGTGCAAGGCCAAGTTCGACGGCGGCGGCCACCGCCGGCGCGCTGTTGCGGCGCGTCGGCTCCAGCACGATATGCGCGTCGACGCCGATCGCTTTGAGCTGATCGGCGACGGTGAATCTGTATTCAGCGTTGGTGATGATGATCGGACGGCCGAAAACCGCCTTGTCCGACAACAACTTCATGGTGCGCTGGAAGGTCGACTCCTTGCCGAACAGAGGAATGAACTGTTTCGGCATGGAATCGCGCGATACCGGCCACAAACGCGTGCCGGCGCCGCCGCACATCACCACGGGAATGAGGATAGGGCTCATCTCGACCGCTCGTCTTGCATAATCAGCTTCTTTCAACTTCCACCCCATGGAGTCGCGGCACCCAAAAAAGCCTCGATACTGCGTTTAGCAGCGATTAGCGCATCCGTGTCCGCGGCGCTATAGTAGAGTTTACGGGCGTTTGGCGAAATGTTCAGGACTGAACCGCACCGGGTTTTCCGGAGGCACTTTTGTTTGAGTTACGCAGCCATCGGGCGCGCCCCAGTTTGCGCAATGTAGCGCATTTCGGTGTAAAGCTGGCGCGGTGATGTGATCCTCTCCAGGTCAATGAAATCAAGATACTATCGCGCCGATCGGCCTCTGGATCCTGCGCCGATTCACAGGATCACACTCACGCCGAATAGAGAAGAGCCATTCTTCCCAGGGCAATCGCTTGAAGGTGGGTCGGGATTCCCTTGGGGCGTCGGGAGTGATTCATGGGAGGTCTCGGCTCAGCGAGGCTTCCGATGTCGTCCATCGCCCTTCTTGATCATTTTTCGGCTCTCAAGGATCCGCGGCAGGCTTGGAAGGTGATCTATCCGCTGCCGGAAATCCTGCTGACGGTTCTGTGCGCGACGATGGCGGGGGCGGAGGATTTCGCTGACATCGAGCGCTGGGCGAAGCGAAATGAACTGATGGTGTGGATGCCCCCTCCGGGCGGCGTCGTAGATTGCCGCGGTGCGCCGTGAGGGCGCGTACGAGGAGGACGCGATGTCGAACGTTTATGTTCTGGCTATCGATCTCGCCAAACGCAGTTTTCAGGTTTGCGGGACCGAACGCGGCGGCGCGGTTCTATTCAACCGGTCGGTTTCCCGAGCGCGACTGATGCAACTTCTGCAGGCGCAGACGCCCTGCATCGTGGCGATGGAGGCATGCGCGACGAGCCATTACTGGGGCAGGTTCGCGCAGAGCTTCGGCCATGAGGTGCGGCTTGTACCGCCGATCTATGTGAAGCCATTCGTCAAACGCCAGAAGAACGATGCGGCCGACGCCGCGGCGATCGCAGAGGCGGCCTTGCGTCCGAACATGCATTGCGTGGCCGTCAAGAGCGCCGAGAACCAGGCGCGGGCGGTCGCTTTTCGCACGCATCAATGCTTTGTGGGACAGCGCACGCAGCTGATCAATGCGCTGCGCGGCCACCTGGCGGAGTTCGGCGTCGTCGTCGCGCAGGGGCCCGCGCACCTCAAGGAGGTCATCGCGCTGCTGGACGAGGCGGGCGCGAGCGTGCCCGAGAGCGTGAAAGAGATTGCACGCATCTATCTTGACCAGATCGCTGTTCTCACCGGGCGGATCGACGAGCTGACCGCGCGGCTTCACGGCGCAGCAAAGCAGAACGCCGAGATGCGCCGCCTGTGCACCGTGCCGGGCGTCGGGCCGGTGACCGCCGGCGCCATCATGGCCTTCGCGCCCGATCCGAAGGCCGTCTCCAGCGGCCGCAACTTCGCGGCCTGGCTCGGGCTCGTGCCGAGGCAGAGATCGACCGGCGGCAAGACGCGCCTGGGCGGCGTCAGCAAGATGGGGCAGACCGATATCCGCCGGCTGCTGATCGTCGGCGCCATGAGCCGGATCCGTTGGATCGTTCGCAAGGGCGTCCTGCCCGACACCTGGCTGGGTCGGCTTGTCGGACGCAAACCCCGCATGGTCGCCGCCGTGGCCCTGGCCAACAAGATGGCGCGCATCATCTGGGCGATGATGACAAGACAGGAGAATTACGGGATGGCGTGAGCCCTCGCCGTTCAGGAACGGCGACCGGCAAGCGCCTCAGGGCCGCAAGGCCATGGCGGGGAGATCGACAGACGACCTATGCGGCAAGGACTTCAATGTTCAGGACGGGGAAAACCAGTCCCGGCGCTCGAGCCAACCAAGCTCTTTGAACCGATGTGGACCCTGACTTTCGAACGGCATACCGGCCCCGTGGCGGAAGGCCACGATCACAGGCCTGACACACGACCGATTGATGCGCCGCGCTGCCGAGGACGCCTGAAAAATCACCTTGCAAAACCGGGGGCATCCACACACGCCGGGTTTTCCGGAGGCTGTTTCGTTTGAGTCACGCCGCCATGGCGTGCTCCTCGGTTTGCGCATGATAGCGCAATTCGGCTTCGGCCGGCGGGATGTGTCCGATCGGCTCCAGCAACCGTCGATTGTTGAACCAGTCGACCCATTCGAGCGTGGCGAACTTGACCGCCTCGACGCTGCGTCACGGTCCTCAACCGCTTCACCGCCATCGGCACGCCCGTCACGCAGCGCGTGGCATGAGTCTGTCCGGGGAAAGGGGAAACTCGTCCTTCACCCGAGTTGCGCAACAGAGCCGTGTCCGACGAGACATATAGGATAATGATCCTAAGATCAAGCCATGTTATCCTAGTTCCGGTCAGGACGCGCCTGGTGTATGATCGAAAAGCGCTAATCGGTCAGATTTCGGCCATGAAAGTCACGCTGAAGTATCGCGGTGGGCGCAGGAGAACCGCTTGAACGACATGCCAAGGCTTGCGCTGCCCAAATCGACGGTTGGGTCAGCGGTCGACGTCTATCTGAAGTGGGCGGCGTCCGGTCGACGGCTGCGCCGCGCGCTCGGGACCTTGTTCGTGGTCGCGCCGACGTTGGCGGCGGCGATTTACTATGGCCTGTGGGCGCAGCCGCGCGTCGTCTCCCCTGCGGAAGTTGTCGGGCGCGGCATGCAATCCGCTCGCGGCGGCGGGCTCGACGCCTTGCTGCGCACCTTCGGCGTGGCGCGGGCAGGCGACGACGCCAACATCGTGGAAAGCTACATGCTCTCGCGCGACGCGGTGCGCGCGGTCGACAAGATCGTCACGCTGCGCGAGGTGTTCTCGCGGCCTGAGGGCGACAAGTTCGCGCGCTTCCCCGCGTTCTGGGAGAGCGACACGTTCGAGGGTCTCTACAGCCATTACAAGCGTCGCGTGACGGTGCGGCAGAACCGTACGCGCGGCATCACCCAGCTCTCTGTCGAGACGTTCCGTCCGGAGGATTCGCGCCGCGTCGCGGCCGCTTTGCTGGGCGTCGCCGAGCAGATGGTCAACGCGATGAACACGCGCGCTCACGACGACGCCGTCGGCGCGGCCGAACGCGCGGTGCGTGACGCCGAGCAGCAGGTGATGTCGGCGCAGGCGGCGCTGACCTCGTTCCGCGACGCGGCGGCGCTCGTCGATCCGTCGAAAAGTTCGAGCGCGACGCTCGACACGATGACGACCCTCACGCTCGATCTCGCGCGCATTCAGGCGCAGAACGCGCAGATGCGCCAGCAGGCCGTCGCCAGCCCCGCGCTCGAACCGATGGTGGCGCAAGAGCGCGCGCTGCGCGCCCGCATCGAGGAAGAGCGCAGGACGCTCGCCGGCGCCCCGGGCGCGCTCGCGTCGAAGGTCGGCGATTACGAACGTCTGACGCTGACGCGCAGCATCGCCGATAAGTCGCTCGCGGCCGCAATGACCTCGCTGGAGTCGTCGCGCGAGGAAGCCCGGCGTCAGCAGATCTACATCGAGCAGCTGGTGACGCCGAACCTCTCCGATTATGCCGAGGAGCCGCAGCGCTTGCGCATGATCTTCACCGTCGCCCTCGTCTGCGCCATGGGCTACGCGGTGTTCTGGATTCTGTCCGTCGGGGCGCGGGAGCACGCGCAATGAAGGCGACGATGCTCGGCGCCGCGCGCGTGCAGCTGCGCACGATCTCCGCTCTCGTCGTGCGCGAGGCGCTCGCCAAATATGGCCACGAAAGTCTTGGCTTCTTCTGGATCATGGTCGAGCCACTGGTTTTCTCCGGCGCGGTCATGGTGATGTGGCACTTCGCCCATCATGGCAATGTCGACCAGATCGGCATCGTGCCGTTCATCCTGACAGGATATTGCGGCATCACCTTGTGGCGACATCTCTCCAGCGGCTCGGTCCAGGCCTTGCGCCGACGCTCCAGCCTCGTGTTCCACTCCAACGTCAAGTTCTTCGACATTCTTCTTTCGCTGTCGATCCTGGAGACGCTCGGCATCTTCACCGGCTTCACCGTCGCTTATGTGCCGCTGATGGCCTTCGGCGTGATGACCCCGGTCAACGATCCGTTGCTGTTGATCGGCGGCTGGCTGTTTCTGGGCTGGGTTTCCTTCTCGGCGAGCCTCATTCTCGCGGCCTTGTCGGAACTGAACGAAACGCTGGAGAAGTTCATTCCGGCAACCATGTATGTCACCATTCCCCTCACGGGCGTTTTCTCGATGGTCGAGTGGCTGCCGGAGCGCGCGCAGCAGGTGCTGCTATGGTCGCCGCTGGTGCATGCGATGGAGATGTTCCGCGCGGGCGCCTTTTCACCGGACGTCGCCACGCCCGTCTATAGCGCGGGCTTCCTCGTCGCCTCGTGTTTTGTCATGACGGCGATCGGTTTGCCGCTCGTCAATCTGGCGCAGAAGCACGTGACCAATGCCTGAGCCCGCTGTGAAAGCCTCCGCTTCGCGCGGCGCCTCCTACACCACGCCGCCCGCCGGCGTCATGCTGGAGGAGATCGAACTTACGGCGGCGTCGCTGAACGAGCCGCAGAGCGCGCTGGTGCGCGCACGCGTCGTGTCGCCGGCCCTGCCCCCGCCGCTCGCGCCGCCTGCTGTCGACGCGCCACGCCGGTCCGGTGGGCGCCGCGCTTTTTTTGTGCTCTTCGTCGCGCCGACGCTGGCCGCGGCCCTGTATTTCGGTCTGATCGCTTCCGATGTTTTCGTCTCTGAGGGTCGCCTTCTGGTGCGCAGCCGCTCCAGCGCGGCGACGTCGCCGCTGGTGCAGGGCATCGGCATCTCGCGAGCGAGCGACGAAACCTTCGCGGTCGAATCCTATTTGCGCTCGCGCGACGTCGTCACCAAGCTGCGCGACGGCGACGGCCTGCTGGCGATATACGCCCGACCGGAAGCGGACATCTTCAACCGCTTTCCGGCCTTTTGGACGCGCGACGATTTCGAGCGGCTCTACGAGCATTTCTTGAGCTGGACCTCGACCAACGTCGACGAGGCGGTGGGGATCGTGACGGTGCGCGCCAACGCGTTTCGCCACGACGACGCGCGCGCGCTGGCGGACGCGATGATCCGCCATGCCGAGGAGCTGATGAATCAGCTCAACGCGCGCGCCTTCAACGACCGCGTCTCGGCCGCGCGCAAGAGCGTCGAGGAGGCGCGTGGGCGCGTCGCCGACGTCGAGAGACGCATCACCGAATTGCGCAATCAGCGCCGCGTCGTCGACCCGATGCGAGAATCGACCGCCGCGCTGGAGGCGATCGGCAAGATGACCACGGAACTGGCGCAATACGAGGCGACTCTGAAACAACAGATCGCGGTCGCGCCGCGCAGTCCCGCGATTCCCTCGATGCGCCAGCGCGTCGCCACCTATCGCTCCGAAATCGCGCAGCTGCGCGAGAAGGTGGTCGGCGGGAACGCGTCGATGTCTCAATCGCTGCCCGAGTTCGATCAATTGACGCTGGAGCGCTCGCTCGATGCGCGCGCGCTGGAGATGGCGACGTTCAATCTCGACAAGGCGGAGCAGGAATCGGAGCAGCGGCACATCTATCTCGAACGCATCGCCGACCCGCATACGCCCGATCACCCCGAGGCGCCGCTGCGGGTGCTCGGCTTTCTGGTGACGGCGTTCGCCTCGTTTGGTCTCTACACCATCGTGCGCACCCTGCGGCGCATCGCGCTGGAGCATGCGCCTTGATCGAGGCGGCGAGAAAATCCCTCGCGCAGGGCCTTGCCCGTGGCGTCGGGGCGCTTGAGGTCGCCGGCCGCAACGCCGCGCGTTTGCTCGGCGCGGCGATCTCCGATGACGCGCCGCTCGCGCCGACGGAGAAATTGCTGCGCGTCGACGAGGTGGTCAAGGAGTACGAGACGCCGATCGGCAAGCGGCGGATTCTCGACGGCGTCTCGTTCGATCTGCGCCTTGGCGAAAAGATCGCCGTGCTCGGCCGCAACGGCGCCGGCAAGTCGACGCTGGTGAAGCTGCTGGGCGGCGTCGAGCCGCCGACGCGCGGCTCGATTTCACGCGGGCTGAACATGTCCTGGCCGCTCGGGTTCAGCGGCGGCGTCGACGGCATGATGACGGGCATGTCGAACGTGCGTTTCATCGCGCGTCTCTATGGCCGACCGGTCGATGACATGGTGGCCTTCGTCGACGATTTCGCCGAGCTCGGGCGCCAGCTCTTCGTCCCGGTCAAGCACTACTCGTCCGGCATGCGGATGCGTCTGGCCTTCGCTTTGACGCTCGCCATCGATTTCGAGTGCATTCTGATCGACGAGGTCATCGCCGTCGGCGACCAGCGTTTCCATCGCAAGTGTTTCGATGCGCTGTTCGTGCAGCGCGCGGGCTGCGCGATGATCCTCGTCAGCCACGACACGCGCACAATTTCGCAGTTCTGCAACAAGGCGCTCGTGATGAAGAACGGTCGGGCGCGGGTCTTCGACGACGTCGATTTCGCGCTTAAGATCTACGATACTCTCTAGCGTTACAGTTGTGCTTATCGGGCGCTTGTGACTCCTCGAGTGTCAATCGGCCCTGAAGAATGCCCCACCGTCGGCTTCGAGCCGTGGCTCTGACTCGAATTTGATGAAGTTGAGGCGTCGTCTTGGCTTGATTCGGCTGGAGAATCAGAGCCATGCGATCCCTACGCCTGAGCCCCCCTGCGCTCACCAAAGGAATTCCATCGGGCCGCTGCGGTCTCGGGTCTCTCCGCCGCAGCCTTTTGCCCCCTGCGCGCTCAACGCCGCGTTAACGCTGAAAAGTTTGCGACAGGCCCGCGCCGCGCGCATCGCGCTCATCCCGCCTTGCGCACGATGAGACCGAAACAGGTCGAGATGAATCCGTCGATCGACAGTTTCAGATGATTGGCGTCCGCACCCCAGCGCGCGATCAGCCCCGGCGTCCAGTCGTGCAGATAGGGCGGAATGTCGACGAACTTGTCGAGCGCCATGTCGCCGATGTCGAAATCGAGCGGGGCGACGTGATGGCCTTTCGCGGTCAGCCGCGCCGCGATCTCCTCGAAGTGGCGGCGCTGGAACAGGACGGTCGGCCAGTTGTCGATCGTCGCGCTGTCATTGAGGCAATTGAACTCAGTCGTGTGCACCGACAGGCCGCCGGGGCGCACGCTTTCGAGCGCGTTCTCGATGAAGTCGAGCCCCTTGGCAATCGAGCCCAGATGCTCCAGCGCGCAGATGGACCAGCAGAAATCATAGCCGCGCAGATCGGCGGGGATGCCGTTCATGTCGACAAAGCGATGCGACACGCGGCGCGCGAACGTTTCGCGGTCGACGAGATGGGGCTGAAACGCGGCAAAGGCGTCGCGGGCATGCTGGGCGGAATCGATCCAGCCGAGCCCGCCTGATTTCTCGACTTCCAGATCGGTCACGAGCACATCGACGCCGAGTGAGGCGAAATAGCTTGGAAGCGGCTCCTGCCCGCAGCCGAAGCCGACGCACTTCGTACCGGGTGTCAACATGACCGCTTCGTGCAACGCCTGAAGCACAAATATATATTCCCAGATCTTGCGATGGAAGGCGACGGCGATTCCGAGCTGCTTGCACCACCACGCCGCCCAATCCGACATCAGATCAGCCTGCGTCGCGGCCTTGCTGCGCAGCGGCAGCACACCGGGGCGCTTCGCCTCGATGGCGGGAAGCTCGGCGGCCATGCGGCGCGCCATTTCGTAACCGAAAAACTTGATGTTTAGCGCCATGGGTGGCAGATCGCGCAGACTCATGGTCTCGGGTGTCAAAATCGGGCGCCCCTCATCGTCGACGAGGTTCAGATAAATTTGCCCGAGATGGGTCTTCGTCATACACAACCTCGTTGAAGCGAGTGGGGCCGCCGAGGATGGCTGTAGCAACACCGGGGCCTGCGACACAACAGGCCCGAACCGGAGCGCGGACCCTGTTCTGCGTCTTGGGCGTCTCGACGCCTCTGCTTCATGCTGTGGTCAGCATTTTCAAAGGCGCGCTGGAGGGCGAGGGCGGCGCTTGCGCCCTGGTGGTGGGCAACACTGTCTCGGACATGCGCGAGGGATGGGCCGCCAGCGGCGCAGGCTCCCCCGCCAGCACCATCTTTACCTCCGACAGCCCCGACGACACGACGGTCGAATTGTTTTCGCGGGCCGGCGCGCGGATGATCGTGGCGGTGGAGGATTTCGTCGACGCGGCGATCTACCTGCGCGCAGCGCGCGGCATGTCGACGCCGCACGCCCTGCGCTTTCTCACCCAGACCCTCTCGACGCTCGCGCCGGCGCTGACCGGCGGGCAGGCCCTGCTGCTTCGCTCCCGTCACGCCGACGCGCCGCTGGAGTCGCTGCTCGCCTGTCTGTTTGACTTCATCGGCCGCGACGCCATCGATGTCGCCGCCGTGCTCCGACGGATCGGCGCGGCGGGCGAGGAGACGCTTCGGGGGTATGCGCAGACGCATTTCCCCTTCCGAGAGGCCGAGCCGCCGCCGGCCGACGAGCTGGCCGTGATGCGCGCGCTCGCCCAGTCCTATCAGCCCTTGCTGAGCGGGCGGGCGATGGCCGCCGCGTCCTGGCCGACGGAGCTGTTTCTCGACTGGGACCGGCCTGGCGACTTTCTGCACGGCCCCGTCGATCTGACCGGGCCGGCGCGCTTCATCGTCTGCGGCCCCTATTTGCATTTGCCGCTGGGGCGCTGGCGCGCGCGCTTCCTCGTGAGGATCGCCGACAACTGGTCGGGCAATCGCATGTCGCTCGACATCTTCTCGCACGAGGTCCTCGCTGGCGTCGCGGCGGATCTGCCGGCCGAGGGCCTTTACGAGTTCGATGTCGGCTTCGAGGTGAGCAGCGCCTATGCGCCGCTGGAGGCGCGCATCCAGATTCAGCAAGGCGCGATCGAGGGCGCCTTCGAGCTGGTGGCCGTCGATTTCGTCGCCGAGCAGCCCGGCGAGAGCTGACCAAAGGCCACGGCCTCACGTCCACATCCTCGAGATGAACGGCGACCGGTGGCGTTGTTGCACAAAGGGGTTTGGGATTCCCTGAGCGAGTCCTGCGTGTTAGCCGGGTCGGATGACTCGACCGGCCACTGACGTGCCACTGAGATTTTCCTCCACGGGGATTTAGAGTCCGGCCCTGCGAAGGACGGACAGATGAAGCGAGCACGGTTCACGGAAGAGCAGATCATTGGGGTGCTGAAGGAGCACGAGGCCGGCGCGAAGGCGGCCGACCTGGCGCGCAAGCACGGCGTCTCCGAAGCGACGCTCTACAACTGGAAGGCCAAGTACGGCGGCATGGACGTCTCGGAGGCCAAGCGGCTGAAGCAGCTCGAGGACGAGAACGCGAAGTTGAAGAAGCTTCTGGCCGAGCAGATGCTGGACTCGGCCGCGCTTCGTGAGCTGCTTTCAAAAAAATGGTAGGGCCCGCCGTCAAGCGTGAAGCCGTCGCGCATCTGAGGGCCGTGATGGGTCTTTCGGAACGGCGTTGTGAGTGCCGGACGTAAACTCCCCACCGTCTGGAGTGGGCCCCTCGGGCCGGACAGGTGTCAGGCTGCGGTTTTGACACCCCCCT
>ERZ1645187.3181-NODE-3181-length-13934-cov-5.076663_pt1 | contig 13934 bp, 8 predicted proteins | sample MGYA00575352_ERZ1645187 | MGnify/ENA primary metagenome ERZ1645187 (study PRJEB40837, sample SAMN11349314) | freshwater sediment metagenome | isolation source: river sediment | host: Sediment | place: India: Wazaribad , New Delhi | collected 2017-02-21 ...
GAAGAAAATGTCAACGTTGGCTGTGGTGTCATCACCGCTAACTATGATGGGTACTATAAATTTACTACCCATGTTGGTAAATACGTCTTCTTAGGTAGTATTGCGACTATCGTCGCTCCGGTGACGATTGAAGTTGATGCCTTCATTGCTGCGGGCTCTACCATCAATCATGATGTGAAGAAAAACGATCTCGCGATTGCCCGCGCTCGTCAAGAAAACAAAGAAGGATACGCGACCGTATTCCGTGCAAAAGCCAAGGCAATTAAAGAAAAAAACAAGAAATAACGAATCGTAGATGAAGAAAAGGGTCTGAAACTTAATTCAGACCCTTTTTTGTTGTTGGATAAGAAACTATTTTTTCTTATTGTTTAATGCAGCTTGCGCAGCAGCTAAACGAGCAACTGGAACACGGAATGGTGAACAGCTAACATAGTCGAGACCAGCTCTTTCGAAGAAATCGATACTCACTGGATCACCACCATGTTCGCCACAAACGCCGACATGGAGGTCTTTGTTTGCGCCGCGGCCTAATTTAACCGCAGTTTCGACTAATTTGCCGACACCACGTTGGTCGATGGTTTGGAATGGATCTTGTTCGAAGATTTTCTTTTCGAAGTAGTCTGGGAGGAACTTTGTCGCGTCATCACGGCTAAATCCATATGTCATTTGGGTTAAGTCGTTGGTTCCGAAGCTGAAGAATGCAGCTTCTTTAGCGATTTCGTCAGCAAGTAAGGCAGCACGTGGAATTTCAATCATGGTACCAACATGGTAGTCAAGTTTTTGTCCACTGGCGGCGATTAACTTGTCGGCGGTTTCGGTCACGATATCTTTCACGAACCGGAATTCTTTAACGTCAAGAATTAATGGGATCATGATTTCTGGATGAATTGGTTTGCCTAACGTCACTTGTGCACGAAGAGCGGCCTTAATAATGGCAGTTGCTTGCATGACAGCAATTTCTGGATAGGAAACGTCAAGACGGCAACCACGGTGACCCATCATTGGGTTAAATTCGTGGAGGAAGGAAATTCGGTCTTTGACCGCTTCAACACTTAACTTAAGTGCTTTGGCTAATTCAACGATTTTATCTTCTTCTTGTGGAAGGAATTCGTGAAGTGGTGGGTCAAGGAGACGAACGGTAACGTTCATACCAAGCATCGCTAAGTAGATTTCATAGAAGTCCTTTTCTTGGAATGGAAGAATCGCATTTAATGCTTCTTCACGGGCTTCGACGGTGCTACTTAGAATCATCTTGCGCATGTGGAAGATCCGTTCTTTATCAAAGAACATGTGTTCAGTACGGCAGAGACCGATACCTTGAGCGCCAAATTCAACAGCTTGTTTGGCATCCTTTGGTGTGTCGGCATTGGTCCGAACTTCTAAGCGACGGAATTTATCGGCTAACTTCATAATTCTTGCAAAGTCACCGGTTAAGGTTGGTTCGACTAAAGCAATTGCGCCTTCGTAGACTTTACCGGTTGAGCCATCAATACTGATGACATCGTTTTGACCATAGGTCTTACCATTAACTTTTAAGATGTGTTTTTCTTCATCAATCACAGCGGCGGAAGCACCGACGACACAGGTTTTACCCATCCCACGAGCAACGACAGCAGCGTGACTAGTCATACCACCACGCATGGTGAGGATACCTTGAGCGGCAACCATCCCGGTGATGTCTTCTGGTGAAGTTTCAGCACGGACAAGAATCACTTTTTCGCCTTTTGCTTTTCTTTCGTCTGCTTCTTTAGCAGTGAAAGCTAATTTACCAGTTGCAGCACCTGGTGATGCTGGTAAGCCGGTGACGATTGGTTTGGTCTTATCAAGGACTTTTTGATCGAACGCCATGTGTAAGAGACTATCAAGGGCACTTGGATCCACACGAAGGACGGCTTCTTCTTCAGAAATTAAGCCTTCATCGATTAAATCGCAAGCAATCTTTAATGCAGCTGCAGCGGTTCTCTTGCCATTACGGGTTTGTAAGAAATATAATTTGCCTTCTTCAACGGTGAATTCCATATCTTGCATGTCGCGGTAATGTTTTTCCATTCTGTTGACAGTATCAAGGAATTGTTTGTAGACAGATGGCATATTTTCTTGGAGCCAATCAATGTGAAGTGGGGTCCGGATACCGGCAACAACGTCTTCACCTTGAGCGTTTGGTAAGTATTCAGCGAAAATTTGTCTTTCGCCAGTTGATGGTGAACGGGAGAAGGAGACGCCAGTACCACTGGTTTCACCCTTATTACCGAAGACCATGGATTGAACGTTAACAGCAGTACCCCATTCGTATGGAATGTGGTGCATTTTGCGGTAAACGTTTGCACGTTCATTGTCCCAACTTCTAAAGACAGCGGTAATCGCTGAAATGAGTTGGACTTTTGCGTCACTTGGGAAGTCTTCACCGATAACTTTTTTATAGAACTCTTTGTATTCTTTGACTAATTTTTCTAAGTCTTTAGCATCGAGTTCTGTATCGAGATGAACACCTTTCTTTTCTTTCATTTCTTCGAGCATTTTATCCATTGCAAGTCTTGGGTACCCTCTAACAACGTTAGTGTACATTAGGATAAAACGACGATAGCAGTCCATTGCGAAACGACGATTGCCAGTTTCACTAGCTAAGGCTTCAACACTGATGTCATTTAAACCTAAGTTAAGAATCGTATCCATCATCCCAGGCATGGAAGCGCGGGCGCCGGAACGGACGCTAACTAGTAATGGGTTTTTATTTCCACCAAAGTTTTTGCCAGTTTTCTTTTCTAAAGCTTTGATTGCGGTGTAAACTTCTTCAACAACATAATCTGGTAAAGATTTCTTGCTTTGATAGTAAAGGTTACATGCTTCGGTCGTGACTGTGAAGCCTTCAGGAATCGGAATTCCAATGTGGGTCATTTCAGCAAGACCAGCACCTTTACCACCGAGAAGTTCTTTGCCTAAACCGTAGGCTTCTTCAAAGTGATAAACATATTTTTTGTTTGCCATATTTCCTCCTTTTATGTTTAAGTATTTATCATACTACGGGAATATAATATCATAGATATTAGGGTAATTGCTGAAAAATGATATAAAATGCGAGGGAAAATAGTTTTCTCCTCGATTTGTTTATCGATTTGATAGAATAAACATATCCAAGAAAGTTGAGCCGTTATGGAAAACGAAAAATTAGTCTTAACAATCGACTTCGGCACCCAATCGGTCCGTGCATTAATTATTAATAATCATGGCGACACTCTAGCGATGGAAAAGGTCGCCTATGATCAACCCTACTTTTCAGTCAAGCCTGGATACGCTGAACAACATCCTGATTACTATTGGGAAAAAATGAAAATCGCGACCCTTGCCATAAAGAATAAACATGCTGATCTCTTACAAAAAATAGTCGCTATCGGCGTTACGACCTTTCGTGATAGTGCTATTTTGTTAGATAAAGATTATCAACCTGTCCGCCCGATGATCCTTTGGCTTGATCAACGACAAGCCGCTTTAAAAAAAGACATCCCGTTTTATAAGAATGTTCTTTTTGGTCTCGTTGGAATGTCGGAAACGATTATCCTAAATCGTAAACGAACACCGGCCATTTGGGTTCAAGAAAATGAACCAGAAATATGGGCAAAAACAAAATATTATGTTAATTTTTCATCTTTTGCAATCTATAAACTAACCGGTAAGTTACTCGACAGTATTGCCAATCAAACCGGTCATTTTCCCGTCAATTTTAAGGGTCGTCGATGGTATGGAAATCATGCTTTAAAAAACATCTTTGATATCCCTAACCATATGCTTTGTGCCGTCGTTCAACCGGGAGAAATCCTTGGTGAGATAAGTCCAAGTGTTGCCAAAGAGACCGGAATTCCTAGTGGGCTAAAAATCTATGCAACCGGAACGGACAAGGGAAGCGAAACCATCGGAACCGGCTGCTTAACTAATGACATGGCGTCAATCTCCTATGGTACGGCCTCTTCAATTGAAGTATCGAATCCAAAATACTACGAGCCAGAAACTTTTCTGCCTGCCTATCCTGCCCCAATTAAGGGACTCTACCAAATGGAGGTCCAAGTTTATCGTGGTTATTGGATGGTCAGTTGGTTTATCAAGCAATTTGCGAATAATGAGTCCTTAGAGGCGAGCATTGTTGAAATGGCTACGGAAGAAATTCTCAATGAGAAAATGATGGAAATAAGTCCTGGCAGTGAAGGCTTGGTTTTACAACCTTACTGGGGCCCAGGATTAAAACGTCCTCTAGCCAGGGGAGCGATTGTTGGCTTTAGTGATCACCATACCCGCCACCATGTTTACCGGGCAATCATTGAAGGCATTGCCTTCGCCCTTTTAGAAGGCTTAAAAGGAATTGAACAAAAACAACACCATAAAGTAAAAAGAATTCGTGTCTCTGGAGGCGGTTCTCAAAGTGATGCTATTTGTCAAATCACGGCCGATATTTTTGGCTTACCGGTCCAAAGAATCCAAACCTATGAGACGGCATCGGTGGGAACTGCGATGGCAGTCTTTCTTAGTGCGGGCATTTTTAAAACGAACGAAGAAGCAACGAATGCCATGGTTCATCCACAAAAAGAGTTCACCCCGAATATGGAAAACCATGCAAAATACGCTTATTTGTTTAAAAAGGTTTATAGTCGAATCTATCCTAAGTTAAATCGGATATATAAAAAATTAAAGAAATTCTAACTCGTTGCTTCGACTTCATCGCTTGTTTGTGTTGTGCCTAAGAATTGCGCATTGTACAATTCAGCGTAAAAGCCTTTAGCCGCTAATAATTCTTGGTGGGTTCCCGTTTCGATAATCGATCCATGGTTCATAACAAGAATTTTTTTCGCGTTTTTAATCGTTGATAGACGGTGGGCAATGATAAAGGTTGTGCGATTCTTCATGATTTCTTCCATGACCGATTGAATTGCATATTCGGTACGTGTGTCGACGCTACTTGTTGCCTCATCAAGAATGAGAATTTTTGGATTTGAAATAATGGCCCGAGCAATCGTTATTAATTGACGTTGCCCTTGGCTAATATTGGTTCCATCTTCGTTTAGGGTGAACTCATAGCCACCAGGTAATGTTGAAATAAAGTGATCGACCCTAGCGGCTTTGGCGGCTTGAATGACTTCTTCATCGGTCGCTTCACTACGACCATAACGGATGTTATTTTTGACAGAGCCTTTAAAAATCCACGTATCTTGTAAGACCATGCCAATGCTTCCACGAATGGTTTCGCGGGCATAGTCGCGAAGATCAATATTATCGAGATAGATTGTGCCCCCATTGATTTCATAGAAACGCATGACTAAGTTAACTAGCGTTGTTTTCCCAGCGCCTGTAGGTCCAACAATTGCGATGATGTCGCCTTGGTTGATATCAAGATTCATGTTTTCAATTAATGGTTTTTCTGGATTATAGCTAAAAGAAACATTATCAAAATGGTAGGTACCACCGACTTTCGATTCATCCTGAATCGCATTGACTGGATCGGGGGTTTGCTCTTCATGGTTCAAAAGTTCAAAAATGCGTTCAGCCCCCGCAAGGGTGGTTTGAATGACGCCACTTATTTGACCGAGTTGTTGGAAGGGGAGTGTAAACATATTTAAGAATAAGATAAAGGCGGCAATGGAACCCACGCTATTGATGAGTCCTCCAACAACACTGACACCGACGAATCCAAGGTTATTGACAAAGCGAATGGAAGGGAAAATAAATGCACTAAGTAATTGTGAAATCCAGTTTGATTTTGTCATTTCTTCGTTCACTTTTTCAAACTTTTCGATTTGTTGTTGTTGTTGATTATAGAGTTGAATAACGGTTAAACCAGAGAAGTTTTCCTCGACAATTCCCTCTAATTCGCCCGTTTTTACTTGAAATTTGAGGAATTGCTTTTGTGAGAATTTAGTAATGAAAACCGTGATTAGTAAGGACATTGGCAGCGTAGCAAGTGTCACAAGCGCAAGTTGCCAACTGATGATAAACATGGCGATTAAGACACCAACGAAAAGAAAAATTGAATGAAGCGTTTGGTAGATGATTTGGTTCAATGACTGGGTGATTGCATCCACGTCATTCGTCCCCCGACTAAGAATTTCGCCATAGGAGTGTTTATCGAAATAAGATAATGGCACCCGATCAAGTTTGGCTTTAATGCGATTACGGAGTTTGTAACCATAATCGTTTGCAATCACGACGAGGGTTTGAAGCGCAATCATACTAAGGATTGAACTCAAAACATAAAAACCTAACACTAAACCAAAATCAAGGGCAATTTGCTGCCAATTAAGTAGAAGTGTGGTTGGGTTCATGTAGGAGGAAAGGTTTTCTTGACTGGCAAAATGATTGATTAACACCGGAACAAAGATTTGAAGGACTGCGCCAATAACAATGATGATGGAAATGATAATTAACTTGGTACGATAGGGTTTAAATTCTTTCGCTAAACTCTTAAACGCTTGCTTGCTGTTTTTTGCACGTGCGGCTTGTTTTCCGCCCATAGCATTCACTCTTGGTGCCATACTTAATTACCTCCTTTCATTGTTACAACTTCCTGTTGAAGGAGTACCGTCTTTTCAATTTCATCTTTATCCATTTGTGACTTAACAATTTCTTGATAAACACTGCACGTTCTTAATAAGTCGTTATGTTTACCAATGCCAGCGATTTTACCTTCGTCTAAAACAACAATTTGGTGGGCATTAATAATTGAACTGACGCGTTGTGCAACGATAATAATGCTCGATTTCTTCGCATATTCAGATAATGCTCTTCTTAGTTTAATATCGGTTTTGAAGTCAAGTGCGCTAAATGAATCATCAAACACATAGACATTTGGTTTTCTCACTAAGGCTCTTGCAATTGAAAGTCGTTGTTTTTGGCCGCCTGAAAAGTTTTTAGCTCCTTGAGCCACAATGGTATCAAGCCCTTCTTTATCTTTGATGAATCCCCAGGCTTGGGCTACTTGGAGGGCTTCGATCATGTCTTCGTCCGTCGCATCTTTATTACCAAAACGTAAGTTATCTCGCACTGTGCCACTAAATAAGACGGCTTGTTGAGGAACAAAACCAATGTTGTTTCTCAAATCGGCCAGATTATAATCTTTCACATTAATGTTATTAATTAATACTTCACCTTCGGTCACATCAAAGAAGCGAGGCAAGAGGTTAATGACGCTACTTTTTCCTGATCCAGTTGAGCCAATAATCGCAGTGACTTCGCCCGGTTTCGTTTTGAAACTGATGTTTGAAAGCGTTGGATGAAGATTATCGCTATATGTAAATAATACATTCTTAAACTCGACGGAACCTACACCGTCAGTTAGTTGGTTCGGACTCATCTTGGTGCTATCTTTAATTTCAGGTTCGAGTTCAAGGGCTTCGACAATTCGTTTTGCACTTGCAGAACTACGTGGAAACATGATAAAGATGAAACTTAACATTAAGAACGACATCATAATCATATTTACAATTTGACCAGATTTAATCACTTGAGAAAGAACGGTGTCGTTATTTGGATTCGCGCTTTCTTCAAAGATGATTAAGCCCACGATAAACACCGAAACATACGCAACGTTAAAGATGATGGTGATCAGCGGATTAACAAACTCCATGATTCGACCGACTTTAATGTTGGTGTCAGCCATGTCCCTATTAGCTTTGTTGAAGAACTTATATTCACGCTTTTCTTGATTAAAGGCGCGGACGACACGAACACCAGTTAGACCTTCACGGAATAAAAGTGTTACGTAATCTAAACGTTCTTGGACCAGTTTGAATAGCGGGGCAGCATATTTAAAGGTGATGGAAATAACAACGAGGATAACCGGCATCCCAATGAGGATGATGTAGGTGTACATGGGGTTAGTTTGGAACAACATGATGGTTCCAAAAATCATAAATGTTGGCGCCATGATGACGGTTCGAGTGAGCATGAACATGAACGTTTGTAACATCCGTGTATCACTATTGATACGAGTCAATAGACTTGATGTTCCAATCGTATTAATGTTTGAAATCGAATAGTCTTGGACTTTCTTAAATAGCTTACTACGAATAATTTTTCCAAAGCTTGCCATTAAAGAGGCATTGGTGACCATTTGCGCCATTGCGGCCAACAAAATTAAAAAGGATACACCCAACATCTTTAACCCTGTCATAAGAATCAGAGAGTTATCAACGGCGTTCCCTTGAGCGAGCGATTGTGTAATCGTCTCTGTGTAATTAGGAAGAAGTAATTGGAGAATGGTTTGAATGGCAACGAAGAAGAACACAAGTAATAATTGCCACCAAAGTGATTTTGATAATTTAAATAATTTTAACATGATTGTTTATTCCTTTCTAAGGAAGGGTAAGTAAAGTGTGGAAGGTTCGGGTATATTAATGACACCCTTCTTCTCAAAAATAATACTGCTACAAATGCCACGAATCGTGAAAGATAGATTAATAATAATTTGTTCGGCGTCCATATCGATTATTTTTCCCTGTTTCTGGCCATTTTTGATCATCTCTACAGCCTGTTGAATAAAGCGTTTTATAAAGGTTTGACCACTTGATTTTAGGTTGACGCCAACATTAGCTGAATGGATAAATGTCTGTACATAATACGGGAACATGGAATCTTCTTTCAATAGCCGCATCACATAGATGACGAAACCAACAAATTTGATTTCAGGATTTTGATTGGGTAGTTTGGTGAAATCCATTATCGGATAAAAGGATGGAATGATTTTTTCAATTGCGCTATCATAAAGGTCACGAATATTATCAAAGTAGTGATAAATAAGACTATGACCGCATTTAGCCTCACGAGCTATGGCCGACATTGTTACTTCGTTATAAGGAAGTGTTGCAAAAACACGAATTGCAGCATTAACAATGACATCTCTTCGGCGATTTCGAATCACCTCGTTTTGTTGTTTTGTTCTTGGCATAAAGTACCTCCCTTAACGTAATATAGATTATAGCAAAAAATGATTATGTTTATGTTATAAACACTTATAAGATTATCTCACTAAAAATGATGTATGAGTTGGTATTTTAATTAAACAAATAAACTAGTTTCTTCTTCACTAGTTAGCTCGCGTGATTGTCCAGGCGCCAAATCATCGACTCGTAAGGTATGGAATTGTTCACGGTGAAGTGAAATAACTTTGTAACCAAAGTGTAAAAACATCCGTTTTACTTGGTGATATTTTCCTTCGTTTAAGGTTAATCTCGCAAAGCGTGGGTTAATAATTTCGAGTTTAGCAGGCAAGGTTAAATATTCATTATTAACGACGAAACCGTCGGAAAATTGCTGAATCAAATCATCGCTTAAATCTTGATCAACCTCGGCATAATAGACCTTATTGATGTTATATTTTGGACTGATTAATTGATGAGTTAAACGGCCGTTATTCGTTAGCAATAGAACGCCTGTTGTGTCTTTATCAAGACGGCCAACTGTATGCAGAGAAAAACGATTAAAGTCAGGATTTAATTCCATAACCGTTGCAGTCAAATTATCTTCATTTGCACAGACGTAGCCAACGGGTTTATTGAGCAAGTAATATTTGAACTCTTTATAAATCAATGGTTCTCCATCTAGGGTTACTTTGTCAATAGAGCTATTAACTTGATCGCTATCTTTTGTCGCGACTTTTTCATTAATCATGACTCGCCTTGTCCGAATCAGAAGTCGTACATCTTTTCGACTACCTAAACCTAGATGAGCAAGAAACCGATCAAGCCTCATCATGGTCACCGCCAGATGATAGACGCTTCTTTTTGTTTGCCAGTTTGAGTAAAACTAAAGAAAGGACAACACCGATAATTAACATCAAAATTGATAGGGAAATTTCTAGTATTGGATTTTGAACTAGCCCGTACGCTGGCCGCATTTCTCCGTTAAAATAACTAATAATAATCTGACCAATGATCAAACCTAAAATTGTAAAATAGGTCGGTATTCGGAATCGTTTTAATAAAAAGTCCATGAGTTTTGAAATGGCAAAAAAACCAACAATAAAGCCGATGCCAAATGCCGCTAATAAGCCAAAACTGATTCCCCAGTCTGTTCCTGAAAAGGTTAGAAAAGTTTTAATTAACAAGAGGAGCTTATTGTAATAACCAATTGATATAAGGAACATGGTTCCACTAATACCAGGGGCAATCAAGGCTGAACTGGCAAAAAAACCAATAATGAATAATAGGAAAATTTCTAAGGCGCTGAGGTTCAAGGTTTGGTTTGTGCCTAGATTCAACTCAGGAGCAAACCAAGATAAAACACCAAAAACCGCCACTAAGCCAATTCCTAGAATAACCAATAAAATGTGTATGGGTTTAAATTGCCCTTTTGTTAATTCGCGAAATACAATCAAGCCACCTAAAGTCAAGCCAACAAACAGTGAAGTCGATATAAAAGGTTGAAATTCTAAAAATTGTCCAATTGGCCAAAATAAGGCAACTATCCCAATAATGGCCCCAACTAATATTGGCGCTAAATACTTGACACTTTTTTTGAATGATTTTCTTAATGAGGAGACCGCGGCGACTAAGTCGTCATAAATTCCTAAAATGACCGCTAACGTTCCTCCACCCATTGCTGAGATGAACGCAAACCCAATTAATAGACCATGAATAAGACCTTTTAAATATTTTTTCATAATAATTTACTCGCCAAAATAATGATAACATTATCACATAAAAAAGCCGTAAATGATATAATTACTCATAGGTAATTATGAAACTATTAGTAGGATTAGGAAACCCAGGAACACGATATCAAGACACAAGGCACAACATTGGCTTTATGGTGATCGACCAATTAGCAAAGTCCTTAGGTGTAGATATCGATAAAAGCGACTTTAAAGGCGTCTATTCCCGATTCAAATATCGGGGTGAGGATGTCATTCTTTTTAAGCCTTCCACCTATATGAATTTATCGGGTGAGGCCATCGTGCTCATTAAGCAATTTTTCAAAGTAGAAAATGAAGATTTGATTATTGTTTTTGATGATTTAGATTTAGAACCTGGGACCATTCGTTTGCGATTAAGTGGCTCTAGCGGTGGGCAAAAAGGGATGCAAAACACGATTGAATTGTTAGGAACTGACCAAATTAAACGGATTAGAGTCGGGATCGGAAAACCAACCTTTAATAGTGTTGACTATGTATTAGGAAAACCAAGTCCTGAAGAAAAGATTAAGTTAGATGATGCGATTAATCGAGCGAGTTTAGCGCTTAAAGATACACTCGATAATGGATTTCTACACGCGATGGCGATGTTTAACCAAAAGAACGGTAAGGATGTGACTGATTGAACATTATTGATTTAATTAGACAAAGCAAAGTATACCCCCCCTATAGAGAAAATAAGGGGCATTTTGTCATGGACGAATTAATCGGTCCGACCCTCTTTACGGCCGCTAAATTTTTAGAGGATGAACAAAACTACGTCATTGTTTCTCCTAATATGTATGTTGCTCAACGTATTTTAAGTTTTCTTCAAACCTTCGTTCCTAGCGATAAATTACTTTTCTATCCCCATGACGAGTTATTACAAACAGAAATTCTTTCGGCAAGTCGTGAACTAGAGGCACAACGATTATATACACTCTATCAACTCTCGCTTGGAGGAGGACATATCGTCGTGACTAGTGTTGGTGGTTTAACACGCTTTACAATCTCACAAGAAGAATTCAAATCCCACATTGTAACCCTAAATAAGAATCACAGTTATGACTTAAATCAACTCTTAAAAACATTGGCAGAAAATGGTTATCAACGCGTAAATAAAATCGATCAAACCCTGCAATTTGCCCTTAGAGGAGATATTTTAGACATTTATAGCGTCAATGCAATTAACCCGATTCGTATTGAGTTTTTTGATAATCAAATTGAATCTATTCGCTATTTTGACATCACTTCACAAAACTCAATTCAAGAGCTTGATTCAATGACAATTGTTCCAGCAAATGAAGGAATATTAAACGAGAATGACTTAAAACAATTAATCGGCAATATTCAACAACGAGCCGATTTTGATAGTCGAAAGTTAGATTTAGCAGAGGTCGAATATTTAAATGCAAACCTCCAACAACAATATGAGTTTTTACGCAATCATACCAATTCGACGCAGACTTATAAATACTACTCATTATTAGACAAATTCAACCACAGCGTTGTCAATCATATTAATAAACCAACGATTATTTTAGTTAATCGTAATCAAATTGAAGAGAGTGTCATACGCAATAACGAAGAATCATTATCGTTTTTAAACGAGCTCGTTGAAAAGCAAAAAACCGTGTCAAAATTAAGTTATTTCAGAGGTTTAGGCACAATTTTATCTTTTGTTCCGAACACCCTCTATATTGAAGAGTTTCTCGATAATTCGAAACAAGTCAAATTAGAACTACTTCCATTCTCAACCCACTTTGCGCACTTTAATGATTTTGCTCATAAACTTGAGGAACATCTTGAAAAGCGGCAGACAGTTTTAATTTCAATCAATAACAATGCTCAACTAAACTCAATTGAGGAGTTATTGAAAGTTCATAACATTCCTTATATTACGGACGGGTTCTCTCGTGACGCGGTTACGTTAAGTTATGATTATTATCCACAAGGGTTTGAATTTACTGAATTAAATCTAGTGGTCTATACGAGTAAGGAATTATTTAACGCTCCACGTAACAATTTAAGATTTAGTCATCGCTTTAAAACTGCAACAATTCTCCATTCTTATGAACAACTTCAACCTGGAGATTATATTGTTCATGAGTATTATGGCATTGGCCAATTTGTTGATATTGTTACACGCGAAAGTAGCACCGGCCATCGTGATTACTTACATATTGTGTATGGTGGAGAAGACGCACTTTATGTCCCACTTGAACAATTTCAACTTGTGCGGAAGTATTCAGGTCGTGAGGGTATCGCACCTAAATTGAACCGTCTAAACTCGAGTCAATGGGAAAAGACGAAGAAACGGATTAAAGAACGGATTAATGAGATTGCCGATCAATTAATCGAAACTCAAGCAGAACGAGTAAAGAATAAAGGATTCGCCTTTGCGCCAGACGATGAACTCCAACAAATGTTTGAAAACAGTTTCCCCTATGTCCTAACAGACGACCAACAACAATCGCTTGATGAAATCAAACGCGACATGGAAAGCGACGTCCCCATGGATCGACTATTGTGTGGTGATGTTGGCTTTGGAAAAACCGAAGTTGCCCTACGCGCGGCATTTAAAGCGATTAGTAGTAAGAAGCAAGTGGCCTTTCTATGCCCGACTACCTTATTAGCGCGGCAACATTATGAAGTGACCAAAGAACGTTTTGGTAAGTTTGGAATACGCGTGGCTCATTTATCACGATTGGTGCCAGAACGAGCACAAATTGAAATCATTAAGCGAATTAATGAAGGTCATTATGACATTGTGATTGGAACCCATCGCTTATTATCGAAGCAGATACACTTTAAAGATCTGGGCTTATTGATTGTCGACGAAGAGCAACGTTTTGGCGTTGAGCAAAAAGAAGCCATCAAACAGTTTAAAGCGACGGTTGACGTTTTAACTTTAAGTGCGACTCCAATTCCTCGCACCTTACAAATGGCCTTAGTCGGTATGCGCGGACTCTCGCAAATCAATACGCCTCCAAGTGATCGGATGCCGATACAAACCTATGTCATTCCGCGACGAGACGGGGTAGTTCGTGAATTAATTGAACGTGAATTACAAAGAGAAGGACAAATTTTCTATTTACATAACCGTGTCCAAACTATCTATGAAATTGCCAATAAAATTACTCGCATGGTTAAAAGCGCGAATGTTGGGGTTGTTCATGGGCAAATGGAGCGAGATGAAATTGAAGATGTCATGATCAAATTCTATAATGGCGATATTAATGTTTTGGTGTGTACCTCAATTATTGAGAATGGGATTGATGTTCCC
>ERZ1645187.3182-NODE-3182-length-13932-cov-33.976868_pt1 | contig 13932 bp, 14 predicted proteins | sample MGYA00575352_ERZ1645187 | MGnify/ENA primary metagenome ERZ1645187 (study PRJEB40837, sample SAMN11349314) | freshwater sediment metagenome | isolation source: river sediment | host: Sediment | place: India: Wazaribad , New Delhi | collected 2017-02-21 ...
TCGCCTCGATCTCGCTGCTGGTCGGCGGCATCGGCATCATGAACATCATGCTCGTGTCGGTTACCGAACGCACCCGCGAAATCGGCATCCGCATGGCCATCGGCGCCCGCCAGCAGGACATCCTCACGCAATTCCTACTCGAAGCGGTGATGATCTCCTTCGCCGGCTGTCTGCTCGGCCTCGTGCTCGGGCTCGGCATCGCGCTCGCCATCAACGCCTTCACCGGCATGGTCATCGTCATCTCCGGCGCCGCTGCGCTGGTCGCCTTCGCTGTTGCCGCGACCGTCGGTATCTTCTTCGGCTGGTACCCGGCGCGCAAGGCGGCGCGGCTCGATCCCATCGAAGCCTTGCGCTACCAGTAAAGGCAGGCGGCTCCGGCAAAAATGGAGTACAGTCGATCCAATCGCCCTGGGCGGGAAAGAAGTCCACAGCGCAGTCCAGTCCGTCATCAACTTGAAATGAGGGCAGCATGATCGTCAAACGCCGAACGTGGTTATACCGACTGACAGGACAGGCATTCGCCCAGCTCATCTCGTTCAACGAGCCGGTGACTGCCCACAAGGCCCGAGAGGAGTTGCGCCGCTCGGTCGGCGACCCGCTCGACCTGTGGGGCCGCGACAAGAGCACCGCGTTGCCGGCGACCCTGCGCGAACGCTGATTCGTCGTCGTTATCAACGGCTTTCCCTGCGACGCAGGAAATTCGCCTCTTTTTGACCGTTGACCGCAACCGGCCTTATTCCGGATTCACCCGCCCCGTGGAGAATCCGCATCAACCTCGTTTAAGCTTGGAGACTTCCAGGCAAATGAAACCGAGGTTCCCATGGCGCAAATCGCACGTCATCTCATCATCGAAGGCATCGTCCAGGGCGTTGGCTACCGCGCGTCGATGGCCGACCAGGCACGTTTGATCGGCGTCACCGGCTGGGTGCGCAACCGCCAGGACGGCAGCGTCGAAGCGCTGGTCGCCGGCGAAGACATGGCCGTCATCAAGCTGATCTCCTGGGCCCGGCGCGGCCCACCACGTGCGCAAGTCGAGCGGGTCAATATCGCCGTCGGCGAAGGGGAGTTCGAAGGCTTCGAGCAGCGGGCAAGTGCGTAGTCAGGGTCAAGTCCCGCTCGCACTCAGGGATTCTGGCATTCCGAAACCATGTCATCGCCACCGCGCCCGCAGGGTGTGAAGGCGCCGAATGCCGGCCAGGGGGTGCCGGCATCATCGATCTGCGCGGCCAGGGTTTCCCAGAAAATTACGCCGGACTTGTCGAGTTTGAGGCGCAGCAGCCAGCCGCGTTGGGCTTCGGGGTAGTCGAAGCCGTCGAACACGAAATTACCGAGGCTGTAGATGATCGGCTTGCCCTTGTAGATTTCGGCGCCTTGTGTGACGTGCGGGTGGCCGCCGACGACGAGTGCGGCGCCTTCGTCGATCAGCTTGCGGGCGAATGTTCTCTGGCGTTCGGTCGGCTGCGTTTCCTTTTCCCAGCCCCAGTGCATGAAGGGGATGACGAGGTCGGCGCCGGCAGCCTTGGCGGCGCGGATGTCGGCGATGACCCGGTCGTCTTCGCTCCAGGCGACGCCGGGCCAGGAGGGGCCTGCTTCAAAGGCGCGCGGCTTGAATTCGTTGTAGCCGAGGACGGCGATCTTCAGACGATTCTTCTCGATCCACAGCGGCCGGTGCGCTTCGGCCAGGTTGCGGCCGCCGCCGAAATACGCGATGCCGGCATTCGCGAGGTGCCGCATGGTTTCGACGAAGGCCTCATGGCCGTAATCGCCGGAATGGTTGTTGGCGAGCGAGACGGCGTCGAAGCGGCCTTGCAATACCGTCAGCGTGTTGGGTTCGGCGCGGAAGGTGACGATCTTGGTGGGATGCGGCTGGCCGCTGCTGGCGACAGGTACTTCGAGATTGCCGATACGGTAATCGGCGCCGCTCAAAATGGTGGCGAAGGGGGCGATCGGATCGCCGCCCTGCGCGATGGTCTGGCCGGGGCCGTCGGCGAGCATGATGTCGCCGGCAAAGAGCAGGGTGACGGGTTCGGCATGCGCTGCTGCAAAGGCGAGGCAGAAAAGTGCGCCTGTTGCGGTCGACCGCCAAAAAGTGGTCATTTTCATGGTGCTTCCTTCATTTCGCACCAGTATTGCAGTTCGCCGTCGCGCACCGGTTCGTAGACGACATTGAGCCCGGTGAAGCCGCCCGCCGCAGTCAATGGCAGCGGAAAGGGGTGGGTGGCCTGATGGATGATGACCGGGCCTTCGTCGCGGTCGGCAAAGGTGGTGAGCTTGATGCCGGCGAGGTCGGCGGGCTGCTCGCGGAAGACGATGCGGAACAGGAAATAGGAACCGAACGAGACGGGCGCGACGGTGTAGGGGTCGCGGGTCGGCGACGCGTCGACGATGCGAGTCTCGCCGCCGTAGGTGAGGTGGCAGCGTACTTTGGCGGCGTGTGCCGGGGGCGTCAGGAGCAGTGCGAACAGCGCTGCCGCAAAAATGTGTTCAGTGTTCCTTGCCATCGATACGCGCCTGAAAAAGTCGGGGAATAGTGCGCCAGCCGAGCAGGCCGAACGCGAGCAGCCAGCAGGTGGCGGCCAGATCGAGCCAGCGCAGGTAGGCGCCGGGGGCGAGTTGCGGGCCGAGCACCCGCAGGCCGAGCGCCAGAATCATGATCCACAGCACCGCCTTGTCGTAGCGGGTGAAGACGACCTTGCGCCCGGTGTGGCCGTTGGCGATGCGGACGATCATGGCAGGGATGACGAGGCCCATGGCGCCGAAGGTGAATAGATGAACGGAAACGGTGCTGACCCAGCCGGTGTTGCCCGGCGGGGGCAGCGCATCGATCAGCAGTTGCCCGGCGATGGCCAGGTAGCCGAGGAACATGATGCCGATGTCGAGGCGGGTGAAGGCCTTGAGCGGATGCCAGAAGGCAAGGCGGCCGAGCAGCAGGAGCGCCAGCAGCAGTTCGAGGGCGCTGGCCAGTGCGCCGGGCAGCAGCGTGGCGAAGACGAGGATGACGGCAAGCATCTTGATGGCGAGGTCGAGCGCCGGCCGGCGCAGGATCTCGACCTGGAAGGCGCCGCGCATGAACGGGGTCAGCGTGCGTTCGAGCATGACCAGGAAGGCGACGCGGAACAGGCCGAGGGTCATGCTCCAGCCGAGGTTGAAATGCTCGGGCGCGAGCAGCAGCAGTTTGGCGACCCAGAATAGCGGCAGGGCAACGAGGAAGAAACCGTTGTCGAGCCGGTAACTATCCTTGTCGCGGTGGCGGATCAGGGTGGCCAGCAGCAGGGCGATCAGGCCGGGAACGAAGAGATTGGTCGCCAGCAGGAAGAGCGGCGTCGGCCAATGGCCGCCGAAACTCATGGCGACCCGTTCTAGCAGCCAGGCGGCGGCCAGCCACATCAGCGTGGCCCCGTGGTAGCCGCGAATGCCGACCCAGTTCTTGGTCGAGGTCAGCAGAAAGCCGCCGAGCACCGCCCAGCCGAAGCCGAAAAACATTTCATGGGCATGCCACTGGATCGGCGAAAAGTTGGGCGACGGGGCGGGCAGGATGCCCTTGAAAACGAGTATCCAGACGACCGGCAGACTGGCACCGGCCAGGCAGGCGAGTGCGAAGAAAGGGCGGAAGCCGACCAGCCACAGGGGATGCTTGGGGGAGAGCACGGGGTTTGCCTTGTTTTGGAGGGGCCGCTGTCGCATGGCACGCCAAGCGCTGGCTTGATTCAGCGTAAGCGATGCGGATCAGCGGGTGGGCGGTTTGCCGACTTCGACGAGTTGCAGGTCGACGTGGCGCGGCTGGCCGTCGATCAGGGCGCGGTGGATGCTGTCGTTGATGAACAGCAGCTTGCCTTTGCGCTCGATGCGGGCGGCGACGGTGATCTGGGCGTTCTTGCCGATCAGGTCGCGGTCGACGGTGAGCTTGAAGGGAATGGGCAGCGGGTTGCCGGCGAGGCTGATGCGCTGCTCGGCCAGCGTCAGGGCGGGCGCATCGGCGCGGGCGGTGTCCTGAATGCGGATGATGAGTACGGCGTCGGCGGGCAGCGGGGATGTAGCGTTCCAGTTGATGCTGCCGCCGAAGTCGATGAAGCCGCTGGCCGCGGCTGGTTGCGTTGCCGGCAAGGTGCCGTCGGCCAGTTGGCAACTGCGCAACCGGCTCTTGCCGTCGGTGAACAGGGCCTTTTCTTCCTTGGTGTGCAGTGCGACATCGCCGCTTTTGTACGAGGCGCCGGAGGCGGCGATGACCTGCGGCAGAATGAATTCGCGCCCGGCGTAACGCAGGCTTGCTTGCGGTCGACCGTCATTCTCTGCCGAAAATGCCACGTCGAAGCGGCTGCCGTCGTCGCAGGTGTAGGTCAGGCGTTCGCTCTCGGCGTGGGCGAGCGTGAAGATGGCGAGGCAGAGCAGGGGAATCGGGCGCAGGTTCATGAGGTGCAATCGGGAAATTGGAGAGCTTGCCACTGGCCGTCGATCAGCCCCTCGATGGGCCGGAAGCGCGACTTGTAGGCCATCTTGCGGCTGTCGGCGATCCAGTAGCCGAGATAGAGGTAAGGCAGGCCGAGGGCCAGACATTGGGCGGCTTGCCAGAGGATGTTGTAGGTGCCGAAGCTGGCATTGGGCAGGTCGGGATCGAAGAAGGTGTAGACCGAGGACAGCCCGTCTTCAAGCACGTCGATGATGCTGACCATGCGTACGGCATCGCCATCGGAAAATTCTATCAGCCGGGTGTCGACCCGACTTTGCAGCAGGAAATGACCGTATTGTTCGTGGCTGTCTTCGTCCATGCCGCCGCCGGCGTGGCGGGCGTTCTGGTAGCGGGTGTAGAGCTCGTAATGTTCGTGGAAGAAGGCCAGGGGCAACTCGCGCACCATGAGTCCGCCGTGGTGCTTGAGGGCACGGCGCTGGGCGCGAGTGGTTTTCAGTGCGGCGGCTGGCAGACGCACCGGAATGCAGGCGTGGCAGGCATCGCAGCGTGGCCGATAGGTAAAGGCACCGCTGCGCCGGAAGCCGTGGCGAACCAGGGTGCTGTACACCTGGGCGTCGATCAGGTGGGTTGGTGTGGCAACCTGCGAACGCGCCTCGCGCTCGGGCAGGTAGCTGCACGGGTAGGGCGAGGTCGCGTAGAACTGGAGCAGCGAAAAGGGCAGGGCGGAGTCGTCGGGCAGGGCCATGTTTACCAGTTCAGGTCGAGATTGTCGGATGTCCAGCGGTGACGCGGGTGCGGGCTGCGGGTCAGTTCGTGCAGGCGATCCATGAAGTCCTGTCGGGGAATTTCGCGGCCGCCGAGCGAGGCCAGGTGCTCCGTACGCATCTGGCAATCGATCAGGCCGAAGTCGTGGGCTTCAAGATAGCGAATCAGGTGGGCAAAGGCAATCTTGGATGCGTTGCTGCGACGCGAGAACATCGATTCCCCATAGAACATGCGGCCAATCGCCAGGCCGTACAGGCCGCCGACCAGATTGCCATCGGCGTAAACTTCGACCGAGTGCGCCCAGCCGAGTTCATGCAGGCGGACGTAGGCCTCCATCATTTCCTCACTGATCCAGGTGCCGTTCTGGCCGGGGCGAGGCGTCTGGGCGCAGGCGTTGATGGTGGCGAGGAAGTCGTGGTCGAAGCGTACCTCGTAGTGCCGGCCGCACAAGGTTTTGCGCAGCGAGCGGGTGAGGCGGAATTCGTCGGGAAACAGCACCATGCGCGGGTTCGGGCTATACCATAATGGATAGCCCTCGGCCAAACCCCAGGGAAAGATCCCGTTCAGGTAGGCGTCGAGCAAGCGCGCAGTCGATAGATCGCTGCCGATGGCGAGCAAGCCACCCATGTCGTCGCGGCTGCTGTCGACCGGCGGAAACGGGTCGAGCAGGCCAAGGAAGGGAATCATGGATGCTGCAGCGAGGTCAGCGGGTGCGTTCTTCGGCCAGCCAGGTGATCGGCCTGGCATGCTGTTCCAGCTTGATTTCGCAGGCCGGGTCGGCACATTCGTCGTGCTTTTTGAAGGCGATCACATGATCGGCATCGAGGCGGATGCCGATTTTTTCGCCGATCGCGTGATTATGGTGCGAGGGCACCAGTGACAGCACTTCGGTACCGCTGGCCAGACGCAGTGTGTAGAGAATGTCGGCGCCGCGAAACGCCTTGTGCAGCACTTCGGCCTGCACCGCGCTGCTGTCGTCGTGTACGATGTCGTCGGGGCGCAGCAGGATGTCGACGCGGCAACCGAGGTCGCAGCGGTCGCAGGTTTCGTTGCACTCGACGGGCGTATCGGAAATCAGGGTGCCCAGCTCCATGCGCACGCTGTTGTGGTCGCCGACGGTGCCGGTGACCAGCACGCCCTGGCCGATGAAGTCGGCAACAAAGCGGTTGGCCGGGCGGTGATAGAGGTTGTACGGCACGTCCCATTGCTGGATGCGTCCTTCGTACATCAGGCCGATCTCGTCGGCCATCGCGAAAGCTTCATGCTGATCGTGGGTGACCATGATCGCGGTCGACCCCTCGCGCTTGAGGATTTCGCGCACCTCGACCGAAAGCCGCTCGCGCAGGCCGACATCGAGGTTGGAGAAGGGCTCGTCAAGCAGGATCAGCTCCGGGCGCGGTGCCAGCGCGCGGGCCAGCGCGACACGCTGCTGTTGGCCGCCGGAGAGTTCGTGCGGGAATTTGCTGCCCTGGCCGTGCAGGCCGACCGTGGCGAGTAACTGGCGGACACGCAGATGCGCGTCTTCCTGCGGCTTGCGGCCAAGTCCGAAAGCGACATTCTGTTCCACAGTGAGATGCGGAAACAGCGCGTAATCCTGAAAAACCATCCCGATGCGCCGTTTTTCCGGCGCCACGCGCCGACCGGCGCTGCTGACGACCTCGCCATGCAGGCGAATCTCGCCACCTACAACATCTTCGAAGCCGGCAATGCAACGCAGCAATGTCGTCTTGCCGCAGCCGGAAGGGCCAAGAAGGCAGGCGATCTGGCCGGTTTCGAGGCGAAAATCGACCCCGTCGACCACGGTATGTTTGCCGTAACGCTGTACTACGCCAATTAGCTCAAGTTGTGACATGGTGGTCGATTATAATTCGCATTCACTATGATGCGTGCTGCCAACCGTTCCCCGCTGCTTGTCGTTGCCGTGCTGGTTGCCGTACTGGCGGGTTTGCCAGTGGCCAGCGTCGGTCTCAATATCTTCGTCGGCGGCACCAGCGCGACGTGGTCGCATCTGGCGCAGACAGTGCTCCCGGAATATATCGCCAATTCGTTGTTACTGTGCGTGGGGGTTGGGTTGGGCGTTGCCCTCCTGGGTGTGACCTCGGCCTGGCTAACTGCGATGCACGATTTTCCCGGGCGCCGCTTTTTCGAGTGGGCGCTGGTGCTGCCACTGGCCATGCCAGCGTATGTCATGGCCTATGTCTATACCGATTTCCTGCAATTCGTGGGGCCGGTGCAAACGATACTGCGCGAGAGTTTTGGCTGGGAGCATGGCGATTACTGGTTCCCCGACATTCGCACGCTGCCTGGGGCGATCCTGATGTTCGTCTGCGTGCTTTATCCATATGTCTACCTGCTGGCGCGCGCAGCCTTTCTGGAGCGGGCGAGCGGTATGCTGGAAGCGGCGCGGACGCTGGGCATGGGGCCGTGGCGGGGTTTTTTCTCGGTTTCGCTGCCACTTGCGCGCCCGGCCATTGCCGCCGGCATTGCGCTGGCGCTGATGGAAACGCTGGCCGATTACGGCACGGTGGCCTATTTCGCGGTCAACACGTTTACCACCGGCATTTACCGCGCCTGGTTCTCGCTCGGCGACCGCGTAGCGGCGGCACAGTTGGCGGCCATGCTACTTTCCTTTGTGCTTTTCCTGCTGATGGTCGAGCGCGTTTCGCGCGGCAGGGCGCGCTACAACAACACGACCGGGCGCAATCGTCCAATGCCCGGTGCCCGGCTTGGCGGGGCGGCCGCTGTGCTGGCGTTCGTCGCTTGCGCCGTGCCACTGCTGCTGGGCTTTGTACTGCCGGCAAGCTTGCTGCTCAAGATGGCCTTTAGCGAGGGCGACGCGCAATTCGGCGAGCGCTTCCTGCTGTTGTCGCGCAACAGCTTCATGCTGGCCGGCATCACGGCGTGCATCGGGGTTTTCCTGGCGCTCTTGATGGCTTACGGGGCACGCTTGTCAAAAAGTACGCTGGCGACGGCGCTCAATCGGCTGGTCGGGCTCGGCTATGCGGTGCCCGGCGCAGTCATCGCCGTCGGCGTGCTGATTCCGGTCACGCGCCTCGACAACTGGCTGGCCGGGCAGTGGGAACACTGGTTTGGCAGCAACCCGGGGCTATTGTTGACCGGCGGCATCGCCGCGCTGATCTATGCCTATCTGGTGCGCTTTCTGGCGGTGGCCTTGCATACCGTCGAATCGAGTCTGGCCAAAATTACGCCCAACATGGACGATGCGGCGCGCTGTCTGGGCCTGGGGCAGGGCGAAACATTGCGTCGCGTGCATGCGCCGATGTTACGCGGCAGCTTGTTTACTGCGGGTCTGCTGGTGTTCGTCGATGTGATGAAGGAGTTGCCGGCAACACTGGTGATGCGCCCCTTCAATTTCGACACCTTGGCTACCCAGGCATACACGCTGGCTGCAGACGAGCGGCTGGCCGAGGCGTCAACGGCGTCTTTGGCCATCGTCGCCGTCGGGTTGTTGCCACTGATCGCGTTGTCGCGCCAGGTATCGCAGGCGCGCAAATAAGAACACCCCTCTGTGGCGGGGTGTCGTTGGTAATCAGGGTCGCTTACTTGAAACCGGCGCGGTCGAAGATCATCTGCGCCTTGATCTGGTACATCGCGAGGTTCTTGACTGGCAGACTGTCTGCCTTGAACTTGCCCAAGGCTTCAAGCGCAGGATTGCTTACCTTGACACCCTCGACGACCGGCCATTCGTTATTGCCATCGGCAAAGTAACGCTGGGCATCGTCAGACGCCAGATATTCCAGGAACTTGATGGCGGCCTCCTTGTGTGGCGAGGTTTTCAGCATGCCGCCTCCGGAAACGTTGATATGGGTACCGGTGGTGCTCTGGTTAGGCCAGACGACGCCGACCTTTTCCATCAGTTTTTGGTCTTCTGGCTTGGTCGACCGCAACAGGCGGGCAACGTAATAGGTATTGGAGAGTGCAACACCGCATTCGCCGGCAGCAACCGCCTTGATCTGGTCAGTGTCGCCACCCTTGGGCGCGCGGGCAAAATTGGCAACCATGCCCTGTGCCCAGGCTTCGGCCTTGGCTTCACCTTCATGGGCGATGACCGAGGCCATCAGCGACAGGTTGTAAGGGTGAGAGCCGGAGCGCGAGCACAACTTGCCCTTGAGGCGCGGGTTGCCCAGGTCGCTGTAAGTCTGGACTTCTTCCTGTTTGATGGCGGCCTTGTTGTAGATGATGATCCGTGCACGCTTGGAGAAGGCAAACCAGTCTTCGGTGCGCAGGTTGGCAGGTATACGAGAGTCAAGGAGCTTCGAATTGACCGGCGCGAACAGCCCCAATTCGTGGGCCTTGGCCAGGCGGGCAGCGTCGACGGTCAGAAAGACATCGGCCGGGCTGTTGCTCCCTTCGTTCTTGATGCGCTCAAGCAACTCGTCTTCCTTGCCTTCGATGCGATTGATCTTGATGCCGGTTTTCTGGGTGAAGTTAGCGTAAAGCGCTTCGTCGGTCTGATAATGGCGGGCCGAATACAGGTTGAGCACCTTTTCGTCGGCATGGACGGAAAGTGCCAACGGGGCGAGCGTGGCAACGATCAGGCGGGCTAACAATTTCATACTGCAAGACTCCGGTTGCTTGTTGATAGTGAACGGATTCTAAACGCCCGATTTCTCTGTGTAAATGAGAATTGTTATTGAATTGCGCCAAAAAATATGCGGCATATTTGCCGCAAGATATTTTTAGTTGGCTTCGATGACCCGGCGGGCGCCGTTATAACGCTTGATCCAGTAGCTGTCTTCCATGCTTTCAACGCGGACTTCGGCACCTGTGCGCGGGGCATGGAGGAAGTGGTTGTCGCCGAGGTAGATGCCGACATGCGAGAAGGTGCGGCGCATGGTGTTGAAAAACACCAGATCACCCGGTTTGAGCTGGGCCGTGTCGATCCGCTGACCAAGCTGGCTCATTTCAGCAGCCGTGCGTGGCAACTGGGCGCCCAAACTGTTCTTGAATACAAGACGCACGAACCCGCTACAGTCAAGGCCGCTGTCTTCGTCGTTACCGCCAAAACGATAGCGGACACCAACCAGCTTCAGTCCTTGCAGGATCACGTCCTGAGCGGCATTGGTGTAGCGCTCGAAGAAGGATGGCTGCTCGTCGCCCTTGCGAACCTGCTCGGTTGCAGCGACGGGAACGCTGGTTGAGGCACAGGTAATGGCAAGCAGAAAGGTGGATAAGACTTTACGCATAGGGCCGAAATGTATTTGAAAAGTTGCCGCCTGTAAAGAGAATGAAAAATTCGCTGACTATGTTCATAGCCTGTAATTATGAATACAATTTCTCTTCCACGAAGCGAGGATAACAATGGATTCCTATAAGGCACTGCTAATCGAGGAACGCGATGGCAAGGTAGTCAGCGGTTTTGCAACGCTGGACGAAAGCCGGCTGGATCCCGGTTCAGTGACCATTCGCGTCGCTTACTCCAGTGTCAATTACAAGGATGCACTGGCGGCGACGGGCGCGGGAAAAATCATTCGTCGTTTTCCGTGCGTCGGCGGCATCGACATGTCAGGTACCGTGATTGCCAGCGACGATCCTCGCTACAAGGCGGGTGATCAGGTCATTGCGACCAGTTTCGACATTGGCGTCGCGCATCATGGCGGTTATGCCGAAATTGCCCGCGTTCCAGGTGACTGGGTGGTGCCCCTGCCGCAGGGGTTGTCGCTTTACGAAGCGATGGCGCTTGGGACTGCAGGTTTCACGGCAGCCTTGGCGGTCGTGCGCATGGAAGAAAACCGCCTGACGCCTGCTAGCGGCCCGGTTATCGTCACTGGCGCGACCGGTGGCGTCGGTAGTCTGGCCGTCGATATCCTGGCTAAACGCGGTTATTACGTGGTGGCACTGACAGGCAAGGAAAGCGAAGCTGATTATCTGCGCAGCCTTGGTGCATCCGAGGTGATGCTGCGCGGCCGCCTCGACCTGTCGAAAATTCGTCCGCTGGACAAGGCGCATTGGGCTGGCGCGGTCGATAATCTGGGCGGCGACGTTCTGGCTTGGATCGCTAGTACGATGGCACAGGGCGGAACGATCGCCAGTATTGGCCTGGCGGCCAGCATGAGCCTCAATACGACGGTGGCACCCTTCATTCTTCGCGGTGTTTCGCTACTCGGAGTCGACTCGGGTTATATTCGGGAGCCTTATCGCAGCGGCGTCTGGCAACATCTGGCTGATGACATGCGGCCGCCGCATCTGGCGTCAATGTCGCGCAGGATTGCTTTTGACGAACTGCCGGCAACCTTCAACGAATATATGGCCGGACGCGCCAAGGGGCGCGTCGTAGTGGCGATTGGTGGAAACTGAGATGGCGGATTTGCCGCGAATACTGGTGGTTGACGATTCGCGCCTGGTACGGATGGCGCTGGTCAGGAACCTGAAAGATCATTTCGAGATTCGCGAGGAAGGCGATGGCGAATCGGCTTGGCAACAACTGATCCTCGATAATTCAATACGGGCGGTAATTTCCGACCTTCAGATGCCGAAGCTTGACGGCCTGGGTCTGTTGCAACGGGTGCGATCGTCCAAGCAGCGGCGCCTCCTGGATATGCCCTTCATCGTGGTTTCCGGTGAGGAAACCGAGGAGGAGAGAGAGCGCGCGCGTTCTTTGGGGGCGTCGGACTTCGTGACCAAGGGCGCGGGCAGTGCCGAAATCCTGACCCGGCTTACCAACCTGCTGGCGCTTTGTGCTGCTCGCGAAAATCTGGAAGCGGGCCGCGAAAGTATGGTGCAGGATCCGACAAGCGGCCTGTTCTCTAGAAAATATCTCGAGCTTCAGGCGGTGCAGGCACTATCGCATGCTACCCGTTCGGGTGTCGAACTCTGCATCATGGTACTCGGTTTCGATTCCTTCGATACGGTGCGTGAGCGGTTGGGGCCGGATCTTGCGGAGCGTGTCGGCACGCGTTTTGCCAAAATGCTGGCTGGCAAGGTTCGCCAGGAGGATAGCCTCGGACACTACGGGCCGGGACAGTATGCCATTGTTGCTCCCGGAACCTCGCCCTTGCTCTTTACCAAGTTCGCCGAACGGGTTCGGGAGGCGGTCGAGGTTGCCAAGGTGCCTGTTCAGGGGCAACCCGTCTCGTTGACTGTGAGTATTGGTGTGGCGTGCGTTCCCCCGGAATCGGAGCCTTCGGCGCTGGGGTTGCTGGATCTCGCCGTGGAGCGGATGCATGAGGCAATGCGGGCAGGTGGTAACAGGATTGTTGCTGGCGAAGGCTCTGCCGCAGCACCGCGTCAGCTCAAGCTGCAGAGAGCGCTGGAATTGCTGGCGGCGGGTCGCAATGAAGTCGTACGCCCCTATCTTGGCCAACTTGGGGTCGAGTTGTTGCCATTGATGCACATATTGAATCAGGACTTGAGTTTGAATCTGCCGATGGCAGATATCGAACAGCGCTTATATGACCGGATAGCCGACAAAAAATAATCCGGCAGTTTTCGTAGTGCAGGAAAATAAAATCAGAGGAGCCTTATGACGACGTACAAGGAGTTTCATCAGTATTCCATCGAAAAGCCGAACGAGTTCTGGGCCGAGCAGGCCCAGCTTGTGGATTGGAAAGAGCCGTTCACCCAGGTGTGCGACTATTCCCGTCCGCCATTTGCCAAGTGGTTTGTCGGCGGCAAGACCAATCTGTGCCACAACGCGGTTGACCGTCATGCGGCCAAGCGTCCGAACGACCGTGCCCTGATCTTCATTTCGACCGAAACTGATGAAGAAACGGTCTATAGCTTTGCCGAACTGCAGCGTGAAATCGAACGCATGGCGGCGATTTACCAGAGCCTCGGTGTCAAGAAGGGCGACCGCGTCCTGATTTACATGCCGATGATCGCCCAAGCAACCTTCGCCATTCTGGCAGCAACCCGTATTGGCGCCATCCACTCGGTGGTGTTCGGCGGTTTCGCTTCCGGCTCGCTGGCGACGCGTATTGACGATGCCAAACCGACCCTGATCGTTTCGTCCGACGCCGGCATGCGCGGCGGCAAGGCCGTGCCGTACAAGCATCTGCTCGACGAAGCCATCGATCTGGCTGAACACAAGCCGGCAAAGGTACTCATGGTCGACCGTGGCCTGGACAAGGAATTCAACAAGGTGGCCGGTCGCGATGTCGATTACGCTACCGAACGCGCCAAATTCATGGATGCCAAGGTGCCGTGCGAATGGCTGGAATCTTCCGAGCCGTCGTACATTCTTTACACCTCCGGTACGACCGGCAAGCCGAAGGGCGTCCAGCGCGATACCGGCGGTTACGCCGTAGCGCTGGCTTCGTCGATGAAGCACATCTACTGCGGTGGCGAAGGCGAAACCTTCTTCTCCACTTCCGACATTGGCTGGGTGGTTGGTCACTCCTACATCATCTACGGCCCGCTGATCGCCGGCATGGCCACCGTGATGTACGAAGGCACGCCGCTGCGTCCGGATGCCGGCATCTGGTGGCAGATCGTCGAGAAGTACAAGGTTACCGTGATGTTCTCGGCGCCGACCGCCGCTCGCGTTCTGAAGAAGCAGGATCCGGCCTTCATGCACAAGTACGACCTGTCTTCGCTCAAGCACATCTTCATGGCCGGCGAGCCGCTCGACCAGCCGACGCATGAGTGGTTCATGACCGAGTTGCAAAAGCCGGTCATCGACAACTACTGGCAGACCGAAACTGGCTGGCCGATGCTGGCCGCGCTTCCTGGCGTCGAAAAGACGCCGATCAAGTACGGTTCGCCGTCCTTCCCGGTCTACGGCTACAACCTGCAGATCT
>ERZ1645187.3183-NODE-3183-length-13930-cov-6.345009_pt1 | contig 13930 bp, 15 predicted proteins | sample MGYA00575352_ERZ1645187 | MGnify/ENA primary metagenome ERZ1645187 (study PRJEB40837, sample SAMN11349314) | freshwater sediment metagenome | isolation source: river sediment | host: Sediment | place: India: Wazaribad , New Delhi | collected 2017-02-21 ...
GCACCAGCACGTCCACGCCGTTTTGGGCGGCTTCATCGAGCAGCCCGCGGAGGATGGCGAGGTTGGCCTCGCGCTGGGCGAGCTGGAAATCGGCCTGGGCAACGCCAATTTTGTGCATGGGAACCTCTGCTTTGCTGACTATTTTCACTCCGAACGTTCAAAGGGCATTATACCTGCTTCCCTGCCGGGCGCTGGCAAAAATGGGTGGTTGCAAATTCCTTGAAATGTTATATAATCATATAAGCATGTAATTATATAGTCTTCAAGGACCGTTCCCATGCTCGCTACCCCCGAAAAAACCACCCTGTTGGCCAAGGCCAAACTCTTCCGCGGCTTCAGCGACCCCTCGCGCCTGTCCATCCTGGAGGCGCTGCTCGACGAACCCAGGACGGTCGGCGAAATCGTGCGCATCACCGGCTTGAGCCAGCCGAATGTCTCGAGTCACCTGAGCTGCCTGCGCGACTGCGGCCTGGTGGTCACCCGCCAGCAGGGGCAGTATGTGATCTGCCAGATTTCCGACGAGCGCGTGCGGACGCTCATCGCCACGGCGGGCAGCCTGCTGGCGGACGTGGCGCGCGGCGTGTATGAATGCACGCGCTATGAGGTGTGATACCGACTCTTTTACAGGTTGAAACATGGCTGAGCTAAAAACATTGGAGTTTCCCGTGCGCGGCATGGACTGCGCGGAGTGCACCCAGCACGTGCAGCATGCCATCGCCGCGCTGCCGGGCGTGGAATCGGTGACGGTGCTGCTGGCGGCCGAGCGCGCCACGGTGCGGCTCGACCCGGCGCGGGTCGATCTGCCCATGATCCGCCAGGCGGTGGCCGGGGCGGGCTACCAGGTGCCGGAGGCGGTCGAAGCGGCCGTCCCGCCTGCGCGGACTTTGCAGGACGTTACCCGGCCGGTGCTGACCGTCTTTGGCATCGTGTTTGGCGCGGTGCTGTTCGTGGCGGTGTTCGGCGAGTGGCTGGGTTGGTTCGAGAAGGCCACCGCGCGGGTACCCTTCGCGGCCGGGGTGGCGCTGGTGCTGCTGTTTGGTTATCCGGTTTTTAAAAACGTGATCCGGGCCGCGCTGCACAAACAGATCATCGCGCACACGCTGATGACGCTGGGTGTTATCGCGGCCCTGGCAGTGGGCGAATGGGCCACGGCGGCTGTGGCGGTATTTTTCATGCGCGTGGGCGACTACGCCGAGCGCTTCACCACCGAACGCGCGCGCAAGGCCGTGCGCGACCTGACCGCGCTGGCCCCGCAGACGGCACGCGTGGAACGCGGCGGAGAAGAGGTGGAAATTCCCGCCAGCCTGGTGGCGACCGGCGAAATCGTAGTCGTGCGTCCGGGCGAAAAGATCCCGGTGGACGGCGAGGTGCTGTCGGGCCAGGCCAGCATCGACCAGGCCGCCATCACCGGAGAAGCCATGCCGGTGGAGGCCGGGCCGGGCGCGAAGGTGTACGCCGCCACGCTGGCGCAACTGGGCAGCCTGCGCATCCGCACCACCCGGGCAGGCATGGATACCACCTTTGGCCGGGTGGTGCGCATGGTGGAGGAGGCCGAGGCCAACCGCGCCGAAGCGCAGCGCCTGGGCGACCGCTTCGCCGCCGGGTATCTGCCGGTGGTGGCCGCCATCGCGCTGGGAACCTACCTGATCAGCCGCGACCCGCTCGCCACCGCGGCGGTGCTGCTGGTGGCCTGCTCGTGCTCGTTCGCGCTGGCCACGCCCATCGCCATGCTGGCTTCAATCGGGGCGGGCGCGAAGCACGGTTTGCTGATCAAGGGCGGCCGCTACCTGGAGCTGCTGGCCAAAGCCGACACGCTGTTGATCGACAAAACCGGCACGCTCACCGCCGGGCAGCCGCGCCTGACGGACGCGATCGGTCTGAACGGTTGGAGCGGCGAGGAGGCGCTGCGCCTGGCGGCGTCGGCGGAACGCTATTCGGAACACCCGCTGGCCGGGGCGGTGCGCTCGGCCGCGCTGGAACGCGGCCTGCGGTTGATGCAGCCGCAGGCATTTCGCGCTCTGCCCGGCCTGGGCGTGCGCGCCGACGTGGACGGCCTGGCCGTGGAGGTGGGCAGCCGGCGTATGCTCAGCGATGATGCGGCTGTGCCGCAGGCCGACGCGCTGGAAGCGCAGGGCAAGACGCTGCTTTTTGTGCGCGCGGCAGGCGCGCTGGCCGGGGTGCTGGCGGCGGCCGATGAATTGCGCCCGGAGGCGCCGGCCGCGCTGGCCGACCTGCGAAAGCTGGGCATACAGCGCATTGAGCTGCTGACCGGCGATAACGAGCGCACCGCGCAAAGCGCGGCCGCGCAACTGGGCATCGCATACCGCGCCAACCTGCTGCCCGAGGATAAGATTCGCATCGTCAAGGAATACCAGGCCGCGGGGCGCGTGGTGGTGATGGTGGGCGACGGAGTCAATGACGCGCCCGCGCTGGCCCAGGCCGACGTGGGCATCGCCATGGGCGCGCGCGGCAGCGGCGTGGCGGTTGAGGCGGCGCACGTGGCGCTGATGCGCGATGATTGGAGCCTGCTGCCGCGCGTCTTTCACATCGCGCGGCGCACGCTGCGCGTGGTGCGCGGCAACCTTGGCTTCACCCTCCTGTACAATGCGATTGGCCTCACGCTGGCCGCGCTGGGCATTCTGCCGCCCATCCTGGCGGCCGCGCTGCAATCGCTGCCCGACCTGGGCATCCTGGGCAATTCGTCGCGGCTGCTGAAGCAGGATTAACCGGAGAAAACGACGAATCAGGAAAAATACAGTAAAAAAACAAGCGATCTTGCGTGAATTGTTACCGTATTCTTTACATACTGTTAAACCAACGTTATTCAAGCCTTGAACTGGCCGCGCTACTCTAAATAAAAGAAGCGAGGTCAGTGATGCTTGACGAAATGAGCATTTTAGAAAATCAATGGGAAACCCTGCAACAACCGGCGCATTCCAGCCAGCAGGGTATCCATGCGGCTTACCGCGCGCTGCTTTCGGCCATTGACCAGGGCTGGCAGGTTGAGAGCATCTCGCGCAAAGCTTCCGCGCTGCGCATGGATATGGGTTATTACCTGTTTATCCTGCGCTGCCGCGACCTGGATCTGACGCGCCATTTCATGGTTCCGGCTACGCCGGAAGTTGAGGCGTTTATTCTCAATAACGGCTACCAGGTGAATTGACCGGTGCCGATACACACGATACAAAAAGGAACATCATGCGTATTTTGATTAGCAATGATGACGGCATCTTCAGCCCCGGGCTGCGCGCCCTGGCTGAGGTCGCCGCGCAATTTGGCGAAGTGGTTCTCTTCGCGCCCGATTACGAGCAGTCTGCGGTCGGGCATGCCATCACCATCATGCGCCCACTGCAGGTGCACAAGGTCAACCTGATCGCCGGCTTTGAAGCCTACCGGGTGAACGGCACGCCCGCTGACTGCGTGGCGATGGGCCTGTACCACCTGGGCGGCGCCGACCTGGTGCTTTCGGGCATCAACATCGGGCTCAACCTGGGCAACGATGTGTGGCATTCGGGCACGGTGGCGGCCGCCAAACAGGCCGTGCTGCTGGGCGTGCGGGCCATTGCCTTCAGCCAGGCGCTCAACGGCGGCGAGCCGACCTATGAAAAGCAGAAGCCCTACATCGCCGAGGTGCTGTCCATGCTGACCCAGGCGCAGGCGCCCAGGCTGGTCAACGTCAACCTGCCCAACGAGCCGCGCGGAATCCGCTGGACGCACCAGTCGGTACGCGCGTACAACGGCAAAGTGGTCGAAGGACAGGATCCAATGGGACGCAAGCACTTCTGGCTCACCGCGGTGCCGCTGACCGAACCGGAAGCCGGCAGCGACCGCTGGGCATTGGACCATGAGTTGGTGTCGCTGACCCCGCTGCGCCTGAATTTGACCGACGAGGATTGGTTGGAGAGGGTTCGCGAGCGCCAGCCTGCGCTGATCGACGAATAGTGGGTCAATTTGCATGAAAATACCATGGGCCTCGTGGAATGAACCGCGGGGCCCATGTTTTTTTGCGTTCAGGAAGCGCGGATTGCATCCAGCCGGGAGGTGGAGGCAGGCCGGAAAAAAAACGGCCAAAATTCCATGCCTTGAGAAAAATCCCGGCTTATACCCGGCATATACGCGCCCTGAACCAGTTCTTCACAAGCGAACGGTAGGATGGCTTCCTACCCCGGCCACTGCCGCCGCTACACGGATGCCAACAATAACGGCCGGTGCGACCTGGGCGAATGCCTGTGAACCGGAGCGCAGCCCGTCCGCGCATTCACCCCGCAAGAGCAGCGACTGTCCCTCCCATTTCGGTCTGCTTTTGTTAAATTACCCGCCCGCAAATCCGCAACCATCCTCAAAGGATGGCGTATATAATGTAGTTCAATGCCCACAGCAATTTTTCCGGGCATTTTCGACCCGTTCAAGGAGAAACTCATGGATTACGGTGAAGTTCTTTCGCGCGCCTGGCATGTCATCTGGAAACATAAGATCCTGTGGATCTTTGGCATTTTTACCGGTCTGGCCGGGCAAGCCAGCGGCGGTGTGCAGAATCTTTTCAGCGGCACTCCCCGCTTTCAATACAATTTTAATTTCGAGGATTTTTCCCGCGGCGACGTGCCGCCCTTCCTGCCGGAATTTGAGGCTAACTTCAATCGTTTCTTTGAAAGTATGCCGGTCTGGTTCTGGGTTGTGCTGGGCATCAGCCTGATCCTCCTGGCGATTGGTTTGTGGGTGCTGAGCATTTATGGTCGGGCCGGGTTGGTGCATGGCGCGGTGAAAGGCGACGAAGATCGCCCGTTCACCTTTGGCAGCCTGTTCAAAGAAGGCTCGCACTACTTCCTGCGCCTGTTCCTGCTCGACCTGGTCTTGATGGCCGGCGGGCTGGTCTTGAGCACTTTGGCGGTGCTGGGGCTGGCCGCTGTTGGCATCTTCACCCTTGGCATTGGCCTGATCTTCATGATCCCGCTGTTGTGCCTGATCGTCCCACTTAGCTTTCTCGTGGGCATTTACCTGACCCAGGTGCAGGTGGCGCTGGTGGCCGAAGACCTGGACCTCTGGCAGGCTTTTGGCCGCGCCTGGCGGGTTGTCATCGACCGGCCGGGTGAAATGATCGTCATGGGCCTGATCCTGCTGGTCATTGGCCTGGCGGCAGGACTCTTGCTGGGGCTGCCGTTTGGCATGGCCCTGGCGCCGCTGGGTATTTCGCTGTTTGGGGGAGGTGCTCTAAACAGCACACTGGTCACTGCAAGCATGATTTTTGGGCTCATCCTGCTGCCGTTTGCCATCCTGGGCAGCGGTATTCTGACAGCCTACACCTACAGCACCTGGACGCTGACCTTCCGCCGGCTGACCGGCCGCAAGGCCGGCGCGCCCGCCGCGGAAACCGCGGTCGCCCCAATCGCCCCAATCGCCCCGGCTGCACCGGCTGCCCCGGCTGCCCCGGCTGCACCGGCTGCGCCCGAAGCGCCCGGCGAGTTCCCCCCGGATGCGTAAATTCCTGTCATAATTCAATTCAGGGCGGCCGGATGGCCGCCCTGTTGTTTTAATTACCTTTGATCGGGATCGCGCCATAGCCCGGCCACGGCGTCAGGCGGCCGGTGCGCGCGTTGGGCACTTTATCGATCAGGATGCGCGTTTCCAGCAGGCTGTCGTACCGGGCCGGGTCATAATAGGTCACCCGGAAGACCGGCGTGGATTGCTTGAGCGTCACCTGTTCGTCGCCGCTCTCAAAATCGATCAGCACGTCGGCCACGCAGCCCTGGGGGAAAAACAGGTACACGCGCAGGTATTCGTTGTATTCGCGCTGGCCGACCTCGGCCCAGTAGTGATCCGGTTCGCCCAGGCGTTCAAAAAGCTCGCCCAGGTTTAAAGCGTTGATCGTCAGGATGCTGATCGCGGTGACGCGCTCTTCTGCAAAGTAAACCGTGCCGGTGCCATCGGGCGCGGGCCGCTGAAAAGCCCAGTAGATCGATTCGATCCGGTCGTCCTTGTCGGACTGGAACGCAATCGAATTCATGTTCACGTCGTTCATCCCGCTCAGCATCTCAAAGATGTGATAGGGGTCCTCCTGCCCGGGGGTGATCCCGCGCCAGCAGGGCGGTTCGCACTTGGCGCCGCTGATCACCGTGGAGGGATTTTCCAGCAGGTCGGTGATGCCGTCGATGGCGATCAATGCCAGCAGGATGAATGCGAGCAACGCGGCAAACGTGAGAAAGAAGGATTTCTTGGCCATTTTTGGTTGGAAAGGGATACCTTAACCCCAGTAAGCCATCGCCATGACGATCAACCCGGCCATGGCTGCCAGCGCCAGCGAATGGAAAAAGACGTAGCGCAGGATCTCGCCTTCGCGCCCGGTTATGCCGGTAGCCGCGCCGGCCACCACCAGGCTCTGCGCGTTGATCATCTTGCCCATCACGCCGCCCGAGGTGTTGGCGGCGGCCATCACTTCCGGCTGCAGGCCGAGCTGTTCGGCGGTGATGCGCTGCAGGCTGCCAAACAGCACGTTGGACGAGGTGTCCGAGCCGGTGATGACCACGCCCAGCCAGCCCAGCAGCGTGCCGAAGAAGGGATACAATGCGCCGGTGCGGGCAAAGGTCAGCCCCAGCGTGCCGTCCATGCCGGCGTAACGGATGACAAAGCCCATTGCCAGCATGGCGCACAGCGTGAGCAGCGTGAAGCGCACCTGCTTGAAGGTCGCGGCGGCCTGGGTAAACAACTCACGCGGGCTGAACTTGAGCCAGGCCGCGGTGATGAGCGCCGCCAGCAGGATGGCCGTGCCCGAGGCCGACAGCCAGGCAAAATCAAAGACCGCGTTTTGCGGCTGGGGCTGCGCCGTCACCGGCGGCATGCGCTCGGCCAGCAGGTGCAGCCCGGCGATGGGAATGCGCACCAATGAAATCGAATCCAGCGCGCTGCGCACCTGCGGCAGGCCCCACACAAACACCAGCACGCTCAAAATCAGCCAGGGCGCCCAGCCACGCAATGCTTCGCCGGGCTGCAGGGGGGCGTCGGCTTCCGCCGGGCGGGCCTCGCCTTCAAAGCGCCACGCATGGCGCGGTTTCCAGACGCGCAGGAACAGCGTCAGCGCAGCCAGTGACACCAGCGCAGAAAGGATGTTGACCAGCCAGGGTCCGTGCAGCCGGGCGATGGCATACTGTGTTACCGCATAGCTGCCTCCCGCCACCAGCAGGGCCGGGGCCACCTGCCAGGCCGATTTCAACCCGGAGAAGACCGCCACCAGCCAGAACGGCAAAATCAGGTCAAAGAGGGTCAGTTGCAGCGCCACCGTGGAAGTCAGCAGGTGCAAATCCAGACCGGTGACCGATTGCAGCGCCACCAGCGGCGTGCCCAGGCTGGCAAAGGGCACCGGGGCTGTGTTGGCCAGCAGCGCCAGCCCGGCCGCGGGCAGCGCGGGGAAGCCCAACCCGATCAGGATCGAAGCGGTCACCACCACGGGCGTGCCGAAACCGGCCGCGCCTTCCAGGAACGAGCCGAAGCAAAACGCCACCAGGATGAGTTGCAGGCGCGGATCGGGGGTGATGCGCATCAGGCTGCGGCGCAGGCCGGTGAAGAGGCCGCGCGCGTCGCTCAGGCGGTAGAGAAGGATCGTCGTGAAAATGATCCAGCCGATTGGCAGCAGGCCGTAAGCCGCGCCGTACAGGCTGCTGCTCAACGCCATGCCGGCGGGCATGCGATAAACCGCCAGCGCCACCAACAGCGCGCACCCCAGCCCGGCCAGCGCGGCCCAATGTGCGCGCAGCCGCAGCAGTCCCAGGCAGCCCAGCAGCACCACCGCGGGCAACAGCGCCGCCGCGGTGGATAGCCAGGTAGAATTCAGGGGATCGTAGATCTGCTGCCAGGGCATGGGCACAAGTATAAGAGCATTTGGCTAAAACAGGGGATGCCAGTTTTTCCGGCATCCCCTGAGTGTTTCCTGACAAGAGCGGGTACTATCAGACCTTGCGCCCGCCTTTGAGCGTCTCCTGGAACAATTGCAAGCGCTGCATTTCACCTCGGGCCGCCATGCCGGCCTGCTCCGGCCAGGATGAAGCATCCGCCAGGCGAATCCCGTTGGCGGTGAGGATGGCCATGATCTGCTGCGGTTCCAGCGCGGCCAGTTGTGCGAAGGTGTTCACCCCGGCAGCTTGCAAAATGGAATTGATTTTGGGCCCGATGCCCTCGATGATGGTCAGGTCATCCGGCGGCAGCGTGGCCGAAACGGCCTCGGCAGCCGGTTGTTCCAGCACCGCCGCTTCGGCGGCGCGCGTGAGAGCTTCGGCTTCGTGCGCGGGCGGCGGGGTTTCCTCCACCGGCCGCGAGCGGAACACCAGCCAGAAAAGCAGGAAGATGACCAGGATGATGATCAGCCAGCCCCACCAGGGCAGGCCTGGCGCGGTTGCGTCCTGTTGCGCGCAGCCCGAAAGCGCCAACGCCAGCGGCGCCGCGGAAATCCAGTTTTTGCCTCTCATGCCGACCTCCCATCCAAAATTTCGTTGCCAGGCATTGTTCCCCGGCGCGGCAATGCCGCACTTTGAATTAATTATAGGGAATCGGTGCTGAAATGCAAATTGTTGACCGCGCGGGAATCGCCCGCGCTCAGCGTGAAATCAGGTAGCCGCCGCCCAGCAACAGCAGCAGCCCCGCTGCGCGGCTGAAGGTGATGGGGTTGACGGGCACGCCCAGCCAGCCAAAATGATCGATCAGCACGCCGGTGCCCAGTTGCCCGGTAATGATCAGCGTGACCATCATGGTGCTACCAAGGCGCGGCAGGGTGACGTTAATGGTCTGGTAAAGGATCAGACCGAAGATGCCCGCGATGAGCATGTACCAGGGCAGGCTCTTCCAGGCCTGGATGTTTTCGCCGTGCCGGAAGGCCAGCAGCAGCGCCGAGAAGATCGCGCCGCCGACGTGGATGATCAGGCTGCTGGCCGTGCCGCCAATGCGCTGACCCATGGCGCCGGCGATGGGTCCCTGGAAGCCAACTGCCACGCCGCCCACCAGACCGATCAGGATTGCCATTATCGTTTGCAGCATACCCGCCTCCGTGAAGATGAATGACAGGGATGCACCGTCCAGAATAAAATCAGGTCTGGCAGCCGCGCCTATCCCCGTGGAAAGGACCATTCTACGATACGTTACAATAGGACGCTTCTCAACACCGCGGTGAAAATGGTTGCGCTTTCAGCGGGGAGCATTTGCGTCAGGGCTTCGTCCAACGCCTGCAGGGCGCCGGAAAGCCCGAATTCCATCGGGATTGGCCGCACGCTTTGCGTGTACTGCGCGAACAGCTCTGGGCGGTCAAGCGCCGCGGCGTCTTCCAGGTAGCTGAGGTGGTAGCGCACATCGCGGCGGGTCGATCCGCGTTCGTCCTCCAGCGGGCTGATTTGCCCGGCGACGCGCTCGATGATTGCATCCCGCTGCGCGCTGAGAGCCTTGCAGGCGGGCAGGTCATACTCCAGCCCGCGGTGCGCGGCGGCAAAGTGTGGTTCGGCCAGCGGGAAGGCTTCACTCAGCACCAACCCCACCTGGCGGGCAGTGCAGGCGATACACTCGTGCACATGGCGCGTGCAGGCGCCGCGCTGCACCATCACCAGGCGGTACCTGACCCAGTAATCGGGATAGCTGGCGCGCGAATCCGAACGCAGCGCCATGATTAAAGAATTGAGGTGGTACTGGATGTCGATACGGGCGTACTCGCGTCCGTATTCGTCAAAGCGGTTTTTCCAGAACGGATTTGTGTAAAGGTCTGCAAGGATGGCGTCCGTCAACAGAGGACGCGCCGATTCAAGAATTTCACAGGCCGAATCAACCAGTGAAGCAGGCAGCAAGGGCAACTCCTTAATTGTTCAGAAAACAGCGCAAGAATAGGAATATTGTATCGTTTTTGGGCCGCCTGTCCATAAAAAAACAGGGGGAAATTGCCTTCCGGCCAAAGCCCCACATTCCCGGAGAACGGAACGAATAGCGGTCAGTTGGATGGGTGCTGAAAACCCAATTGCTCGAATTTGCGGATGGCGGCATGGTCGCCGGCATGGCAGGACAGCCACAGGCTGGTAAAGCCATGTTCAACCAGCGTGTGCTGCGATTTTTCCAGTACGGTCGTTGCCAGCCCGTGCCTCTGCCAGCCGGTATCGGTAATCAGATCAACCAGCTTCGGCGCGCTTTCATCGCGCGGCATTGCGATCAGGCAAGCCGAAACAACGCGCCCGTCAAGAAAGCACATCCACGAGCAGTCCAGCAGTGGCCGGACTTCGCCGGAGGAGAAATAGCCATGCAATCTCATCCGCAGCGCGGGCAGGGCGTCATAGCCCAGGCTGTAAGCCCTGCGCATGAGGTCGGCCAATGCATGCAAATCGCCGCTATTGGGGTGCAGCAGGTATGCGCCTGGCACCGGCAGCGCCAGCGGCGCGGGAACAACGCGCTCCAGCTTCTTCTGTAAAACCAACGGTCCTGCCTCAACCAGGGCAGGATTGGCGATTTGTAATTTGATGTTCCAGCGATGATCAAAGGCGGTCGTCATGGCTCTGCCTGGACTGCAACAGGGACGGCCCCCTCCGCCCTTCTTGATTTACCTGCAAGCTCTACCGGTGTTTAAACAAAAATTATGCTTTCATACTGCTTACATGATATGAAACGATTAACGTTTCGCAAAGAGTCGCAAAATTTGATAATGAATCACTCCTGCAATGCTTTCAGCGCGTGCCCCGCGCCCTTCAGAGCAGTGCGCGCCCGAGACAGGGCTGTTTCCTTGACCAGGATGAAATCGGTATCGAACGTTGACAGCGCGAAGATGCTCACCCCGGCTTCCCCCAGCGGCGCCAGCACCGCCAGCAGCACGCCAACCTGGTCAAACGCGAACGGGCCCTCCAGGCGCAGCACGCGCCAGCCCGGTTCGCAGCGCGCGCCGGCGGGGGCCTGCGCCTCGGCGCAGACGATGGATAGCTCAACTGCCGTGCGCGTGACCGAGAAAAATGCGCCCGACAGAGCCGGCACGGCGGCGTTGGGCGCCAGGCGGCAAACGCTGTAGCGCCCGGGCAGCAGGCTGATTTGCAGCGGGATGGGACTCATGGCCTGATTCTACCCGCAAAATAGACAGATTTAAAAGGTAACTGCCACTACCGTTTTGAGGGCGATTAACGTTTCGACCATCGCAAGGGCACGGCAAGGCTGTGCTTAACCGCGATTCTGTCCGGGACAGCCGTGCCCCTACCAGGAACGGCATCCACGTCAAGTCGCTGACTGCGAAAAGCCAACCCTTACAGGGCAGGCCGCGAATCGCTTCCCCAGTGGTACAATCGCTTATCCCACCCCCGAGGTTCTTCGCCCATGCCCACCATCGAACAGGCCCGCGCCCTTTACCCGCAAAACGATGCCGTGCACGGCTTTGACCACGTCCTGCGCGTGTACCACCTGGCCGAAAAACTGGCCGTTGCCGCCGGCGCCGACCTGGAGATCGTGCGCGCCGCCGCGCTGCTGCACGACGTGGAAGGCAGCCACCCGGCCGGCGGCGGGCGGGGCAGCCACCATGAGGCCTCGGCCGAAGAGGCCGAGCGCATTTTGCAGGCTGAAGGCTGGGGTGCAGACCGAATCGAGCGCGTGCAGGAATGCATCCGCGCGCACCGCTTCCGCGGCAACCAGCGCCCCGCCAGCCTGGAGGCGCAGGTGCTGTTCGACGCCGACAAGCTCGACGTGCTGGGCGCCATCGGCGTGGCGCGCACCATTGCCTACGCCGTGCAGGCCGGGCAGCCCACCTATGCCCCGCCCTCGCAGCGCTTCCTCGACACCGGCGAGAAGGAGCCCGGCGAGCCGCATTCGGCCTACCACGAGTACCTGTTCAAGCTGCGCCGCGTGCGCGACCGGCTGAACACGCCCGCCGCGCTGGCCCTGGCCGAAACCCGTCACGCCGACCTGGTGCGCTTCTTCGAGGCGCTGGCCGATGAGAATGAACTGCGCGACTGGCCGGAGGGGGGCAGCGCATAAAACCGCAAGGCAAATGTAAACTCATTTTTTACGCGCCTGCATTAAAATCACGGTCATGAACATTCCCTACGGACCCATCCTGGTGGTCGAAGATAACCCCAACGTGCGCGAGCTGCTCGAAGTGACCCTGCGCTTCAAGGGTTACCCGGTGATTTCGGCGCGCAACGGGCGCGAAGCGCTCTCGCGCGTCGAGGTCGAGCGCCCGGCGTTGATCATCACCGACATTCTCATGCCGCTCATGGACGGCTACAGCCTGGTGCACAACCTGCGCAAGAACCCGCGCACCAACCAGATTCCGGTCATTTTCATCTCCGCCACCTACCTGACCAGCGAGGATAAGTCCTTCGCGCTCAACCTGGGCGCGGTACGCTTTATTGAAAAGCCCATTGACCCGGAGGATTTTCTGCTGACCGTGGCCGAAGTGCTCACCGGCGGCGCGGTCGAGCGCACCACGCCGATCAGCGACAACGATTTTTACCGCGGTTACCGCGAACGGCTCGAATCCAAGCTGCAGCACAAAACCACCCAGATCGCGCGCACCCAGCGCCTGTTGCAAACCCTGCCGCCCGAGCAAAAGCCGCCCTTCGAGGCACTGCTGGTGCAGGAGATGAGCGACCACAAGGAAATCCAGGAAGAATTGGACGATTTACTGCGGCTGGTCGGCCGTCTCAATCCCGTGGATTGAGTTTTTCAACCCTATCCCCAACTTCTGGCCGCGCTCGAGCGGCCAGATGCTTAACCGGAAAGCTGTGCGCCGTATGACCCAACCCACCCTGAAGGACGTGATCGAACTGGCCCGCGCGGCGGGTCAGATTTTACGCGAAGGCTACGGGCAAGACCACCAGGTGCGCCACAAAGGTCTGATCGACCTGGTGACCGAGGTGGACCACCGCTCGGAGAAGCTGCTGCTGGAGCGCATCCAGGCGCGCTTCCCCGGCGACGCCATCATCACCGAAGAAAGCGGCCGGTTCGAAGGCGAAAACGGCAACCGCTGGATCATCGACCCGCTGGACGGCACGGTCAATTACGCCCACGGCGTGCCGATCTTTGCCGTCTCGATCGCTTACGCGGTGGGCGGGCAGGTGACGCTGGGCGTGGTGTACGATCCGCTGCGCGACGAGTGCTTCGCCGCCGAACGGGGGAAGGGTGCCTGGTTGAACGGCGCGCCGGTCGCGCCGGCCGCGGCCAGCGAGCTGCAAAAGGCGCTGCTGGTGACTGGCTTTTCGTACAATCCCGAAATCCGCGACCGCAACGTGCCGCGTCTCATTCACTTCGTCAAACACACCCAGGCCGTGCGGCGGCTGGGTTCGGCCGCGCTGGATCTGTGCTACGTGGCCTGCGGGCGGCTGGACGGCTACTGGGAGATGCAGTTGAACGCCTGGGACGTGGCCGCGGCCGGGTTGATCGCGCTGGAGGCCGGGGTAACCGTCACCAGCATGCAGGGCGAACCGGATTTCATGCGCCCGCCGTACTCGGTGGCGGCCGCCAACCCCGGGCTGCATGCCCTGCTGATGGCCGAAATTGAAAAAGTGGAGAAAAATGCCTTGTGATTGTCATCACCTTCGCTAAAAAAGCGAAAGCAGAGAGGGCTTTTTGTTGTTTTGGACGAAGGTATCGATGCATCTTACGAATTAATGGGCTGAACCTGTAATCAAAACGCTCCCAGAATTTATCAGGGAGTGTTTTAATGTGTTTTGATTGGCTTACCCTTTCGTCTCCGGCGGGCTCGACGCGCTTTTCGCTCAGTCTCTGACGGATCTCGCTGCTTTCCGGCTTTGGGGCTGCGTTTCTTGCCCGTTTCGCCGGTCACCGACAGGTTGAGCTTGTCTGAAAGCAGCAACGTCAACAGCCCTTCCATGAGGCCGCTGGCTGTGTTCGCATGAGCCTCGCCCATGCTCGTAAACCGGGCGAGGCTTGTAGTCTGCCCGGTAAGGGCCTGCCCAGTAGGGGCGAGGCGGGAAAAATC
>ERZ1645187.3186-NODE-3186-length-13928-cov-27.892525_pt1 | contig 13928 bp, 8 predicted proteins | sample MGYA00575352_ERZ1645187 | MGnify/ENA primary metagenome ERZ1645187 (study PRJEB40837, sample SAMN11349314) | freshwater sediment metagenome | isolation source: river sediment | host: Sediment | place: India: Wazaribad , New Delhi | collected 2017-02-21 ...
CTGACAAAATTTCTCATTTCACCTCGGATTTATACAACGGCACACATCTTGCAATGCTTAAAAAACCTTATTTAATCAAGGCTTGCTGTCAAATTGTCGAATTTTAATTAAGTTTAAACTATGTTCCAGAAAATACAACTCCCTAATATATCCGATGACGATGTCGAAATGGTGCCACTGTTATCCATTGATGAAGATGACAACACTCAGAACGACCAGTTGCCAAAGGTATTGCCTATCCTTCCACTCCGGAACAATGTGCTCTTTCCCGGTGTGGTCATACCCATTTCGGTGGGCCGCGAGAAATCCATTAAAGCCATTAAGAAAGCATATAAAGACAATAAATACATCGGCGTTATTGCGCAGCGCGACATTAAAATTGAAGAGCCGGAGCCGAATGAGCTGTTTTCCGTAGGTTGTACTGCTCGCATCATCCGCATGCTGACGATGCCGGATGGTGGCAATACGGTTATCCTGCAGGGTATCCGCCGCTTCACGGCTACCACGTTCACGACTACTGAGCCAATCATTGAAGCGGAAGTGGAATACCTCCACGATGTGGCGATGACAGACCTGCAACAGGAGAAAGCGATGATGGACAACATGAAAGACATGGCCAACCGCATCATCGACCTATCGCCGCATATTCCGAATGAGGCAAAAATCGTACTGAACAACATCAACAATATTAAGTTTCTGGCCAACTTCATCACGTCCAATCTGAATATTGAACTCGGACAAAAACAGCAGATTCTGGAAATGAGCGATGCCAACGAACGCATTCAGCTGATTTTAAAATACCTGCATCAGGAACTGCAACTGCAGGAATTAAAGGCCAACATCCACAACAAAACCAGAACGGACATTGACAAGCAGCAACGCGACTACTTTCTGAATCAGCAGTTGCGTGCCATCCAGGAAGAACTGGGCGGCGACATGTATCAGGAGGAAATCAACCGGCTGAAAGAAAAAGCAAAAGAGAAAAAATGGAGTGAGGCCGTCGCGAAAAATTTCGACAAAGAACTGGGAAAATTGCAGCGCATCAACCCTGCGGCCGCTGAATATTCCGTTATTCTGAACTATCTGGATCTGATGGTAGAGTTGCCGTGGAATGAGATTACAGAAGACAACTTTGACCTGAAACGCGCCAAAAAAATATTGGATGAAGACCATTACGGCCTGGATAAAATCAAAGACAGAATCCTGGAATACCTGGCCGTATTGAAACTGAAAGGCGATATGAAATCACCTATTTTGTGTTTTGTAGGTCCTCCGGGTGTGGGTAAAACCTCTCTCGGCAAAAGCATTGCACGTGCCCTCGACAGGAAATATGTGCGCGTGGCACTGGGCGGCTTACACGACGAAAGCGAAATCCGCGGTCACCGAAAAACCTACATCGGAGCCATGCCGGGTCGTATCATACAGTCGCTAAAAAAAACACAGTCATCCAATCCGGTATTCATTCTTGATGAAATCGACAAGGTAGGCAAAGACCACCGCGGCGACCCGTCTTCCGCGCTACTGGAAGTACTGGATCCGGAGCAAAACACTACTTTTTACGACAACTATCTGGAGCAGGAATATGATCTTTCCAAAGTGCTGTTTATCGCCACTGCCAACAACCTGGGCGAAATACAGCCTGCACTCCGCGACCGTATGGAAGTAATACAACTGAGCGGTTATTCTACCGAAGAGAAAGTGGAAATTGCAAAAAAACACCTGATATCCAAACAACGTGAAGCACATGGCCTCAAAGCATCTCAGGTGAAACTGTCTGATAAAGTAATTCAGTATCTGATCCAGTTCTACACGTATGAAAGCGGTGTGCGCGAACTCGACCGTGTCATTGCTTCGGTAATGCGCAATATTGCGAAATGTGTAGCAACAGAAGAAGACTACAATATCTCCGTAAGCACGGAAGATATACAACGCATTCTGGGTAAACCAAAATATAACCACGACAAATACAGCGAACACAATCCGTGTGGCGTGGCCATCGGACTGGCATGGACGCCGATGGGCGGAGATATCCTGTTTATTGAGTCCACTGTCAGCAGAGGAAAAGGGCAGCTCACCATCACAGGAAATCTGGGCAATGTGATGAAAGAATCTTTCAATACCGCATTCACCTATCTGCAATCCAGATCGGAAACACTGGGCATTCCGAAAGAAGCATTTACCGAATGGAACCTGCACATCCACGTGCCGGAAGGTGCTATTCCGAAAGACGGTCCCAGTGCCGGCATTGCCATTTTATCGGCACTGACCTCTCTGTTCACACAGCGACGCATCAAACCATTTACCGCTTTATCCGGCGAAATTACGCTGCGTGGAAAGGTATTGCCGGTGGGTGGTATAAAAGAAAAAATACTGGCAGCTAAAAGAGCTGGTATAAAAGAGATAGTGTTATGTAAGGAAAATGAAAAAGATGTGGAAGAAGTGCCGGCTGACTTCATCAAAGGACTGAAATTTTTCTATGTAGAAAACATGGATGAGGTATTGGAGCACGTGCTGGAGAAAAAGCCCGTAAAAGAAGCTATCCGATTTAAATAAGACAATACTGAAAGCGATGTGGGGCGGCTCCAAAGGAGCCGCCCCATACCTTTTTATATCACATTATCCGAATATACTTTTCCGCTGTGAAAGGCCGGTATTCATCAGCTCCTTTATTTGTTTTTTCACCTCGCTCACCATCGCTTCCACTTCGTATTCCCTGGATGCATCTCCTTCAAAATACATGGGCTTTCCTACATTTATAATTACTTTGGACGGAAAAACAAAAGGTATCAGTGCCGGTGCCGCAGGAAATTTAATCATGCGCTGCAGGAAATCAATATTGCCGAAATTAATGATGGACTCTTCGCATCCGACAATGCCCACCGGAATGATGGGTGATTTCGTCTGCAAGGCCATATACATGAACCCTAGTCCGAAGCGCTGCAGCTGATAGCGTTTCTTAAAAGGCTTGGAAATTCCTCTGGCGCCCTCCGGAAATACCATCACTGCCTCATCTTTTTCCAGCATTTTAATACAATTTTCCGGATCGCCCACCGTGCCGCCCCACTGCGAAAAGATGGAACTGATGAAAGGCACCTGCGGCACAAAACGTTCGTACATTCCTTTCGGTGCACGCGGCGCATATTCATTCGTCACCATAGCATACCCCAGCATCATCGCGTCCAGCGGCAGCTGTCCGCTGTGATTGGCAATAATCAGACATCTGCCGGATGGCGGTATATTTTCCAGACCGTGTGTCTCGACACGGAAATAATTGTCATAAAAAAATTTACCGGCACCCACAAAAGGTTTTATCCCATTAATATTAAAACCCCACGGGTCATAGCCATAGCTCCCCACCTTATTGGGAAAACGATCTAAAAACTGGTCGACGTTTTTAGGCTTCGTCAGTTGCTGCAGCAGATCCTTGAGTGCCATATACTTCAAACTTACTCAATTTACATTAGAATATAAGGGCATACGTGAAAATTATTTTTAACATTTGATAAACAAAATTAATGGCGGAATTCGGGAGATACTGCTACCTTTGTAAGGCAAATGAAGTTTAAAGTAAACATCACCGCATTGAGTCTGGCTGCACTTATTTTTGTGGCCTCCAATGGTGTTGCCTTATTTGAACACATCTGCAACACTTCTCACACCCGCAGTTTCTCTCTGTTCAGCGACACATCGTGCGAGCAGGAAAAAGAAGTGGTATCCTGCTGCAAGGAAGAACAGAAGCTGCCGGCTCAGAGGGCCAAAGACTGCTGTGAAGAAAAACAATTTTTCAGCAAGTTGAATATCGAAGGCTTTACGGCCAAACAACTGCTGCTCAAATCGCTGATGCTCTTTGAAATGCCGGTGACTTGGTTGCACACCTTCGGCACGGTATTGCAGTTGAATTTTGAGAATTATTACTCAGGACTTTCTCCGCCTGACAATCTACACATTATCCTTTCCTGTCTGCAACCCGACACTACGAGTTTGCAGGTATTCCGTTGTTAGCCGATCAAAAATACAGTAAGCGCATACGTTCATGCGCATGTAATTTTTTTCTGCTAAATAACTATCATGAAACAACATTTTCTATGGTTGCTGATAATAATGATTATCACACCATTTACTATATTCAGTCAAAATAAACTGCCGGGCATTGTCATTAAGCTTACAGATGACCACCATCCGGAACCGCTTGCAGGCGCTAATATCCAGTGGCTGCACGATGCGGCTACAGGGGCAGTCACCAACGAAAGCGGCATAGCAGTTTTGCCACTGAGCGGACCATTGCCACAAAAGGCCGTCATCAGCTATGTTGGCTATATTGCTGACACGATACTGATTACCGGCACGGATACGCTCGAATTGCACCTGCATCCGGACATGCAGCTTTCTGAGGTGCATGTAACAGCAAAAAAACAAAGCAATTTTATCTCCTCCTTGTCTTCTGCCAAGACCGAGAAAATCACCGACCACGAACTGAAAAAGGCCGCCTGCTGCAACCTGTCGGAAAGCTTTCAGACCAATGCATCCATAGATGTAAGCTACCAGGATGCCGTATCCGGCGCGAAAGAAATAAAACTGCTGGGATTAAGTGGTCTGTATGTGCAAAATCTGCTGGAAGGAATGCCATTTTTGCGCGGACTCACCACCACCTTCGGCTTAGACAATCTGCCCTCACCCTGGATAAAATCGATTTCAGTATCGAAAGGAATTCCATCCGTAAAAAACAGCTATGAAGGTCTGTCAGGCTCCCTGAATATTGACTTAAAAAGCAGTATCAATGATACGCAACGGCTGTATATCGATTTCTTTGCCAATCAGAATGGACGCATCGAAAACAATCTCATCATCAACCATAAAATCAACCCGAAACTGGGTATGGTATTGATGACAAACGGCGCATTCACTCCGGTGAAACAAGATATGAACCACGACGGCTTTCTCGATCAGCCGGTAGCCAAACAATACAATTTACTGCACCGCTGGGATTATCGCGGCGAGAAAGCCGAAGGCCAATATGCGGTAAAAGTATTGAGTGAAAACAGGATTGCCGGCGAAAGCGGAGAAATGCAACACAGCGATATGCCGCATCCGAAATATACCATCGGCATTCGAACGAAAAGAGTGGAAGCTTTTGCGAAAACAGGTTTTTTCCTGAAGAAAAATGACGCCAGTATCGGCACCCAGTTTTCCGGCGTATACCACCTGCAAAATGCGCATTACGGCGTACAGCAGTATCATGGCGAACAAGGCTCCTTTTCCGGCAATATCCTGTATCAGACGGACATCCGTTCTGAACAACATCAACTCGTAGCCGGTACCAATTTTATGTATGACCACATGGATGAGGCACTGGATTCTATCCATCTCCGATACAAGGATTTCATTCCGGGATTATTTGCAGAATACACTTACCGGCCAACCCCTAAGATAACGGTAGTGGGTGCTTTCCGCGGCGACTATCACACGCGCGCAGGATGGCAGTTCAGTCCGCGGGTACATGCCCGTTTTGTGCTGGATAAATACGACAGGACGACACTACGCATCGCGGGCGGCAGAGGCTTCCGCGCGCCAAATATCCTCACAGAAAACCAGGCTCTCTTTGCCAGTTCCAGACAAATTGTTGTGCAGCAACAACCGATGGTGGAAGCCGGATGGAATTACGGCATTTCTCTGCAACAGAAATTCGAATTGGGTGGGCGAGAAGGTAGTGTCACCGTCGATTTTTTCCGCACTGACTTCACCCGACAGTCGGTGACGGATATTGATTTATCCAACGGCCAGGCTGTCATCGCACCGCTGGAAGGCAAATCATTTTCCAACAGCCTGCTGATGGAATTCAACTACGAGGCGGTTAGAGGCCTTGACGTGAAACTGGCGTACCGACTGGAAGATGTTCGCACGACCTACCATGGCACCCTGCTGCGGAAAGCGATGCTGCCAATGCACAAAGGACTGCTAGCGCTCAGCTACAGAACCCCCAACCAGCAGTGGCAGTTTGACATGAATACCCATCTGTTCGGGAAACGCAGAAGACCCAATAGTTTTGCGGGTGATGAAGGATCGCGCTACACGCCACGCTATGTACTGCTTAACGCGCAGATTACAAAATATTTCAAACGTGCGGAGATATTCCTCGGTGCAGAAAACATTACAAATTACAAACCTAAAGATTTAATTCTGGGCATGCCCTACTCCGCTTATTTCGATACCTATCAGGTATATGCGCCAGCGATGGGCGCCAGCGTGTACGGAGGTGTCCGCGTTTTTATTCAATAACAAATTAAAATTAACATCATGAAAAACTTAAGCATTATTTTCAGTCTTTTTTTCGCCTTATATCTGCCGATGGCCGGATTAGCAAAAGGCGAAACCACAAAAACCAGTTTCTATGTAAACGGCAATTGCAATATGTGCAAGAAAACTATTGAAACCGCCGCTAAAAAGTCCGGAGCGAACAGCGCATTCTGGGACAGCAAATCACAGCAAATTACGGTGACCTTTTCCACGCAGAAAACCAGTCTGGACAGCATCCAGAAAAGCATTGCCAATGCCGGCTATGACAATGTAAAGTACAAAGCCCCGGAGCAGGTGTACCAACAACTGCCTGACTGCTGCCAATACACAAGAAAACAGGAATAAAATTGTAACATTTTGAGCTTTTTAACGACAAATGGTCAGGTATACTGCTTAAATACCCTATTTTTACACCTAAATTTTACAATATGAGCATAACTCTATGGCGTGCGTCCCTGTTGTTGCTGTTCTTTGCAGCTGTCAACACCACGATGGCGAAAGACAAGAAGAAGAAAGATGACACAACAGCAGTGGCCGGAACTGTGAAGACAGATACGCTTGCTGCCAAAACAACTCCTAAGAAGGATAATTTCAAGTCCATCAAGGAGGTGACCGAAAAATGCAGAAAGATGGATGGATTATTTCCATTGTATCAGGACACGGTTACCGGTAAAATCTATCTGGAAATCTCTGAAGACAAAATCGGAAAGGAGTTCATCTATTTCGCTTATGTACTGGATGGCATTCCTGATTTAGGATTTGCCAGAGGCGGATACAAAGACAATTCCATTTTCAAAATTGTGCGCTATTTCGACCGCATTGATTTCATTTTGCAGAATACCAATTTCTATTTCAATCCGGAGAACAACCTGAGCAAAGCGGAAGATGCCAACATCAACCAGCCTTTGTTTTTATCTGAAAAGATTGCGGCTGCCAACGGAAAAACCGTACTGATTGAGGCGGACAATCTTTTCCTGGCAGAAAACATTACGCAGGTAAAACCATCCAAAATGCCGGGAGAACGTCCGGATGCATTCTCTCTGGGTTCATTGAGCAGTAAGAAATCCAAATACCTGGCGGTAAAAAACTATCCGAACAACACGGATGTTTCGGTGGAATATATTTACGACAATCCGCAGCCGACCAACTACGGCCCGGATGAAACCACCGATGCCCGCTTCGTTTCCGTGAAAATGCAGCACAGCCTGATTGAAGTGCCAAACAACAATTACAAACCACGTTACGACGACCCGCGCGTGGGCTATTTTATTGACAAGATAACGGATCAGACTTCCACCAGCGCGACGCCATGGAGAGACCTCATCCACCGATGGGATTTACAAAAGAAAGATCCGAACGCAGCCTTGTCTGAACCGGTGAAACCTATCGTGTGGTGGGTGGAAAAAACAACACCGAAAGAATTTCAGCAGATAGTAAAAGATGCCGTAGAAGCCTGGAATGAGGCCTTTGAGTCTGCCGGATTTAAGAATGCCGTTGTTTGCCATATTCAGTCTGACACGGCCAACTGGGAAGCGGAAGATATCCGCTATAATGTGATTCGTTTCACATCCTCACCAAAGCCACCATTTGGCGGATACGGACCTAGCTTTGTGAACCCGCGCACCGGAGAAATTCTGGGTGCTGACATCATGCTGGAGTTTGTGTATCTGACCAACCGACTGAACACGGAGAAACTGTATGATGTGGCCGCGTTAGACCATATGAAGGCAGACCATCAGCACGGCGAACATCATTGCGCTGCCGGTGAAGCCATGCAACAGAATATTCAGTTTGGCCTGCAGGCACTGAACGCTTACGGCTTTACTGACCTGGACAAAGACCAGTTTATCCGACAGGCACTGTTTGACCTCGTGCTCCACGAAGTGGGACACACGCTGGGACTGAACCACAACTTTATTGCTTCGCAACTCCACTCCTACGACAAAATGCAGGATACCACTATCGGAAAGACGATTGGTCTTACTGCTTCCGTGATGGACTACACCATTGCCAACATCGCGGCGGATAAATCCAGACAAGGTCTGTATTTTGACATCAAACCGGGGCCATACGACAAATGGGCGATTCAGTATGGTTATGTACAGGGCAAAGACAGCGCTGACGAGCAGGCATTGCTGAAAAAAATCCTGGCTCAGTCGAATAAAAAAGAACACCGCTTCATGAACGATGCAGACGATATGCGTGCACCGGGCAGAGGTATTGACCCGAGAGCGAATCTCTATGACATGTCGGACGACGCGATCGGATATGCAGTGACCAATATCAAAATGGCCAATGACATCATGCCTAAATTGCTGGAGAAATACAGCAAATCCGGACAGTCCTACCACGAGTTGAGAAATGCCTATCTGATTCTGACCGGCAGCTATTCCAGAAGCCTGAACGTCATCACACGCTACATCGGCGGTGTGTATGTGAACCGCAGTTTTGCAGGACAGGATGCGTCCACGCCACCATTCACACCGGTGCCACTGGCAGAACAGAAACGTGCGATGCAGATGCTGGCTACCTACGCATTTTCAAAAAATGCTTTTCAGGTGCCAGAAAAAATATACAGTTATCTGCAAATGCAGCGCAGAGGTTACGATTTCAGAAAAGAACCGGAAGATCCGAAAATACACGAGCGTTTCCTGAATATCCAACGTGGCATTTTTGATCAGGTATTACACCCGAATGTGTTGCAACGCCTGACCGACTCCAAACTGTATGGCAACCAGTACGAATTGAATACCATGATGGGCGACCTGACCAACGCACTGTTTCAGGAAGATTTGTCCGGCAATGTGTCTACGCTGCGCCAAAATGCACAGGTAGAATATGTACAGCGACTGCTGAAAATTGTGGAATCAAAAGGTACTTATTCCTACACTTCCCAGTCGGCGGCATTTGGCGAGTTACAGCGCATCCTGGCTTGGATGAAAGTGCCTGGTGCAGGCAACAGCGCCACCAAATCACACCGCGCACTGCTGGCATTCACCATCAACAAATTCATTGAATCAAAATAATCCGACAGACAGCTACTACAAAATCCCGGCTCCTACAGCCGGGATTTTTTTTATGACAGCGCATTTGGCGCAGCAGGTATATTTATTTAAATTCGCTAAAGTATCATGTCTGTATTGCAACACATATTCAAAGAAGAGCCAGGCCCTGCTGCAGGCAACGGCCGGCTGACACTGTTTTACCTGCTGATTATCCTGCTGGCTGGTATCAAGCAAGTGTATGGTGTGCAACATTACCTCGACATTACCTTCTTTGACGAGACAGAGTATTTGTACAGAGGTCTTTTACTTCCAGACAAACCTTATAATGACTGGTCGCCGGCATATAACATCTGGTATTACCTTTTGTCATTTATTCAGCACAATCCGGTTGACTTATTTTACTTAAATTATATCATTATCCAAAGTGCAGTGCCTTTGCTGCTATTTATTTTTCTTGTCCGATATAAAATTAATCCATCGCTGGCATTTTTGCTGTCGCTTTCTTACAGCCTGCATCCAATTGTCTATTCCTGCTTTACGTTGGTTGGTCATTTTTGTCTGATGATTATTCTAACTGGATTTATACTGCTATCATTGGCAAAATCGGATGAGTCAAAACTTATCATTAGTCTTACTACAGCTTATATCTGCATTTTTATTCGCGTGGAATTTCTAATCATTTTTCTGGCAATAGCTGCGCTTTGGTGTTACTTTATTTTGCTAAAAAGAAAAATTTCCCTGCATATCGGATATCTGATATTTGCTGTCATTGCCGTGGGTATTTATGTTTGGTTTGATGGACTTTCTTTCAAATGGAAAGGCATGGATAGAAGCTATGGCGCATTCATGCAGTATTTCTACCAAAACTATGTATTCTGGAACAAGCAATCGCTTACACTCGATGAATTTAATAATCTGAAATTATTTGGCAACAGCAAAACAATGGCAGAATGCCTTTTCTATAATCCTGGTTTATTTATCAAACATGTTCTTACCAATATGCTCAGTTATGTGATCAATATCTTCAAATATTTTGAGGATTTGTTGTTTCCGCCACCGGTATTTCACTATTTGGGCAAGATAAAACATGTGTTGTTCTTTGTCACTTTCGTTTTTTTATCATTCAAGACATATAAAAGATTTTCGTTAGCAGGTGCTGTAAGCTTATTTCGGGACAACAGAATTATATCGTTAATTGCCGCCACTTTCTTTTTATGGAGTTTCTTTTCCTTGTTTATTGTTTATCCGAACAAACATTACATTATTATACAATTTGGATGGTGGATATTAATCATTGCGAATATATTGGAGCCATATACAAAATGGCTGAACAACAGATGGATATTATTTTCTGTAAGCGTCATCTTCCTATGGCTAGCACCCACTGCTAAATCCATCAACTATTATCATGATGGACAAAAAGACATCCGCACACAGCCAAATCTGAAAACAATACAATATCTGACAAAGAATAACAACGGAAAATCTCAGGTTTTATTTACGAGTGAGAGTGGTTTCTATGCCTATCTGCCAACTAACTACAAGGAATATTTTCTGGAACAGGAGGATGTGAAACCTTACATTACAAACGGGAAAATTGACATCCTCCGTTTTTTTAACGACAAGCAGATTGACGTCATTTATATGAATGAGAAAATGCAACACCTTTTTGAAATCACCTTAGGTGAAGACGGACAGACATTGCTGAACGAGCCGGAAAAAATGGGATTTAAAAAACAGATTATAAATCCTAACTTGCAGGCGTACTTACTCTACAGGATTCATGAATAGGAACGAAAAGGTATTACAGGGTCGACACTATTTTCCCAATCTCATAGGATTGCGATTCTGGATGGCACTCACGGTCATATACAGACATATCGAAGAAGTTAAATTCATGAGGCATATTCAACATGACGATAAAAGCATCGCCATGTTTCATTCCGTTGGATTTTATCCTATGCTGATGTTCTTTGCGTTGAGCGGATTCCTGATAACCTATCAGCTGGAAGTCGAAAAAGTAAAGAGTTCCACTATAAATGTTTTACACTTTTACAAAAACAGGGCATTAAGAATATTGCCATTATTCTACTTGTCTATTTTCATATATTGGGTGGTATTGCCCTATTCGCCTATTGCCGATTACTACAATTCGGTTTTCTTCAAGCCGTGGTTCTCCAATATTGAGCCATTATACGACATTCCGAAATGGATTTTTCTGATATTATCTATGGTGCTGCTTCCGCATCTTGCGTATATGATTTCTCTGATGAATGACCGCTCCTGGATGTATGGTGTGCAACACTGGTCGGTGGGCGTGGAAGAAATATTTTATATATTCTGGCCATTGCTGTGGCGAAAAATGACCAACTTCAAACACTTTATCATCAAGTGTTTTGCTGCCTATTATATTGTTCTTTTCGGCAGTGCCTTATTGCATTTTGGATTAAAGAAATTATTCCATATTGAATGGGTGTCCCATGCGACGATTGTATGGGTGTATTTTGTTATTTTCTCCAATGCTTTCTGCTTCTTTATTGGCGCAATAGCGATATACATTTATCTCTACCGGATGGACATTATGGAAAAGTATATCACCGGCAGACTGGCATTCATCTCATTTGTACTCATCATTATCGGTATGCTGAGCAGCTTTGAATTTCCGATTATCATTAAAGAACTGATGTGCACATGGTATATGATTTGCATATTGTATCTGCTGAAAACCGGTAAGAGTTATGCCATCTTCGAACATCCGTTTATTGTATATCTCGGTAAAATCACCTACGCGGTATATCTGGTTCATTTTGCCGCCATTCTTGTGGTAATGTATATATTGGAACACTTCCACATTCACGAAAAAAGCTTATGGCTATTCAATGTTCTGCAATACGGTGGAACATTATTGCTCACCTTCTCTGTGAGTGCATTCCTCTACGAGTTTTATGAGAAGAAATTCCTCGCGATGCGATAATCTTATTCCAGATATTTTCCTACGATCGGCAGGCGGCGGCCGCTGCCAAATGCCTTCGGTGATACGCGCAGAATAGGCGGTGTCTGATGTCGTTTGAATTCATTCCTGTTCACCATACGCAGAATGCGCGTCACCAGTGGCGCCTCAAATCCCATTTGCTCCAGTTCATCGGGGCCTGCATGTTTTTCAATATACTGATACAGCACTTTATCCAGAATAGCATAATCCGGCAGAGAGTCTGAATCCTTCTGATCCGGGCGCAGTTCCGCGCTCGGCGCTTTGGTCAGTATATTTTCAGGGATAATTTCTCCGTTGCGGTTGATATAGCGACATACTTCATAAATCTGTGTTTTGTAGACATCCGCCAATACCGCGAGTCCGCCGCACATATCGCCGTACAAAGTGCCGTAGCCCACGGCGGCTTCACTTTTATTGGTGGTGTTGAGCAGGATATAACCGAACTTATTGCTGAATGCCATCACCAGATTGCCGCGAATACGAGCCTGCAGATTTTCCTCCGTCACATCAAATGGCTTGCCCTCAAAGTGCGGTTGCAGGATGTGGTCGTACACCTCAAAAATATCTTTAATGGGAATTATCTTATGCGGAGAGCCGAGATTTTGCAGCATCTTCAGGCTGTCATCCACAGAATGCGCGGTAGAAAACTGGGAAGGCATCAGCACACTCAGCACGTTATCTTTGCCCAATGCCTGCACGGCCAGCGCGAGTACGAGCGCGGAGTCGACGCCACCGGAAAGGCCGAGCACCGCCTTTTTAAATCCAAGTTTCTGGAAATAATCGCGGATGCCGCATACCAGTGCATCATGTATCAAACGAACCGGTTCCTTGTCCTGAATGGCAGCAGGCTGACAACAGGTAATCGCTGACTCGCGGTCGGTATAATTATAGAAGCGGACAGCCTCTTCGAAATACGGAAATTCATCCACCACATTTCCCATTGCATCCGACACCATACTGCCACCATCGAAAATGAGCTCTGTCTGCGCACCGACGCCATTGCAATAGAATACGGGCAAATGGAAAGTTGTCGCATTTCTTTGCACCACTTCCATTCGCTTTTTTGCCTGTCCGTAATGAAAAGGCGAAGCGGACAGATTCAGTAAAATATCGGGCTGCAGCTTCGCCAGTTCAGCCACCGGATTAATCCGGTACAACGGATTCTCTTCGCCGGTATCCCAGATATCTTCACAGATGGTGATGGCAATTTTCTTGCCTTTATAAGTTATCAGGTTAAACTCTTTGTTGGGTTCGAAATAGCGATACTCATCGAACACATCGTATGTCGGCAGTAATGCTTTGTGGGCGGTGAACACCACTTTCCCGTCCGCGATAAAATAAGCCGAATTGTATAAATCCTTGCCGTCCTTCGTGGGATTGGGCGAAGGAGCACCCACTACTACCGCGATCTTGCTGCCGGCAACACCCGCGAGTTCCTGAACCGCGTGTTCGCATTGCCGGATGAAGTGTTTAAACTCCAGGAAATCCCGGGGCGGATAGCCACAAACCGACAGTTCGCTGAACAGCATCAGATCCGCATTTTCCTCGATGCCTTTTTCAATGGCTGCTTTCATTTTGGCCACATTGCCTTTGAAATCGCCAATCATATAATTCAATTGCGCCAATCCTATTTTCAT
>ERZ1645187.3187-NODE-3187-length-13928-cov-26.156996_pt1 | contig 13928 bp, 11 predicted proteins | sample MGYA00575352_ERZ1645187 | MGnify/ENA primary metagenome ERZ1645187 (study PRJEB40837, sample SAMN11349314) | freshwater sediment metagenome | isolation source: river sediment | host: Sediment | place: India: Wazaribad , New Delhi | collected 2017-02-21 ...
CCCGAGGGCGCTGCCTGCCGCCATTCTTTCCGCCGACCATACGCCGGTGACGCGCGCCCTCACATCGGCCATCACCAACACCGGCTATTTCGCGGTGGTGCGCGAAGTCTCGGGCGAAGCCGAGGCCAACGACCTGCTCCAGCGCGGCGATGTTCAGTTCATCATTTCCGTGCCGGGCAATTTCACCCGCCAGCTCATGCGCCATGAACCGGCACAGATTCTGGTGGAGGCCGACGCCACTGACCCCGCCACCATCGGCAGCGCCCTGGCCTCCGTCAATGCGGCAGTGAGCCAGACCGTGGCCCAGACCTTCACCGGTCCGCTTGCCACCTATCGCGGCCAGGACAGCGCGGTGACCGTGCTGGTGCAGCGCCGCTACAACCCGGAGGGCATAACCCGCTTCAATGTCGTGCCCGGCCTGCTCGGTATCATTCTCACCATGACGCTGGTCATGATGACCGCCCTTGGCGTGGCCCGCGAATATGAGCGCGGCACCATGGAAAATCTTCTCGCCATGCCGGTCAGGCCCCTTGAGGTCATGATGGGCAAGATCGCGCCCTATGTGGTCATCGGCTTTGTCCAGGTTCTGGTGGTGCTGGCGGCGGCACGCTTTCTCTTCGCCGTGCCCTTCGTGGGCTCGAGGCCCCTGTTCGCGCTGGCCACCCTGCTCTTCATCACCGTCAGCCTCGCCATCGGCTTCACCTTCTCCACCGTGGCCAAAAGCCAGCTTCAGGCCATGCAGATGTCGGTGTTCTTCCTCATGCCCTCCATTCTGCTGTCGGGCTTTGCCTTTCCCTTCCGCGGCATGCCGCGCTGGGCACAGCTCATCGGCGAGGCCCTGCCGGTCACCCATTATCTGCGCGTGGTGCGCGGCATCATGCTGAAGGGGGCGGGGCTGGACCAGGTGGCGGGCGAAGTGGTCGTTCTGGCCATCACCCTGCTCGTGGTGGGCGGTCTGGCGGTGGCCCGCTACCGCGTCACGCTGGACTGACAACAAACGAGGGACTCCAACGGGAGTCCCTCGCTTAAACACACAGCCCCCCAGGTACGCAGTACCCAATCCTGAAGCGGCAAGACACCGGTTAAAAATCAATTTACCTGTGCCATTTCCACACTTTAGCCGATGAGGGTTTCCAAACCCTTTCCGCCCCGCAAAGCCGTTGCAATATTTATCTTCAGCCTGAAAATAAACCGCCCGCGGGGGGTTCACAAAGGAAGCCCGCATTGCTACATCACGCTCACCTTTGACGCGGGGTGGAGCAGCCCGGTAGCTCGTCAGGCTCATAACCTGAAGGTCACAGGTTCAAATCCTGTCCCCGCAACCATACTTTATAACAAGATATCAAAGGCTTACGCCGAAACTAAGCGCCCAACGGGGCGCTTTTTGCGTTGCAACACAGAACAACATATTCCCCAAAGATTCCAAACCCTTACGATCACCCCCGATTCCTCCGTGCAACACCCATGCGACACGGAAGTTATCGGATGTTCGCGGGACGTTCCGTGTCCGATTGAGCTTGACCTTTGGGAAAACGAGAGCCGTCATGTCCCCGAAACCAACTCAGGGACCATCATGCCCAAGACAAACGACGCCGCGATGCACGCTTTCATCGCCGCCACGGCCGAGATCGACGCGATGCTCGCGCGCCTAGCAGCCCTCAGCGCCGACCACTTCGGCTACAGCCCCGAGGACGTGAACTGGGGCCACGTCGGCACGCTGGACCACTATCGTACCCGCCTCCGCGAAATCACCGAGATGGCGTTCCGCGAAGGTGAGCACCGGGAGGAACAAACAGAAATTGTGCCACATGCTGTCCCTGTGTAGCTTGCCGAGAGGGTAGGCAAGAAGCGGTGATGACGTGGCGATAGACTTCGATGATTTTGACCCCGTGATTGTGACGATCTCAAGGAACGAAGTGATTGCCGGGGATGTGTCGGCTGCAGCTTCGGTGCTTGGCCGCTTTACCAAGAATCCCGACGTCGCACGATCAATGTTCGAACGCGTGGACGTTGCCTTCCACGGCTACGACCACGATGCGCGGGAATTATTCGAGATCCCCGAGGTGCGCGATTTCGTGCACAAACTCGACGACGAGTTTCCTTTCTGGCTGTTCTTTCTGAGCAAACAACACCTTGGCCTGCAAGCCGTCGCGCTTTGCTTCCTGCCGCCCTTCCTGACGGAGGAAGCAAAGAAAACCGTACTGCCGCAGCATCTCGACCGCCTTCTCAACAACCGTTGGTGGCCAGCGATGAATCACATCTGCGAATTCGTGGGGTTCACCGAAGACGACATTGAGCAGCTATCGGAACGGGTCCTGCACTACTTCTTCAATGGCCCACTGCCATTCGAGAACGAATAGAGGACGGCCACAATGTCAGTGCCATATCGGATTGTCACCTGCACCAATTGCAACCTTCAAGAGACTTCTCTCATCCTGAACGGCTACTTCGTCTGGAGGGATAGTCAGAACCGTGAAACTTCCTTTGACCGCGAACTCGGGATTTGCCGAGATTGCTGCACGGTGACGCCGATTGAACGTCTTCCGGATCGTGATGAATTCGACGAAGCGAACGAGGCATTTCTGGCAGGCTTCTGGCGAAAGAGATCCTTGAGGAAGAAGATTTATCGAAGCTTCTGGAACAAGAGCCTGATCCAAGAAGCGATTGACCCGACTAGTGGGTTCGAAGTTCTTCGACAAGTCATGGGCCTGCGCCGAGGGCCGGTCTGCTTGGCGTGTGGGTCGCCTGATGTGTCGACCATGCCAATCCCCTATGGCCACGATACCGCATCGGAGGAACCTGTACCGACCGGCACCATTCACCCCGACTGCGGGGGTGAATTGCTTGTTCGTGGCTCTGGTGGAGAACGTGTTGCCGTCATGATCTACAAGAACGTCTATGATATCCACGGGCAATTCGTTGAACGCACCAGAGAATAGGCCAGCAGTTCATATGACGGATGGCGCAAGCCCATCCTCATGCTGCAACGGTCCCTACGCCATCCAGCCGAACAGCGACGCTGGTGATGCCGTTCCCGGCAGCCTCGGTCGCGATGCCCACGGGGAAGCGTCCAGTGCCCGGCACGTTGATGTTCTTCGCTGTGTTGTCCCACGCCACACGTGCGCCTACCGTCAGAACCGCAGCGGTTGCTTTTGGCAGCTGATAGACGCCGATGGTGGCCAACTCTACTGGTTCGCTCACAGCGGCCGCATAGGCGGCGATGCCGAAGATGTTGCCGATGATCGTCCCCTCGCCAGCGGCAATGCCGCCAGCGGGAGCAGCCACAGTGATGACGTCGCCTTTCTGAATATGGTTCTTCATGGTCAAAGCCCTTTCGAGGATTGGATGCGGACCACGGCGATGCGTGCCGTGGTGCCGGTGATCTGGCGGTTGAGGTCGCCCAGCGCCGCCGCCATCTCGGCGTCGCTGGCATAGGTCACCCGCTTGCCGTCGTATTCGACGGTGCGGATGCCCTGATAGCGGGCGGCCATCAGGGCGTCGCGCCAGGCGGTGAGTTGGGCGAGGTCGGCCATTACGCGCCTGCGTTCTGGAACCAGCCGCGGTGGTCGATGAAGCCTGCGCCGAAGTCCAGGATCACCCGGATTTCCACGCCGTCCACGTCCCAGCCCGACCGGCTTTCCACCTGGGGCCCTTCGTTGCCCGAGAGATAGGCGAACTCGAGGCCGTCGATCTCGCTTGGATCGGCTGTGACATACCAGCGGGTTGCGCTGGACAGGCGCGGTTCGACCACCAGCGACATGGCGCCCGAGAAGGGGTTCACATCCGCGGCGGTGGCAGGCGCGATGGTCGCCAGCCACTTCTCGGCCACAGTCTCCAAGGCGGGCGGCACCAGAAGGTTCTTCGGCGTCACGCGGATCACGCGGCCCTCGATGCCCTTCTGCGTCCGCAGCGCCAGCCGGGCGGCGGACAGGGTGGTGTCGGAGATCGCCGCGCCACTGGTGGCCTTGTTGCCATGATCGGCATGGAACAGTGCCTTGCTGTCCGAGAGTGTGGGGCCGTTACCGCTGTTGGCTTCCAGCAGGGTGACAAGGATCCGCGCCTCGGTCTCGGCCGCACCTTGACCCATGCGGCGCGCAAGGTCCGCGAAGGCGCCGAGGTCGTCGTTCACCAGCACCTGCCGGGTGATGCCGATCTTCTTCGCCCAGGTCTCGATCTTGTAGGCCTCGCGCGCCTCGGCCATGGTCCCGGCCTTGATCTCGCCGTGCTCGTTCAACTTCTCCAGCAGCGGGGCCTCGCCCAGCATGATCTTGTTCACCGACCGGAAGTCCCGCGCCGACGTCTGACGGCCAAGACGGCGGATGCCCGAGGGCGCAGCCTGATAGGCATCGCGCAGTACGCGGCCCACGGTATTGCCGAGGATGATGGGGAAGTCGGAGGTGGTGTGCAGCGCGCGGGTGACGAGGCTGGCGGGCGACAGCGCCATGGTGGACTCGCCGCGCAGCGTCAACAGTTCCTTCGCCATGTCCACGGGCGTGGCATAGGCATAGCGGCGGGCCGGTTCGCTGAGGTCGTGACGCGGGTTGATCCGGGCATAGAGAGCCTCGCCCATCTGACGGGCGCGTAGGGCCGGGTCGTCCTGGCTGTCGCCCATCTCAACGCGGACCTGCTCGGTGCGGATCGTGGGCGCGCTGCGGGTCGCCAGCGCCTCGAAGGCGGCGCGGCGGGCGCTGTCGGCATCGGTGGCGGCGTCGATCTGGCCATCGATCCAGGTCTGGTCCAGCCCGGCGATGCGAGCGATGGAGCGGATCTCGGTGTTGATCGCGGCGCGGGTCTGCGCCTCGGGCGGGGAAGGGGTGGTGGTGTCGGTCATGTGGGTCTCCATGCGGATGTGGGCGCCGGGGTCAGCGGGCGTCGGCACCAGGGAAATCTCGTGTGGGGTCCAGCGCACGGCGGTGAGCAACCGCGCGCCGTTCTCGGCAGTCTCGGCCCATTCCTCGACGGAATAGCCGACCGAGACATGGCGCAGGATCCCGGAAAGGACGTCCTGCCAGAGCGGCTCCACTTCCGGCCGCGACGAGAAGCGGATTAGCGCCGTTCCGCGCTGGCCGTCGACGCTGGCGGATTGCACGCTGCCCAGCACATCGCGGACGGCGGATTGCCGGTGGGCATCCAGCACGCTGGCCCCTTGCAAGCGCGACAGGTCCACCGCCTCGGGCGCAAGGCTGAGGCGTTCGATATACTGGCCCACCATGTCCCGGCGGCGCACGGGCGAGCCGGTAGACCAGATCACTTCGACAGTGCGGGCGTCGCGGTTGGCACTGGCCGGGGCCAGGTCGGCGCGGCGGGTCAGCAGGGTGACGGTGTCAGTCATCGGGGATGTCCTCCTTCTGGACAGGCGGCGCACCGAAGTTCAGGCCCAGCGCGTCCGACCGCGCCTTGTCGGCGGCAATCTCGGCATCGACCTGTTCGGCGTCGTAGCCTCGTTCCGAGATCGCCTGCGTCCGGCTCTTGAGCCCGGCGTTGATGGCAAGGATCTCGGCCTCGACGTCCTTCTTGGGATCGACGTAGTCGAACTTGGGCGGGAGCCATTCGCAGGCGAGATAGGCGGCAGGATCGCGGTCGAAGTCCCGCGCGGGCAGATCGCCCGACAGCACCGCCAGCCGCACGAAGCGTTCCCAGACCGGGCGGCAGAACAGATGGACGACCACGTTGTGCTGCAACTGCTCGACGCGGCGGCGGAACTCGATCAGCCCGGCGCGGATCGAGGAATAGGTGACACCCTCCAGATCACCCGAGACCAGTTCGTAGGGCAGGCCTATGCCAGCGGCGACGGCGCGCAGGTGGTTCTTCACGAAGGGCGCATAGGCGTCGTGCTCGGTCGGGTTGGAAAAGCGGATATCGGTGCCAGGGGGCAGGGGGATCAGGCTCCCGGGTTCCATGCCGACTGTCAGCGCGCCATTGGTGTTCGTGCCGGAAAGCCCGCCTGCCGTGCCATCAGGGTCGGTGATGAAGCCGGTGAACAGCGCCGCCACCTTGGCCTTCACCAGCGCAGCATCCTCGAACTGGTCCAACTCGTGCAGCCGCAGCAGCACCGGCGCCAGCCAGGTGATCCCGCGCAACTGGCCAGCGGCCAGTGGCTTGAACAGATGCAGACAGTCGTCGGCGGGGAGGCGCAGCGGTTCCAGCCGCAGGGAGGTGAGCGGATCGCCGGGCCGGTCGCGCATCACCCAATAGGCGGTGCGCTGCCCCGTGGTGTTGAACTCGATGCCAGCCCGGATGCGCGCGCCACCGCCGATGTCGCGATGCAGGTCGAGCGGCACCTGGTCCCGGTCCAGCAGGTCGATGTGCAGGGGAACCGCAGGGGCGTCAGGCACGACGCGCAGCCGCGCGAAACTCTCGCCGCCCTCAACCATCGCCCGCACGGCCATGGCCTGCAGACCGTAGAAATCAGCAAGCCCGCCGGGATCGGCATGATCGGTCCAGCGCAGCCACAGCACCTGCAGCCGTTCGCGCACGGCGCGGTTAGGATGTGTGGATTGCGGCTTGATCCCCGTCCCGACGACATTGCCCACCAGGCTGTCCACCGCCGCCGAGACCCACGGGTTGTTCCGGGCATACCACCCGGCGCGACGTGCCGCCGTGGTCGCGCCCGCAAGGATCGCCGTGTTCAGCCCATCGACAGTCCTTGCCCCCTCCCAACGACGACCACCACGCGCAGCGTCAAAGCCGCGCGTGTGCGTGAACCCGAAAAGGCGATGAAGGAACGTCCGCATGCAGCGGAGTGTCTCATGCACCGCGACGCAGGGGTATCAGAGCAGTTGGTAAGGATTGGGAAAAATTGTTCGCCCTCGTAAGTGCCGGTAGCTAATGCTATGCGGCATCGCCGAATAGGTCGGCGCTATCCTCCTCATCCGCACTTCGTCGGTCACTTCGAATAGTGGGGAGATCGGCCAACAGCTTGCGTATATCGCTCTCCCTGAAGACCATCGGCACGGAGGAGTCCAAGTCGGCTGGTTCGCTGCTTTCGTCAGTGATCCCTGTCAGCGTGTTCGTAATGTCCTGAAGTACGCCTCTCCATGCACTGTTTGCTGCACGGATCTGTCTCTCGCGTTCAATGAGAGCCAAGACAACTCGTTCAGCAATTGCATCCTGAACGCTTGGCTCGGGCACTGGAATCAGCGTCTTCTTGACGTCGCTATCGAGAATGGCCGGATAGCTTGAGCCGGTGCTCCACTTTCTGAATTGCTCGAGCGTGCTCGGTAGCCGCAATGCAAAATGAAGATAGTAGGGATTCAAGCCTGCTTTCGGTCTAAGAACCGAAAATGCAGTCGATGCAATCTGATCGTGCAAATGGAGGGGGACTACTGAAATCGCCCCTCTTGTTGGTCGACATGTCGACACGATCACATCGAATGCGCTTACAACTTTGCGCGCCCTAGACGGGGCATCGCTCCCCTCGACATCCTGAGGGTTCGAGATCGAACCGATGGAGACATCGACAGCGGCAATATCTATATATTGGAATGCGACATCGGGCTCGCGACCTGGATCACGCTTCTCCTTGGCGATGTCGGCTACCGCATCCACTCTCTTCAGGAGGCTCTGAGGGAACTTCTTGATCCCTTCCGCGGGGAGGTGGAAGTCGATATCCCAACGACCAACTGCCTCAAGCTGCTGCCGTGTCTTGACCAAAGTCTTCATTTCCACCTCGCCTGCTCATGGAAGGCCTCGACTGCGGAGCGAACTTCGCTTCCGGTTTTATGCCGTCCAGTCGCATCATAACCTAGGTTTTCAACCTCACATAGAAAAGTGGGAGCGTCCTTGCTTGGCGTTTCCCCGTTCTTCAACTTCTGAAGAATGCAAAGGCATGTTTTGACCATGGCTCCGTAGGGCGTAAAGGCCTCCTCAGGGAAGAAGAAGATAGCTTTGACATTGGCAACGCCATATAGCCACTTTCGAACGAAAAGAGCATTTTTCCCCTTCATCAAGTGCTCTGGAAGCACAATGGCAAGTTTCCCACCAGGTTTTAGAAATTGCAGGCTTCGCTCCAGACCTAAGACTTCGAGGGGAAGCGACTTTTTCTTGTGACCAAGATCAAACCTGCCGAGCATCGCCATGGTTTCTTGTTTCATTATGCTACCAAATGGTGGGTTGGTAACGACGATATCAAAAACCGCCGGGTCCTGCTTCCCATCGTCACGAAGGGCAATTATGTCCGGATAGTTATCGAAGCTTAACAGAGCGTCCTGGTTGCGAATGTTTGTGTGACCATCGTCATGCAGCATCATGTCGGTCATTGCAATTCGGACCATGCGGTCTGATTTTTCGATCCCATGCAGGTGGAAAAACTTAAACTCATGTAGGTCATGTGGCGTAAGTGCCGAAGAGTTGTCGACCACGTATTGCAGCGTCTTGGTGAGAAAGTGCCCGGATCCGCAGAATGGATCCAAGATCAGATCATTTGCGGTCGGACCGATTACGTCAATCGCAAGCTCTACAATTGGGTCCGGTGTGAAGTATTGGCCCATCCCCGCGCGAATGGCAGGCCCGAGAACTCTCTGGAAGGCTCGGCCTTTTATATCAGCCTTGCTGTCAATTAGTGAGTACTCCTGTAGGCGCTCCACAATTCTATAAAGAGCGGAGTCGGATAACCTTATCTGACTTTTGAAAACCCCGCGTGACCTTTCGTAGCCTGGAATCCTCTTCGAGTATATTTCAATGTCAGCAGAGCGAGCTTCTTCATACAGCACGCGGATGTTCGACGCGACTTCGGAAGCGTTGCTAGCGCCATATGTTTGAAACCTGAATGGTGTGCCTTCATTTTGCTTTGTGACACATCTCTCGTCGTAAATCTTTGCGTAAATTACTTTGCATATTTCATCTAGCGCTTCGTCTGAATGTAGCCCGTCAGCGTCTCGCGCTGCGCTATGGCAGTCAAACAAAAGTCTCTCGTACTCAGCGTCGAGCGGTTTAAGGCCCGTGCTGCGGCCTAATGTAGGTGAAGACGGAAGTTCCCTCACCAGCTGGACTTTGACTTTTGTTTCTAGGCCGAAAGCTGGAAGGTCGGGTATATACTCGAAATCGTTTGGATCAATCTTCTTCCTGACTGTACGAACTCGGTCGCCATCCGTGACCATGCCGATCGTGGCGGTGTGCGTTGAAGCAAGATAGGTTTCGAGCTGCCGTTCTGCTGCGTTGAATTCTTCTTCCGAGATGCCCCGCTTTTTGGTCTCGACGTATAGAAATGTTCGTCGGTTGGCGTTCTTTATCGAAATATCAGCTTCTTTCTCAGTAGAGCCCATCTTTACGGGCTCCTCAATAATGATACGCTCGCCTAACCACTCGGTGGGATATTTATATGATTCAACAAGGCGCCGCAGAACCCACTGCCTAACGAACTCCTCGATGAGAAGTTCTGAACCATCATAGGAACCATTGAGTCGGCGGTAATCCTCTGCGCGCCTCTTTGCATCAGCTACGTCGCCATGAGTGCCGAAGAGCCATTCTTCAGGGGGAATCAGGATGAACTTTCCAAGATTGGCCAAGGTATGCTCCGGGACTTGTCATGGTTTGGATGACAACCTTAGTCGCAGCAATCATTGAGTTTGTCTAGCTGTTGGGGCCTGCTGAGATTTGGTGCACAAGAGACTGTAGCATGGGTGTGATGCGACACGCTGATGCCATTGATTTCAGCCCATCCACTGCGACCTGATCGTGCGCGGCGCGGGTGGTTGGGGCATTGAGATGCGCATTATCTTCCCCCCCGCCTCCTCGTTCAGCCGCATCCCCATGCTGATCAAGCCGTGCAGGGCGGCGTGGGCGTAGACGAAGGTGTCCAGCGCCTCGTTGCGTTCGCCGTCGCGCTTGGGTTGCCAGGAGCGGATGGGGCGGCCCTTTTCGAAGCGGGTGACGACGCGTTCGGCGGTCAGCTGGCGGAAGTAGTCGGCGTCGAGGCGGCGCGGGAAGTGGATTGCGCCGGGGCCGGGTTCGGTCAGTTTCAGACGGGCGTAGACGGCGTCCTTCACCGCATCGACGCCGACGATGAATAGCGGGATCTTGCCCTTGTTGGTGCGGGTTGGGCGGCGCGGCCAGACCGGGATGCCGGGGCCGCCCCGGCCCTTGATCGCCCAGATGCGGCGGGCGAGGCGGGTGCGGCAGAACTCGTAGGCCATCTTGGTGTGGTGGCCGCCGGTGTCCACGGCAACGGCGCGCACGGATAGCTCGCCCCAGGTGCCGTTAAGAACGCCATCCAGGTCTGACCAGAGGCGCGGGCCGGAAGGGTCGCCCCAGAGCACGCGGTAGTCGATCACCCATGCCTCCTCGTCCCGGCCCCAGCCGACGACTTGCACCTCGAGCCGGTCGCCCTGTACATCAACGCCCGCCGTCAGCACCGCCACGCCGGGGGCGAGGTCGCTGCCCCAATCCTCGCGCCGCGCCATGAGGGGATCGGCAGGGACGGTGTCGCCCGCCTGGTCCTCCCAGGATTCGCCCAGCTTGGTGTTGACCCAGACCTGCAGGCGGGCGGGATCCTTGGCGACGTGGGCATGCTCCTGCGCGATCTCGGCCCATGTCTCCCACGGGGAATAGAGTGATGACAGGTGGAACCCCGCCGTGCGGCCGTCGCCCGGCGCCGTTGGCCGCCATTCGCCAGCGGCGAGCAGGCGGGGCTTATCGTGCTCGTGATGCACGCCGCCGCAGGCATCGCAGATGAGGTAGGCGGCGTCGCGCTGCCCCTCGGGCCAGCGGATACGCGCCCACATGATCGGGGCCATGTCGCCGCAGTGCTGGCAAGGGACGTGGAAATACCGCTGGTCGCTGTCGAGATAGGCCGCCTCGATGCGGGAATGGCCTTTCAGCGTCGGCGTCGAGACCATGTAGATCTTGCGCCGCCCCCGGAAGGTGGTGGTGCGCTGGATCGCCAGATCGACGGGATCGCCCTCGCCATCGGCATCGCCGGGATAACCGTCCACCTCGTCCAGGAACAGATACCGCACGGGCGTGGACCGCAGACCGACGGCGCTGTTGGCGCCGGTCATCACCAGCTGGCCGCCGGGGAAGGATTTGCGGAACAGGCTGTTCCCGGCGTCGCGGGACCGGGGCGCCGAGACCAGATCGCGCAGGGCTGGCGTGGCTTCGATCAGCGGATCGATCCGCACGGTGGTGTTGCGACGTACCATGTCGAGCGACGGCATGACGAGCATGGCGATGCCGGGCGCGTTCTGGATGATGTAGCCGAGCCAGTTCAGCCCAGCCTCGGAGCCTCCGGTTTGCGCGCCCTTCATCAGCACGACACGTTCATATGGGCTGGAGGTGGACAGCGCGTCCATCACCGCGCGCAGATAGGGCGTGCGATCGGTGCGCCAGCGGCCGGGCTCAGCCGAGGTGGGCGGAAGGATGCGATGCCGGTCGGCCCAGTCCGAGACCGGGATCGGCGGTTCGGGGCGGATGCCGCGCCGCCAGGCGAGGTCGATGTCAGGCACCATCGCCAAAACTCCCCAAGGGCAGGTCGGCCAGGTGTTCGAGATGCTCGCGCATCATCCGGTCCAGCGCGGCGAAGGTGGCACGCGGATCGGCCCCGACCTCGGCCGCCAGCAGCGGCGCGGTGCGCTGGACCCAAGCCATGTGGGCGTCGCGTTCGGCACGCGCGCGTGCGAACACGGTGCGGGTTGCAGCGGCGGTTTCGACCAGCAGCCCCTGTTCCTTCTCGAAGGCCAGCTTGGCGCGCTGGACCTTCACGATTTCATGCAGCCGCTTGGCCTCGGCCAGCGTGGTCGAGACGCGGGCAGGGGCAGGGCTGGCACCGCCCTTGTTGCGGCGGGCGGGGTCGAGGTTGTCCTCGATCCAGGCGAGGCCCACCGCCACGTCGATCTTTCCGTCCGGGCGGACCGGCAGCCCCTCGGCCACCAGTTGCGAGATGCGCCCCTTGGTCAGGCCGACTCGGGCAGCGAAGGCGGTCTTGGTCTCGGCGCTGTCGAGTTTAGTCATTTCCGCCCCCTGACGCTGGCGGGCCAATGCGCTGCGCTCCCCCGCATACGAATTGGCCCGGGAGGAACCAACGCTTTCCCGACCATTCCCGATTGATACCTGTCAGACCCGTCGGCGCGGCCCGGTGCATGACGCAAGAATGACGCGGGAATGACGGGTTTCGGGGCGTAAGTTGTTGATAGTGTTGAGATGACGCACCTGCCCGGGGAACATTTTATATAGGGGGTAATCTGTGTCTTCAGGGTTGGGTGGTTTTCCCCCTTTATCAAAAAGGTTGGAGCCAAGTGCGTCATCTCAACACTTTCAATGGGTTGCGCGCCAAAGTCCGTCATTCTTGCGTCACCACTGCGTCACTGTGATGCCGAGGAAGAACCGGCCTGCGCTGGTGCGCTTGTGCTGGATCCCGGCCACCTGGGCCTGGACGCGCTGCACGAAGCCATTGATCGCGGGAAGCTTCTCGGTCTTGAAGCCTTCGCCCTGCGCCCAGTTCTGAAACCTGAGGTGCGCATCGCGGGTGGCCAGCATCGGGCCGCCGTTCACGATAGGCACGACCTTCACACAGGCGTCGATCCAAGCGAGCACCGGGTCGTCGCCCAGCACCCACTCGATCAGCGCCTGTTGACAGCTTTCCGGGATGGCGAAATTGCGCTGCCGGATCAGACGCGTCGCACCATTGACCGCCCATGCCAACAGGAGATCGGCTTCTTCGGAGGCGATCCGTTCGCCGATGCCCTCGATCCGCTCCGGGATCGGGATTGTTCGGGCGAAGGGGATCACCAGCAGGCGGCGCTGCACGCCACGGTCCACGCCGCCCTTGAAGCTGGGCAAGGTGTTCGTGGCAAAGAGGTTCTGTGCCACCGACCGGAACTCGGCCCGGCTTTTGTAGACATCGCGCCCTTGGAGGGGATCGCCGGTCACAACGGCCTTGAAGGCGTCCGACGCGATGGCTTCTGCCGACAACTCGTCGGAGGCGTTCAGAAGCTTGCTGACCAGGCCGAGGACATGCTTCTCGTCCCCCATCTGCGAGGCAGGAACGGAGCAGATTGCGCTGGGGGGCAGGAGGCCGCGGGCGAGATCGAGAAATTGACTCTTGCCGTTCTCGGCCGACCTGCCATGCAACACGACAGCGCGGGGCTGTAGCAGCCGGGTCGCATAGCCCAGCGCGGCCGATCCGCAGATCTCGGCCAGGAGATCGCATTTGGCCTGCGCCTCGGGGTCGCCCTTGAAACTGCCGGTCAGCAGGCGGTGCAGCAAGGAGCCTTCGGGCGCTGTGCCGGGCATGCCCGCGTGCCAATGGCCAGGCAGGGTATGGCGGCAGCGGTGATCGCGGTGATGCGGTTCGAGGTGGGGCGTGCCAGCGGCATCGAAACGGATGAAGCCCGAGGCGCAGTTGATCCCGGCAGGAGGGTTCTCGAAGAAGTGCGGTTCTGCGCAAAGGGCGGCACATTCGTTCAGAACCGAGTCCACGCGGGACTTGCTCAGTTTGACGCGCGAGGGTTCGCCCGCCGCTGTCATGAAATCCGCGCCATCGTAGGCATGTACTGGCAGCCGGATCAGGTGGTCCTTGATGGCCTCCCATTCGGTGCCACTGTAGCGCCAGAACGCGCCCTCGGCATAAACGATGCGTCCGTGACGGGCGGTCAGGTCCTCGCGGACGCGTTTGGCGATCTCGACGTCTGATCCGATGAAGAGATCCTTGCGGCGCGTGTCGGCCTGGTCGGCGCGAAAGGGTTCGGCGGCCGCGATGCGACTGCGGACAGCGTCCTCGCCCTCGCGCACCAGGATGTCGTTGAAGTCCTGATCCTCGGGCGGGGTAGCGATCATCACCGTCAGCCCGCGCAGGGCGAGCGCCGTGGCGGCGCGGTTGATCATTCCCTCGGCCTTGCTGCCGGGCGCGTCGCCATCGCGGGCGATGATCACCGTGGCTTTGTCGGGGACGGGCGCGCGGCCGATGTTCGAGACGCCGAGGCAGGCCCAGACCT
>ERZ1645187.3188-NODE-3188-length-13927-cov-16.024221_pt1 | contig 13927 bp, 14 predicted proteins | sample MGYA00575352_ERZ1645187 | MGnify/ENA primary metagenome ERZ1645187 (study PRJEB40837, sample SAMN11349314) | freshwater sediment metagenome | isolation source: river sediment | host: Sediment | place: India: Wazaribad , New Delhi | collected 2017-02-21 ...
TGGTGCCGAGCTGGTCGACGCGGCGGCGGACCACTTCCATCGACTGTTCGACGACCTTGCGCGAGCGGAACTCGAGGCCCGGCGGGGTCAGGGTGAGGCGGAAGAGGCCGCCTTCCTGGCGGGCGACCTCGAGATCGACGACGCGATTGCCGGTGAAGACGGTGTCGGTCAGAACCTGGATCAGGCCCTGCAGCTTCTTCTCGGCCTTGTCGACGAGGGCGAGGTCGGAGATGCGGACCTGGACCGAGGTGCCCTGCACGCCGAGGCCGGAATAGCCGATCTTGTCCTCGCGCAGGACGCGGCGGACGTCGTCGCGCAGCACGTCGAGGCGTTCCTTGACCATCGCCTGGGTGTCGACCTCGAGCAGCAGATGGGCGCCGCCCTGGAGATCGAGGCCGAGGGTCAGCTGGCGCTGCGGCAGCCACTTCGGCAGGCCGGAGAGCGAGGCACGGTCGAAGAAGTTCGGCGCGACGAAGACGAGCGAGAGGACGCAGGAGGCGACGATCGCCCAGATCTTCCAGCGGGAGAAATGCAGCATCGGACTTCGTCCTCGGCTCTGGTGCGGCGGCCGGCGCCCGTCGCGAAGCGGGCGCGGCCTCGGGAGTGCGGGCGGGGCGACGGGCCGACGAGGATCACTCGGCGGCGGGCGTCACCGGCGCGCCCCTCATTCGTTGGCGGCCTTGACCGGCTCGCCCTTGGCACGAACTTCGCCGATCGTGCCGCGCACCACCTTGACTTTGATCCCCTCGGCGATCTCGACTTCGACTTCCGCCTCGTTGGTCACCTTCGAGACCTTGCCGACGATGCCACCGGCGGTGACGACGACGTCGCCGCGGCGCAGGTTCTTGACCATCTCCTCGTGCGCCTTCTGACGCTGGCGCTGCGGACGAATGATCATCACCCACATGATCACCAGGATGAACACGAAGGGCGCCAGGGACATCAGCACATCGGTGGCACCGCCGGGGGCGGCACCGGCGCTCTGAGCGAAGGCGGGGGTCACGAACATCGATTTCTCCTCGGATCGGCAGGTGCCGGACGGCGCAGCCAGGGGGCGGGAACCGGCCTCACATGGGCGCGCGAAACCTCTGCGGCAAGAGGGGCGTCTCGCCGCGCGCGGACTATAGCGAGCGCGCCGGGCTTTGCAAATCGGCGCCGGCGATCGTCCACCGGGGGTGGCGCGAGACGCGGAGTCGCGGGGTGGGAGGTCGGTATTCCGTCCATCTGACCGAACGGAACGGGCGGGGTTAGACTTCGCTTCCAGAGGAGACGGTGTCGGGCCGGCCTCGATGCACGGCGTGCCCCGCTCTCCGGGAGGACATGCCATGTCCGAACTGCTGTGGAAGATCCATCAGGATCCACTCTTCAAGAAGAACGCGGCGCTCTATTCGACTCTCGACGGGCGGGTGGCGGTGATCATTCCGCTGCACGATCCGCGCGACGGCGACTGGAACGGCGTGGTTTCGTTCGGCGAATGGGCGATCGGCGGGGCGCTCGGGCTGGGAGGGGTGCTCGAGTCGGCCGAAATGTCGCGGCTGATGCAGGAGATCGCCGTCAAGGAATGCGACTTCGAGATGAAGCAGGCGGGCGAGCAGCAGCTGCTCGCGACGATGTTCGCCGCCGTCTCGTGGGGCTTCAAGATGGTCTATGTCGACCGCTGGGCCGGCGCGGTCGGCAAGCTGGCCACCGCCGGAATGGCGGCGGCGCCGGTGACGCAGTTCCTGGTGCGCAAGTCGCTCGAGGCGGCGATCAAGCGCACCTACGACGCCGCCGTCGGGGCGCTGACCGGCGTGCAGTGATTCGGCAGACGACTACGAGGGCTCCATCGCCGAGGTCGCGCTTCGCGATCTCGCCGAGCGTGGAGGAGAAGAACGATGGCCGACGATCTCACTTGGAAAGTGCGAGAGAACGAGACCTTCCACAAGCCGGAGGCGCTCTATGCGGTCTGCGGCGGACGGGTGGCGGTGGTCATTCCGCTGCACGACCCGCTCGACGGCGACTGGAACGGCAAGGTGTCGTGGGGCGAATGGCTGGTGGCCAAGGCGACCGGCGTCGGCTCGCTGCTCGAGACGGCGCAGATGGCGCGGCTGCTCAAGTCGATCGCCGTCGACGAATGCGACGAAGAGCTCAACATGGCCTCGGAGCAGACCTTCAAGGAGGCGTTCATCCAAGGCGTCGAGTGGGGCGTCAAGAAGGCCTATGTCGAGGTGTGGGCCGGGGCGATGGGCAAATATGCGACCGCCGGCATGGCGGCGACGCCGATCAAACAGTTCTTCGTGCGCAAGGCCTTCGAAGCGGTGGTGAAGAAGTCCTACGACGCGGCGGTGCAGACGGCGCATTGAGCGCATCGGCCTCGGCTCGGAACACGGCGCTGCGGGGCTTTACGAGGCGGGCGGGCCTCCCCTACCCTCGCCCTCCTCGTTCACCGGAGTGACCGCACCTTGGCCGACGCCCCCGCCGCATCCGACCTCGCCGCTCTCGTCGATCGTCTCGACCGTCTGATCGGGCTGGTGGCCCGTGCCGTGCCGGCGGCACCGGTCGCGCCCGACTTCACGGCGGCCGACGCCTTCGTGTGGGTGGCCAAGGAGATGCGCCTTGCGGCGGTGGCGCGGGTCAACCGGGTCGAGATGGGCCTGCTCGAGGGCATCGACCTCGCCCGCGACCTGCTGCTGGGCAACACCGAGCGGTTCGCCCGCGGCCTGCCGGCCAACAACGCGTTGCTTTGGGGCGCGCGGGGGATGGGCAAGTCGTCGCTGGTCAAGGCGGCGCATGCCAGCGTCGCCGCGCGGCTGGCGGCGGAAGGGCGGCCGGCGCTGAAGCTCGTCGAGATCCACCGCGAGGACATCGAGAGCCTGCCGCAACTGCTCGGCCTCGTGGCGGCGGCACCCTACCGGTTCCTGGTGTTCTGCGACGATCTGTCGTTCGATGCCGGCGACACCTCGTACAAGTCGCTGAAGGCGGTGCTGGAGGGCGGCATCGAGGGGCGGCCGGACAACGTGCTGTTCTACGCCACCTCCAACCGGCGCCATCTGATGCCGCGCGAGATGATCGACAACGAGCGGTCGACGGCGATCAACCCCGGCGAGGCGACCGAGGAGAAGGTGTCGCTGTCCGATCGCTTCGGGCTGTGGCTCGGCTTCCACAAGTGTTCGCAGGACGAGTATCTGGCGATGGTGCGCGGCTACGTGCGGCATTTCGCCCTGGAGATCGCCGACGAGCGGCTGGTGGCGGAAGCCCTCGAATGGTCGACGACCCGCGGCTCGCGCTCGGGCCGCACGGCGTGGCAATACGTGCAGGATCTGGCCGGACGGCTGGGCAAGACGTTGTGAGGGATGCAGCCGTGACCATCGACCTCTTCCGCCAGTGGGCGGTCTACAATACGTGGATGAACGGGCGGCTCTACGATGCGGCGGCCGGGCTCGGCGAGGCGGCGATCCGCGAGGAGCGCGGGGCGTTCTTCGGGTCGATCTTCGGGACGCTCAATCACATCGTCGTCGGCGACACGCTGTGGCTGAAGCGCTTCGCCGCTTCGGGGTGCGGGCGTGGGCTCGAAGGGCTCGATGCGATCCCGGCACCGGCGGCGCTGCGCGATGCGGTGGCGGCCGATCTCGCCGGGCTGAGGGCACGGCGCGAGACGCTCGACGCGATGATCGTCGCCTGGGTCGACACGCTCGCCGAGGCCGATCTGGCGCGTCCCCTCACCTATCGGCGGATCTCCGGTGAGGTCGAGCGCAAGCCGCTCGGGCCGCTCGTGCTGCACTTCTTCAACCACCAGACCCATCACCGCGGCCAAGCGACGACGCTGTTCTCGCAGGCCGGTGTCGACGTCGGGGTGACCGATCTCCTGGTGCTGATCCCGAGCGCCGAGGCGGCTCCATGAGCGCATCGGCGACAGCGGAAACGGCCGCGATCGTGTTGCGCGAGGCGACGGCGGCCGACCATGGCGAGATCCATCGCTTCGTGAAGACGGCCTTCGCCACCGCCAAGGTGTCGAACGGCACGGAGCAGGACTTCGTCGACGGGCTGCACGCCTCGGCGGCGCACGTTCCGGCGCTCGAACGGGTGGCGGTGGCGGCGGGCGAGATCGTCGGTCACGTCATGCTGACGCGATTTGCGATCGACACCGATGTCGGGCCAGGGCCGGTGCTTCTGCTGGCGCCGCTGGCGGTGGCGCTCGAGCATCGGCGGGCCGGGCTCGGGGCGCGGCTGATGAACGACGTGCTGGAGCGGGCGCGGCGTCTCGGCGACGACGCGGTGGTGCTGGTCGGCGATCCGGCCTATTACGGCCGCTTCGGCTTCGGCCGCAGCGCCGATCGCGGCATCACCAACCGCAACGGCATTCCCGACCAATACGTCCTGGTCGCCGATCTGGTGCCGGGAGCCCTCGACGGGGTGTGCGGCACCGTCACGTTCTGATCGGCGCCGCTGCGCCCCCTGCCCCCGCCGACGTCGCGGCACCCAACGAGATCTCCGATGGCCAAGCCCGATCCGACCCTGACGCTTCCCGATCTCTTCGCGCGACTCGCCCCGGCCGACCGGTTGCTCGGGCTCGATCTCGGCACCAAGACGATCGGGTTGGCGCTCTCCGACGCCGGGCGGCGGATCGCGACGCCGCTGGAGACGATCCGGCGCAAGAAGTTCTCGAGCGACGTCGCCGAGCTCCTGGAGATCTGCCGGCGCCGCGAGGTCGGCGGCCTGGTGATCGGGCTGCCGCTCAACATGGACGGCAGCGAAGGACCGCGGGCGCAGGCGACGCGGGGCTTCGTGCGCAATCTGATCCCGTTGACCGATCTGCCGATTTCGTTCTGGGACGAGCGGCTGTCGACGACGGCGGTGACGCGGACGCTGCTCGAGGCCGACACCTCGCGGGCCAAGCGGGCCGAGGTGGTCGACAAGATGGCGGCGAGCTTCATCCTGCAGGGGGCGCTCGACCGGGTCCAGACGATGGCGCGGGCGGCGCGCGAAGCGGAAGACGAGGCGCGGGCGCGGGCGGCGGCGATCGACACGCAGCGATAGTCGTTCCGGTTTTCTGTCTTTCCGGTTGTTTCTTTCGGGGAGTTGCAGCAACCTTTCCTCCACGTGCCGGGGCGGGTCGATACTCGCTTTCCGTGTCCGTCGGTCGGCCGAGGTCGGCGACCGTCGTTTTCAGGAGGAGCCTTTCATGTCGGTGATTTCGATTCCCCCGGCGGTCTTCACCAAGCTCGCCCCCAATGCCCGCTCGGTCTATGCCGCCGGCTTCGCCAAGGCCGATGCCGATCTCGACCGGGTGACCGGCGCCGGTGGCAAGCCGTTGGTCTTCGCCATCAACGCGACCAAGCTGCGGCTGGCGCATTTCCTGGCGCAGACGCTGCACGAGACCGACGGCTGGACGATCCGCACCGAGTCGATGAACTACTCGGCGGCGCGGTTGCCGCAGGTGTGGCCGGCGCGGTTCAAGGATCCGGCGGTGGCGGCGAAATACGCCCACAATCCCGATGCGCTCGCCGAGAAGACCTATGGCGGGCGGATGGGCAACGGGCCGGAGGGCTCGGGCGACGGCGCGAAGTACATCGGGCGCGGGCTGTTGCAGATCACCGGGCGCGAGGCCTACGCCAAATACGGCGCGGCGCTCGGCATCGATCTGGTCGGCAATCCCGATCTGGCGTTTTCGGCCGACTGGGCGGTGAAGATCGCGGCGGCGGAGTGGGCGGCGTCGTCCTACAAGGGCAAGTCGATCAACGCGATGGCCGATGCCGACGACCTCGAGGGGGTGACGCGGGCGGTCAACGGCGGGGTGATCGGCCTGTCGTCGCGCGCCGAGTGGCTGCGCAAGGTCAAGAAGGTGCTCGGGCTGTGAGCCGGTTCCGGCGCGGGGGCTGGAAGCGCCCGCGCCGGATCACAGCAGGCTGACGCGGCCGCCGGCGTGGCGCTCGAGCCGGCCGGCGATGGCGAGTTCCATCAGGATCAGTTGCAGTTCGCCGGGGCGGGCGCCGGTCGCCCGCATCAACTCGTCGACGCCGACCGGGGTCGGCCCGAGGGCTTCGACGACGCGGCGTCGCGTCGTGTCGGCGACGTCGACGGGGCGATCGAGGTCGCCGCCGGGCTCGGAAGCCGCCGGGGCGACGAAGCGGCGACCGACGATCGGGGTGAGGCCTTCGACGACGTGGGCGGCGGTCGCCACCAGGGTGGCGCCGTTGCGGATCAGGTCGTTGGTGCCTTCGGCGCGCGGATCGAGCGGGCTGCCGGGAACCGCGAAGACCTCGCGGCCCTGATCGGCGGCGAAGCGGGCGGTGTGGAGCGAGCCGGAGCGCAGCGCCGCCTCGACGACGACCACGCCGAGCGAGATGCCGGAGATCAGGCGATTGCGGCGGGGGAAGTCGCGGGCGCGCGGCTCCCAGCCGAAGGGCATTTCGGAGACCAGCGCGCCGCCGGTGGCGACGATGCGGGCGGCGAGATCGGCATTTTCGGGCGGATAGAGGCGATCGAGGCCGCCGGCGAAGACGGCGATGGTACCGGTGTCGAGGCTCGCCTCGTGGGCGGCGGCGTCGATGCCACGGGCTAGGCCGGAGACGGTGACGAAGCCGGCTTCGCCGAGGCCGCGGGCGAGGAGCGCCGCCATCTTGCGGCCGGCGAGCGAGGCGTTGCGGGCGCCGACGATCGCCACCGACGGGCGGCGGCAGACGCCGGGGCCGCCCTTCAGCGCGATCAGCGGCGGGGCACCCTCGATCTCGGCGAGGCGGGCGGGGTAGTCCTCCTCGCCGAGCGCGACGAAGCGGGCGCCGAAGGCGGCGGCGACGGCGGCCTCGCGGGCGACCTCGTCGGTGCCGGCGATGCGGATGCGGGCCTTGGCGCCGCCGCGGCGGGCGAGTTCGGGCAGCGCCTCGAGGGCGGCGGCGGCCGAGCCGAAGTGATTGACGAGCTGGCGGAAGGTGACCGGGCCGACGTTCTCGGAGCGGATCAGCCGCAGCCAGGCGAGGCGGCTCGCCTCGGTCATCGGCGGGGTGCGGGGACGCTGCGTCGTCTCGTCGGTGTCGTCGAAGGCGAAGGTCACGGCCGTCCCCCGGGGTCGGCCGGCATTGTGTTTCCGTCGGGCGGCGAACACAACCGGAAATATCGTCGCCGGGGTGTGACGGGTGTGCGACGGAGCGCGGCTCAGGCGGCGTCCTTCTTGCGGCCGATCTTCGGTTCGGTGCCGGCGAGGAGGCGTTTGATGTTCTCGGCGTGGCGCAGCCAGACGAGTGCGGCGAGGCCGACCAGGACCAGGGCCATGGTGGTCGACACGAGCCCGGAGAGGAAGAGGCCGACCGGAACCACCACGCTGGCGGTCAGCGCCGACAGCGACGAGATGCGGAAGACCCCGGCCATCACCAGCCACACGGCGCCGAAGGCGAAGGCGGCCGGCCACGACAGGCCGAGCAGAATGCCGATGTAGGTCGCCACCCCCTTGCCGCCCTTGAAGCCGAGCCAGACGGGGAAGAGATGGCCGAGGAAGGCGCCGACGGCGGCGGCCATGGCGGCGGTCTCGCCGGCAAACAGACGGGCGGCCAGGATCGCCACCGTGCCCTTCAGCGCATCGCCGAGGAAGGTGGCGAGCGCCAGATCCTTGCGGCCGGTGCGCAGCACGTTGGTGGCACCGATGTTGCCGGAGCCGATCGAGCGGACGTCGCCGAGGCCGGCGGCGCGGGTGATCACCACGCCGAAGGGGATCGAGCCGAGCAGATAGCCGAAGGCGGCGAAGAGGAGGATCTGGAGCATCGGCGGTCTCCGCGATCAGGCGTCGAGCGCGTGGACGGTGCGGCCACCGACCAGGGTGCGGACGACGCGGCCGACGAAGCGGGCGTCCTCGAAGGGGGTGTTCTTGGAGCGCGACAGGAGCTTCGCGCGATCGAGCAGCCAGGGCATGCCCGGATCGATCACCGCGAGGTCGGCCGGGGCGCCGGGGGTGAGACGGCCGGCATCGAGGCCGAGGCGCTCGGCCGGACGCAGCGCCATCGCCTCGACCAGCCGGCTCCAGGACAGGCGGCCGTCGTGGACGAGACGCAGCGCGGCGGCGAGCGAGGTCTCCAGGCCGACGGCGCCGTCGGCGGCCTCGGCGAAGGGATGACGCTTCATCTCGACGTCCTGCGGGTCGTGACCGGAGACGATCACGTCGACGATGCCGTCGGCGACCGCCTCGATCATCGCCTGTCGATCGTCCTCGTGGCGCAGCGGCGGCGAGAACTTGAGGAACGAGCGATAGGTGCCGATGTCGAGTTCGTTGAGGCTCAGGTGGTTGATCGACACCGAGGCGGTGACGTCGAGGCCGCGGGCCTTGGCGGCGCGCAGGATCTCGACCGATTCGGCGGTCGACAGCTGGCTGGCGTGATAGCGGCCGCCGGTCAGGGCGACGAGGCGCATGTCGCGCTCCAGCATGATGGTCTCGGCCTCGCGCGGGATGCCGGGCAGGCCCATGCGGGTGGCGAATTCGCCTTCGGTCGCGACACCGGCGCCGGCGAGGCTGGGGTCCTCGACGTGATGGACGATCAGCGCGCCGAAATCGCGGGCATAGGTCAGCGCGCGGCGCATCACCAGCGAGGCGGCGACCGAGCGGCGGGCATCGGTGAAGGCGACGGCGCCGGCCTCGGACAGGAGGCCGAATTCGCTGGTCTCGGCGCCCTTCTGGCCCTTGGTCAGCGCGGCCATCGGATGGACGCGGACGGCGGCCTCCTCGCGGGCGCGGCGCAGGACGAAATCGACCAGAGCCGGATCGTCGATGACCGGATCGGTATCCGGCATGGTGACGATGGTGGTGACGCCACCGGCGGCGGCGGCGCGCGAGGCGGAGGCGAAGGTCTCGCGGTGCTCGTGGCCGGGTTCGCCGAGGAAGACGCGCATGTCGACGAGGCCGGGGACGATGACCTTGTCGGTGGCGTCGACGACCTCCCAGCCCTCGGGGCTGCCCTGGTTGAGCACCTCGGGGCCGGCGGCGAGGATGCGGCCCTCGGCGACGATGACCGAGCCGACGGCATCGAGGCCGCGGGCGGGATCGACGATGCGGGCGCGGGCGAAGACGGTCGGACGAGGGGCGGCGTCCGGGCCGCGCGAGGTCGAAGCGTGAGTGCTCATGGGCGCGGCCTTCAGACGGTGGGCAGATGTTCGGCGAGGGTCTCGAGCACGGCCATGCGGACGGCGACGCCCATCTCGACCTGTTCGGCGATCAGCGACTGCGGGCCGTCGGCGACTTCCGGATCGATCTCGACGCCGCGATTCATCGGGCCGGGATGCATGACCAGTGCATCCGGGGCGGCGAAGGCGAGCTTCTCCTGATCGAGGCCCCAGTAATGGAAATACTCGCGCACCGAGGGCACGAACGAGCCGTTCATGCGCTCGCGCTGCAGGCGCAGCATCATGACGATGTCGGCGCCGTCGAGGCCCTTCTTCATGTCGGTGAAGGTCTCGACGCCGAGGCGGGCCGCACCCGAGGGCAGCAGCGTCGACGGGCCGACCAGCTTGACGCGGGCGCCGAGGGCGTTGAGCAGCAGGATGTTGGAGCGGGCGACGCGGGAATGGACGATGTCGCCGCAGATCGCCACCGTCAGGCCCTCGATGCGGCCCTTGTGGCGGCGGATGGTCAGCGCATCGAGCAGCGCCTGGGTCGGGTGCTCGTGGGCGCCGTCGCCGGCGTTGATGACCGAGCAGGAGACCTTGCGGGCGAGGAGATGCACCGCGCCGGCGGCATGGTGGCGCACCACCAGGATGTCGGGGCGCATGGCGTTCAGCGTCGCCGCGGTGTCGATCAGGGTCTCGCCCTTCTTCACCGAGGAGGAGGCGACCGACATGTTCATCACGTCGGCGCCGAGGCGCTTGCCGGCGATCTCGAAGGAGGACTGGGTGCGGGTCGAGGCCTCGAAGAACAGGTTGATCTGCGTGCGACCACGCAGGACGTTCTTCTTCTTCTCCACCTGACGGGAGACGTGGACCTCCTCCTCGGCCTTGTCGAGGAGGTGGAGGATCTGCAACGGCGTCAGCCCCTCGATACCGAGGAGATGGCGGTGCGGAAAGGCGGGAGCCGGGGTCGATGGAGCGTTGGTCATCGAAGAGGAGGTCATAGGCTCTCCCCCGCCCCCGGGCAAGGGCACGCGAGGGATGCTCCAGAGAATTCGGCACCGGCGGACCGGATTCGCCGCGCCGGTCAGGCGACGGAACTGAGCGCGACCAGCGGCGGATCGACCGCCGGGACGCAGCGGCCGACCCCGACATAGGAGAAGCCGTGGCGGGTGACCTCGTCGGGGCGATAGATGTTGCGCAGATCGACGAGCAAGGGATGGGCGACGATGCGGGACAGGCGAGCGAAGTCGAGGGCGCGGAACTCGTCCCATTCGGTGACGATGGCGATGGCCGAGGCGCCGTCGGCGGCCTCGTAGGCGTTGGCGCAGAAGGTGACGTCGGCGAGGACGCGGCGGGCCTGGTCCATGCCGATCGGATCGTGGGCGCGGACGCGGGCCCCGGCATCGAGCAGGGCCTGGATGATCGACAGCGACGGGCTGTCGCGCATGTCGTCGGTGTTCTGCTTGAAGGTCAGACCGAGGACGGCGACGGTGCGGCCGCGGACGTCGCCGCCGAGAGCGCGGACGATGCGACGCCCCATGGCGCGCTTGCGGCGCTCGTTGACCGACACGGTGGTCTCGACGAGGTGCAGGCGGATGTCGTGATCGACGGCGGTCTTGACCAGCGCCAGGGTGTCCTTGGGCAGGCAGGAGCCGCCGAAGCCGGGGCCGGGGTGGAGGAACTTGGTGCCGATGCGATTGTCGGCGCCGATGCCGCGGGCGACCGCCTGGACGTCGGCTCCGACGCGCTCGCACAGGTCGGCCATCTCGTTGATGAAGGTGATCTTCATGGCGAGGAAGGCGTTGGCCGCATATTTGACCAGTTCGGCGGAGCGGCGGTCGGTGTAGTGGATCGGCGCGGCATTGAGGCAGAGCGGACGATAGGCCTCGGCCATGACCTCGCGGGCGCGCGGATCGTCGGTGCCGACGACGATGCGATCGGGATGTTTGAAGTCCCAGATCGCGGCGCCCTCACGCAGAAATTCGGGGTTGGAGACCACCGAGACGTCGATGCCGGGGCGGGTTTCGCGCATGATGCGATCGACCTCGTCGCCGGTGCCGACCGGGACCGTCGACTTGGTGACGACGACGGTGAAGCCCGAGACGGCGCGGGCGAGATCGCGGGCGACCTCGCGGACGTAGCAGAGGTCGGCGTGGCCGTCGCCACGGCGCGACGGCGTGCCGACGGCGATGAAGACGGCGTCGGCGCTGCGGACCGGTGCTTCGAAATCGGTGGTGAAGGTCAGGCGCCCTTCGCGGCGATTGCGGGCGACGAGGTCGTCGAGCCCCGGCTCGTAGATCGGGATCTCGCCGGCCTCCAGGGCGGCGATCTTGGTCTCGTCGCGGTCGACACAGGTCACGCGGTGGCCGAAGTCGGCGAAGCAGGCGCCCGACACCAGTCCGACGTAGCCTGATCCGATCATCACGATGTGCATCGGGTGCCTCCGATCGGTGGCGACCGGCGCGCGTGCCGGTCGTTCGATCGGAATACACGAGCCCGGTACCACTCCTGTGACGGCCGGCCAGACGAAGTGGGCGGCGACGGGAAGGCCGGGAAGCGGAGGGTGATCGCAGGACGGGCAGGCGCTGCCGGGAAGCGGTCGCGGCGAGAGGCGCGGTGCGGCGAGCGGCGGCAGTGGCAGGGGCAGACGGCGACAGCCGTTCAGGACTGATGATGCTCCGGCACCGGAGCCACCACCTTCGGCACGGTCAGCACCTGGGAGGCGGCCTCGAGGCGGGCCATGTCGATCAGGTAGCCGAGAAAGGGCATGCCGGAGCGATTGGCGAGGTCGCGCAGTTCGGCGGCCATCTGTTCGATGTGCGCCGCCGCCTCGTTGGGTTTGGGGATCGATCGCACCGTGCCGACCATTACGCGCCTCTTCCTGCGAGCCCGACCTCGTCGGCCGTCCGAGGACCGCGTCTTCGCGCGGTCCGCCTCGCGGCGGCCGGTCGTCGCTCCACCCGCTCGTCTCGAGCGTCGACGACCACGATCTATCGTATAGATCGCATGTGCATCGTCTATCTATCTACGGTTGTATTTTGGCGATCCGGGGCGAAACAGCGGTCGGGAGGCGGTCGGGAGGGCCGCGGGGCTTGACCCTCGCGCCGTCGAGCCTCATTCAAGAGGCCGACGCGGACGATGTCGCCGTCGAATACTTCTCAAGGGTTGTATTCGGTTGTATCGTCCTTCATGCGAGTATCGCACCGATGCGGCGCGACGGCAACGTCGAGACGCATCCGTCGTCGGGGGCGACGGCGCAGGCGGCTCGTCGGCGGTCGCGTTCGGCGGTCTTCCCAGGCGGGGAGACGTCGGGCGATACGTTCTTCGCGGCGGATCGGGGGGCCCGATTCGAACATCGGCGATGGCCGTCACCGGATCGCAATCCGGTGGGGGCGGTCGCGCCATCGTCCGGAGCGGGCATTCCATGAACGCGGTCGTCATCGTCGAATCCCCGGCCAAAGCCAAGACGATCAACAAGTATCTGGGGTCCGGATACGAGGTGCTCGCCTCTTACGGTCACGTCCGCGACCTGCCGGCCAAGGACGGCTCGGTGCGTCCCGACGACGATTTCGCGATGGACTGGGAGGCCGACGGCAAGGGTGCCAAGCGGCTCTCCGACATCGCTCGGGCGGTCAAGGGGGCCGACAAGGTCATTCTCGCCACCGACCCGGATCGCGAGGGCGAGGCGATCTCCTGGCACGTGCTGCAGGTGCTGAAGGAGAAGAAGGCGCTGAAGGGCCAGCCGGTGGAGCGCGTCGTCTTCAACGCGATCACCAAGCAGTCGGTTCTCGACGCGATGAAGAAGCCGCGGGCGATCGACGAGGCGCTGGTCGACGCCTACATGGCGCGCCGCGCGCTCGACTATCTGGTCGGCTTCAACCTGTCGCCGGTGCTGTGGCGCAAGCTGCCCGGCGCGCGCTCGGCGGGCCGGGTGCAGTCGGTGGCGCTCAGGCTGATCTGCGACCGCGAGCACGAGATCGAGGTGTTCCGGCCGCAGGAATACTGGTCGATCGTCGCGCGGCTGGCGACGCCGAAGGGCGAGGAGTTCGACGCCCGCGTCGTCGGCTTCCAGGGCAAGAAGCTCGCCCGGCTCGACATCAAGTCGGGCGACGAGGCGACGGCCATTCGACGGGTGCTGGAGGCGGCGACGATCTCGGTCGCTTCGGTCGAATCGAAGCCGGTCAAGCGCCATCCGTTCCCGCCCTTCACCACCTCGACGCTGCAGCAGTCGGCGTCCTATGCGCTCGGCCTGTCGGCGGCGCGCACCATGCAGCTGGCGCAGCGGCTCTACGAGGGCGCCGACATCGGCGGCGAGACGGTCGGTCTCATCACCTACATGCGTACCGACGGCGTCGACATCGCTCCCGAGGGCATCGCCGGCATCCGCAAGGTGATCGGCCAGGACTTCGGCCAGCCCTATCTGCCGGAGGTGCCGCGCAAGTACACCGCGAAGGCCAAGAACGCCCAGGAGGCGCACGAGGCGATCCGACCGACCGATCTCTCGCGGCGGCCCAAGGACGTCGCCCGGTTTCTCGAGCCGGAACAGGCCAAGCTCTACGAGCTGATCTGGAAGCGCACCGTCGCCTCCCAGATGGAATCGGCCGTGCTCGACCGCACCACCGCCGAGATCGAGGCGCTCGCCGGCGGCGAGACCGTGGCGCTGCGCGCCACCGGCTCGGTGGTCAGGTTCGACGGCTTCCTGAAGCTCTATTCGGAAGGCCGCGACGACGAGGAGGACGAGGAGAACCGCCGTCTGCCGGCGATGGCGGAGGCCGATCGTCTGGCGCGGCGCAAGGTCACCACCACGCAGCACTTCACCGAGCCGCCGCCGCGCTTCACCGAGGCGACGCTGGTCAAGAAG
>ERZ1645187.3189-NODE-3189-length-13918-cov-6.929597_pt1 | contig 13918 bp, 14 predicted proteins | sample MGYA00575352_ERZ1645187 | MGnify/ENA primary metagenome ERZ1645187 (study PRJEB40837, sample SAMN11349314) | freshwater sediment metagenome | isolation source: river sediment | host: Sediment | place: India: Wazaribad , New Delhi | collected 2017-02-21 ...
GCTCCTCCGGAAGCAGCCGCAGCAGCGGCCTCGGCGGCGGAGGCAGCTCCGGAGGTGGCGGCGGTGGCGGAGGGGGAAGAGGATGGTAAGTGAGCGCCACGTCGGCGCACGGGCATGATTCTTGCCCGCCCGCCGACGTGTAATCCGCGAAGCGGATGCGCGAACTTATGCCCGTGCAAGTTTTTCCCGCACGGGCGAAGTGATGATATACAACGCAACCAGTCCCCCGCTTCTCCTGCGGGGCGAACATCCCGCCGCATCGCGTTCTTTCGCGCGATGCTTTCGGAGCAACAACGCGAACCACCGCGCGAACCGTATGGGCGCCACCGCCGCGCCTGAACTTTCCTTTTCGCGCGCAGGGCCTGTCACAACGAGAAGGAGGGAGAACGCATGATCCGGAGATACGCGCACCTGGGAGTGTTGGTCCTCCTGTGCATCACCGCCGCCGGCGCAGGGATTGCGGCGCTTCCGGCATACGGAGGAGCGGTGACCGCCGACGACATCTCCTTCGCGATGCCGCCTGGCTGGATTGCGAAGGAAGCGCCCGGAATGAAAGCGTACCAGGTTCTGATGTACCAGGGGAACCCCGTCGGCGAGATGTACCTCGCCAAAGAGCCGCTGATGACGCCGAAGACGCCGACGCAACTGCTCGAAGAGGGGCTGCGGAAGAACGCGGCGGGGTTGCAGAACTACCAGTCGCTCGAGACGCTGAACCTGACGGTCGCGGGATGCGACGCGGAGCTGCACGATTACGTCTACTCCCCGCCGCAAAGCCCCGTTCCGTTCACGGGGCGCGTCGTCGTGTTCGTCGTGAATAACGCCGCCTACACGTTCTTCTTCAATACGACGTCGAACTACTTCCCCGCCGTGAAGGGATCGTTTGCGGAGATCGTCGCATCCGTCAGGGTCCTTCCGCGTCCGTCGCCTGTCGCGGCGACGCAGGGCGGAGCGCAGGGAACGCAGGCGGGCCCCAGGCGCGTCGAGGAAGACGGGTTCGTGCTGGATCTCGGACCGGGCTGGCGGGACTCGAACGACGCGATGGGCGCGAAATACCGCTATTACGGCGCGGACGGACGGCTTCTCGCTTCGTTCTTCCCCTTCGGCCGGGATAAAGGGGACGAAGGGATGGCCATTGTCGCGCTCATCGGAAAGGCGGATCCGCTCGACGCCGTTCTGGCCGCAAAGGTGGGAAACACCTTCAAAACCTTCGGCGAATACGCCGCGGTCGGGACGCGGAAGCGTAAGATCGCCGGGTGCGACGCGATCGTCCATGATTTCTCGTTCAGGCAGGGCGCGACGCAGGGCATGTACCGCTGGTGCATCGTCGCAGTCAAGGATAAGCCGGACACGAGCTCGGAGATCTTCGCCCCCTCGATCTACCATTTCGCGTTCATGACGTCGCACGCTGACCGGTTCGACGAACTGAAAACGGCGTTCGACGCCGTGCTGGACTCCATGAAGCTCGCGAAACCCCTTCCCGGCGTGGCCGCAACGGCAAGCCCGGACGCCGGAGTCCCCGTCCAGACGACCGCCGCCCCATCGCCGAAGCCGGCGGACCAGGAGCTGCCTTCGCTCGACGAACCGGAAGGCGACGAGGTCTTCCGCGCCCCGAACGGAAAATTCACGGTGCAGCTCCCCAAGGAAGCGAAGCGGGACGCAGAGCCGGGCATCCCGGACGTGGGAGAGACCGGCGACGTGATCACGTACAAAGTCGCCGACAAGCCGGACGCGCTGATCATCCTGCACCTGTTCGAAGGCGCCGCCGCGGGCCCCGCCTACCGCGACGCCCTGACCTCCGAGTGGGACGCGAAGGATGCCGGGGAAACGACCTGGACCGTCGACGGACGGAAGGTTCCCGTCGACCTCTTCACGACCCCCGACGGACAGGTTCTCGTGACGGCCGTCTTCGCCAACGACGGGCTCTTCCTGGCCGTTCGCGTCCCGAAGGCGACGTACGGCGAGTCCCGGGGCTGGATCAAGGCCCTGATCGGCGGCGTGCGATTCGGAAAGTGAAGTCGCGTGCGGCGTTCCGTCGCAGGGCTCCCGCCGTTTTTGCGCGCGGGGGGAAAATACAGACACGATGCCAAGGAGGCGTTTTCATGAAACGATGGATTCCATTGATTGCGCTGCTCTGCCTGGCGCTGCTTCCGGCGTGCGCCGGGGCGCTCGAACTCGCGTACCAGCAACCGAAGGAGGCGGACCTCTCGGGAACGAACGTGAACCTGCGAAGCGCCCCGTCGACGGGAGCGCAGACGCTCGGACGGTTCGCCGACCGGGCCGACGCGGGAGAGCTTCTCGTCCTGGCGGAATCGAAGGACGAGTCCGGAAACCTGTGGTACCGCGTCATCGGCGCGCGCCACGGCGAGGGGTGGGTCTTCGGGAAATACGTCTCGATCCTGCCGGACGCCGGATTCACGGCGGCCGTGTGCCGCCGCGTCCGGGCCGACTACGGCGTCACGTCCGCGCTGGCGAAGGCGCGTTTCGGAGAGCCGGCGCGGACCGATGCGCGGACCTTCGCGATCCGGGAGTTCAACGTCACCGTCAACGAGACGCGCTGCTCCTGGCCCGGACACGAGGCGGTCTTCTGGGCGAGAGCCGACGGAGGCTACGGAGGCGATCGCCTGCGCCTCGTCCGCGTCACGAAGACGGGAGCCGATTTCGGCGGCGTCGCCGTCGGAATGACGACCGACGAACTCGTCGCGATCCTCGGGGAGCCCGAAGAGAAGGGGCCCGACATGTGGCTCTACACGGACGGCCGCGTCGATTCGCTCTCATTCGGCATCCGCGGCGGGAGGGTGGCGTCGATGGAATACGCGAGGGCGCTCTTCGAGTGAGGAAATGACGACGTCTTCCCCCGGACCGGGACGGACGGACAATAACGGCGGCGGGCGCGGCCGGTCTGCGATGTCGCGCCTGCCGCGTTTTCTGGCGTGGGGCTGCATCGTCGCGGGATCGGGGCTGCTTTGCTGGCTCGCGTTTCAGTACGCGCTGCTCCTGTTCGTCTTCCGCGACGCGGCGCACGCGGACGTGCCTTTGTCGCTCTTCATGGAAGGGTTTCTTCAGGTTCTGCTCTCGCGTCTCGCACTCGCCGCCGCGGGCGTCGTCGCGATCGGCGTATGGCTGCGGAAGCGGTTCGGATAGCGGGAACCGGGCGTCGTTTTTCCGCCGCCTGCGGCATGACACGCTGACGCAGGCGGCGGTTCCGTTCGCGCGGGAACGCGCTTAAAACGGGACAATGCCCCGACTCAGGCATCGAGGCCGCGTAACGACGTCGCCGGCCCCTCAGCACTCGATCCCGGCGCGCGCCTCCACGCCCTTCGCGTAGTAGTGCTTCACCTCGCGCATCTCCGTCACGAGGTCCGCGCGCTCCAGAACGCGCGGGTCGGCCTTCCGCCCCGTGATCACGAGTTCCGCGCAGCGCGGCTTCCGGTTCATGAGGTCGAGAAGATCCTCGACGGAAAAGAGCCGAAAGTGCGTCGCGATGTTCGCCTCGTCGAGGACGAAGAGCCGATACCCGTCGCCGCCGCGCGCGAACATCGCGCGGATTTCGTCGAGTCCGGCCCGGGCCGCGTCGATATCCTCCCGCTCCGGTTCCCTGCGGATGAAGCAACTCCGTCCGTATTGCCGCACAGTCACGAGGTCCGACAGCCGTTCGAGCGCCGCGACTTCGCTGTAGCGCATCCCCTTTACGAACTGCGCGAAAAAGACGCGAAGTCCGGCCCCCGCCGCGCGCAGCGCGAGTCCGAGCGCCGCGGTCGTCTTCCCCTTGCCGTCGCCCGTGTAGACGTGGATGTAGCCCCGCGTCCAGTCCGGCGCGTCAGAAGACATCGCGTTCCCTCCTTCTTTTCCGCACGTGTCGCAGTAGCAGCGGGATGACCGACAGACCGACGAGCGCGCCCGCGAACCCGACATCGCATCCGCCCCCGCCGCTTCCGCCCGCGACTGTCGGCGCTCCGGTCGGGCCTGAAGTCGGCGACGGCGACAGCGTCGGAGCACCTGTCGGCGCGATCGTCGGCGCAGGGGCCGTCGCATTGATCGCGTCCACGATCGCCTGTCCGAAGAGGGGTGCAACGGCTCCTGCGAACGCCGCGTTTGGGTGCGAATCGCTCTCCCCGGCCGAGTACTCGTCGCGGAGGTAGAGTCCGCCTTCGGTCTCGAGTTCGTAGAAGTCCCAGATGAAGATATTGTCCCCCGGTTCGTCCCAGACGTTCCGCACCCAGTCGGTGAAGCTTTGCATCCGCGTCGCCTGCTCCGGCGAGATGTTCGACTGAACGTGCACCGCGCCTGTCCAGACGATGAAGGTCTTCGTCGGGAAGGACCGCATCTTCGTCTTGAGCGCCTCGTACTGGAGCCGGTAGTTCTCCTGCCGCCGCTCTTCGGAAGCGATGTCCGGCGCGCCCGTGTCCGCCTCGATCTCGCTGACCGGGTAGCAGTGCTTCCACGCGATAACGTCGTACGTCTGCGTGAGAATCTCGAGCGTGTCGTCTCCGAGATAGGGTTCGTTGCCCGCGTGGTTCACCCAGACGTTCCAGTAGTCGTAGGGGTCGTTGCCGCCGCCGGGATACCCGAGATCTTCGATCCGGTAGTTCGTCCCGTTCGCGGCGTTGTACGCGGCGAACCATTCCGGAACGCCGTTGTCCCAGACGACGCCGCCCGTGCTGTGGTGCAGGAAGATGATGCGCTCGTTTCCCGTGGCGGCGGGAGCCTCGTTCGCGAGGAACGCCAGTATGGCGCACAGGGCGCACAGTCCGAAAATCCCTTTCCGCATTCCGCTGTTCATGACGCATCGCTCCCCTTCCGTGATGACATCGTTACGACGATGGACCCGTGTTTCCGGTAGTATCGTCCATCTTCTCACGGGAAGCATGGCCGGAAGAATCAGAGAGGTCGTGACTTCGGGGGGCTCTCTTCGGGACGGAATGCAATCCCTGTGACACGCGCCGCCGCAGCGGAAAATCAAAAAAGCCCCCCGCGAAGTTCCGCGGGGGGCTTTCGGTCGACTATCGCTTCCGGGAACCGTTCCCTCAGATCCGTTCCTTCAGCCGCGCGAGCATGTCCGCGGTCATCCGGTCGAGATCGTACTTCGGCTCGAAGCCCCACTCATCGCGGGCGGCGGAACAATCGAGCGAGTCCGGCCAGGAGTCGGCGATCGCCTGGCGCATCGGGTCGACGTCGTAGGAGATCGCGAAGCCCGGGATGTGCTTGCGGATGGAGGCGGCGATCCCTTCGGGGTCGAAGCTCATCGCCGTGATGTTGAACGAATTCCGGTGGACGAGCTTGGCCGGATCGGCCTCCATGAGCTTCACGACCGCGTCGAGCGCGTCGGGCATGTACATCATGTCCATGAACGTGCCCTTGCCGATGTAGCTCGTGTAGCGCCCCGTCTTCAACGCCTCGTAGTAGATGTGGACGGCGTAGTCGGTCGTTCCGCCGCCGGGCAGCGCCGCGTAGGAGATCAGGCCGGGGAAGCGCACCCCCCGGGTGTCGAGGCCGTACTTCAGATGGTAGTAGTCGCACAGCAGCTCCATCGTGACCTTCGCGACGCCGTACATGGTCGACGGACGCTGGATCGTGTCCTGCGGCGTGTTCGCGTGCGGCGTCGACGGCCCGAACGCGGCGATGGAACTCGGAAAGAAAAAGGATGTCTTGTATTCACGCGCGAGTTCGAGCGCGACGTACGACCCCGTGACGTTGACGTCCCACGCGAGTTTCGGGTTCGCCTCGCCCTTGGCCGAGAGGACGCCCGCCATGTGGAAGATCGTGTCCGGCCGGAAGCGTTTGAGCGTTTCCGAGAACGCGCCCGCGTCGAGGACGTCGAGCGTCTGGTAGGGGCCGCCCTCGGAGGCCGCCGTCAGGGGCTTGGGTTGCAGGTCGGTCGCGAGGACGTTCTCCGCGCCGTAGAGTTTCCGGAGGTGCGGGATGAGTTCGGCTCCGATCTGGCCGTTCGATCCGGTGACGAGGATGCGCTTCATGCGATGATTCCCATTCCCTTGCCGACTTCGGCGAACTTCTTCACCGCGAACGCGAGGTCGTCTTCGGAGTGCGCCGCGGAGACCATCGCGCGGATTCGCGCCGTGCCCTTCGGAACGGTCGGGAAGACGATGGCGGTCGCGAAGACGCCCGCCTCGAAGAGCTTCGCGCTGAAGGTCTTGGCGTCCTGCGCCTCGCCGATGATGACGGGCGTGATGGGCGTCTCGCTCTTGCCGGTGTTGAAGCCGAGCGCGGACAGTTCCTTCTTGAGATATCGGCCGTTGCTCCAGAGCTTTTGCACAAGGTCGTCGCTCGACTGGAGAATTTCGACTGCGGCGAGGTTCGCGGCGACATCCGGAACGGTGAGCGCGCTGCTGAACAGGTTCGGCCGCGCCTTCTGACGCAGGTAATCGATCAGGGTCGCGCTTCCGGCGATGACGCCGCCGACGACGCCGAAGGCCTTGCTCATCGTGCCGATTTCGACGTCCACGCGGCCGTGGAGTTTGAAGTGGTCCACGATGCCGCGTCCGCCGCGTCCCAGAACGCCCTCGCCGTGCGCGTCGTCCACCGCGACGATCACGCCGTACGCCTCGCAGAGGTCGACGATCTCGGGCAGCTTCGCGACGTCGCCGTCCATCGAGAAGACGCCGTCCGTGATCAGGAGCTTGCGCCCCGCCGCGCCTTTGTACTCTTCGAGCTTTTTCTTCAGGTCGGCCATGTCGGAGTGCTCGTAGCGCACGACCTTGGCCTTCGAGAGCTTGCACGCGTCGATGATCGAGGCGTGGTTGAGCGAATCGCTGAAGATGATGTCGTCCGCACCCGGAACGAGCGTCGGGATCGCGGCCAGATTCGCGCAGAAGCCGGACTGGAGCACGATGGCCGCCTCGGCGCCCTTGAACGCCGCGAGCTTCTTCTCGAGTTCGAGGTGGAGGCTCATGGTTCCCGCGATCGTCCGGACGGCTCCGGGGCCGACGCCGAACGCGTCGACGCACTCCTTCACCTTCGCGCACAGGCGGGGATCGTTGCACAGCCCGAGGTAGTTGTTCGAGCAGAGATTGAGGTATTTTTTCCCGCCGATGGTCACCCACGCGCCCTGCGGACTTTCAAGCGTGCGAATCGTGCCGTACAGGCCGTTCTGCTTCATGGCGTCGAGTTCTTCGGTCAGAAATTTCATCGGTACACCCATGAGGATCACTCCTTGTGACGATTTTGCTGCATGGTCACCAAAATACTGATGTGACCGGATGTTTCTGTCAACGGAGTATAATTTGGGGGTGAAACGTATAATCCGGGCGCGAAGAATATATTCGCCTCGGCCTGCGAAGGGGGAGGATTCCACCGTGGAGACGAACATGGACATCGAGACGCTCGCGAGCGGGATGAGCGGCGACAGCACCGCCCCGCACTTCATCGCCGAGGTGCTCCGGGCGGCCATCTACCGCGGCATCCTCGAAGAGGGCAGGCCGCTGCACCAGGCGCAGCTCGCCCAGAAGCTCGGCGTGAGCCCGATCCCGTTGCGGGAGGCGCTGCGGTTGCTCGAAGTCGAGGGGCTCGTCGCGTTCCAGGGGTACCGGGGCGCGTTCGTGACGGCGCTCTCGCTCGAGGAAGCGCGCGAACTCTACGAAATGGTGACGGCCCTCGAGTGCAGCCTGATGCGCATCGCGTTTCCGCAGATCACGGGCCGCGTCGTCGACGAGGCGCGCCGCATCCTCGCGTCGATGGACGGCGAATGCGACTGCATCAAGTGGCGCGACCGGAACTACATGTTCCACACGCTCTTCTACGAACCCGCCGATCGTCCCTTGACGATGGACTTCCTCGCGCGCCTGCGCCAGAAGACCGACCGCAAGATCCGCATCCACCTCGCGTCGATGCGCGACGTCTCGCAGGAGCAGCACCGGGCCATCCTCGACGCGGTGGCGGCCCGGAACCTCGACGCCGCGATCGCCGCGCTGACCTACCACCTGACCTACACGTCGAACGATCTTCAGTCCTGCATGCGGCAGGAGCAGTCGCCGAAGACGGTGTGACGCGCCCCCTCGGGCGGAACCCTTTTCCGCCCGGGTTCCTTCGCGCGGCGGATTCGTTGCGCATCGGGCGGCGCGCCGCGGACGACCGGCCTCTCATACGCGTTCATATATACGAGACGCTCGTTTCCTTGAGATGACGTTCCTCCAGAAGGCGCGCCAGATTCCGGACGATGTTCCGTCGGATTTCCAGTTCGACGGGCAGGGACGGATCCTGATGCGCCTCGTTGATTCTGGTTCCTACGACAAAGGTGATGCGGTCGCTTTCCATGAGAAGTTCGTACAGACGCGAGGCCGGGTCGTCCGGCCGGACTTCCTGCATGTGTTCCAGGATGCGGCAGGTTCCGGTCAGGGTGAGGATCCCCTCCGTGACCAGATCCGCGCCTTCCATTCGGGATTCCGGCGGATACCCCTTTCGGGCGCTCCGGAGATCCATGCTGATTGTGCGTTTCAGCTCCCGCGCCACGATGTCCGCGGTCGTCCCGCCGCAAATGACCCTTTTTCCGTTGAAATGATCGAATATCTCCGCGAATTCCGCGTCCCGCCGCGCGTCGAAAGGCGGGCCGGAGAGGATGAGCAGTTCGCGGGGCGAGCGGAAGAACATGACGGCGCACGTCATGTCGTCGCCCGGTTTACCGTGCGGCTCGTGCAGCAACGTCTCCTCGACAACCCGATGGGAAAGCTGCCGCGCGGAGATGCCCGGCGAGGAACGCACGACGCGAAGGACGAACTCGCGCACCCCGGAGTCCCGCCAGCCGAGGGGATGCGCCCGGGATCCCATTCCCGCCTGCGTGACGCCGTCGCTGAGAAGGATGAGGCGATCCTGCGGAAGCGTATACGCCTCGCTCAGCCGGATGGTCCTGTCTTTCCACCGGGACGACGAAATCGATCGTCGCCGGAGCGGGACGATGTCGCCGTTTCGAACCAGAAAGCACTCCGGGCTGTCCATTTCGATGATCTTCGTCCAGCCGTGAAGCATGGAGTCCACGATCGTGAACGTGGCGTAGCTGATTTGCCGGACCCGGCACACGGGAAGCGCGTCCATCATGATTTCGGCCGAATGGAGAAATTCCATGTTCTCCTCGACGAAACGCAGCGCCATGGTGGCCGTCATGGACGAAAGGATATTCGCCTTGACGCCGCTCCCGAGCCCGTCGGAGAGAACGGAGACGACCCGGTTTTCTCCCGGCGTCTTTCTCGTCAGGAAGCTGTCTCCGCAGATGTACTCGCCCTCTTTGCGGCGCTGGTCGAAATCGACTTCGAGAAAAAGGGGTTCCCTGTTCATGCGTTCCCGCCGGGAGCGATGCCGGCGTCTTCGACTTCGTCGGCTTCGTCGGATTCGCCGAGCGCCGCATCGAGAAGGGACGCGATATCCTCTACACGGACGCCGTGACGGGCGACGCCGGCGATCCGGATGTTGGGCCCCCCGGCGCACGCGCCTTCGCAGCGGCTTCCGCGAACGAGCACGCGGCGCTGAAGCCCCCGTTCGTCCACCAGGCGCTCGATCTCCGCGAGCACGCGCGCATTGCCTCTGGCGAAGCAGGAGCTTCCGAGGCAAATGACGATTTCCACAGGTTCCTTCATGTGTTTTCACCGCTTCTTGACAGCGCTTTGAATCCGAAAGGAGAACGCAATACCCGTCCTGTTTTCGCCGGCTTCATGGTATCCGAGAAACATGGTTTTGAAAACCACGAGCCCCGAAACGGGCGGCGGGGCGCGCCTATCGTGTATCATAGATTCAGGAAGCGACGCGGCGATCCGTTTCGGAATGCGCGTCTCGAAAGAAAAGGACAGGTGACACACTGAATGTTTCTCCCCGTGTATACGGTCGTCAACGACTGTCAGGACTGCTACAAATGCGTCCGGGCCTGCCCCGTGAAGGCCATCGAAGTCCGGGACGGGCACGCCCGCGTCACCCGCGAAAGCTGCGTCCTCTGCGGCCGATGCGTCACCGTCTGTCCGGTGGGCGCCAAGAGAATCCGCGACGACATCGGCCCCGTGCGGGAGCTTCTGGCGTCCGGCAGGACCGTCTACGCCTCCGTCGCTCCGTCCTGGGTCGGAGTCTTTCCGGACATGCGTCCGGCGCAGCTCGTTCAGTCGCTTCGGAAACTGGGGTTCGCGCAGGTCGGCGAAACCGCGCTCGGCGCCCAGGAGGTCACCGTCAACGTATCACGGACCCTCAGAAACGCGAAACCGGGGTTGTATCTGTCCACCGCCTGCCCGAGCCTCGTGCAGTATATCGTCACGCATCAGCCGCGCCTCGCGCCCTGTCTGACGGGCGTCTCTTCCCCCCTCATCGCGCACTGCAAACTGCTTCGATCCCTGGGCGAGGAAGACGCCGCGATCGTCTTCTTCGGTCCGTGCGCGGCGAAAAAATGGGAAGCCGAAAAACACCCGGATCTTCTCGACGCGGCCCTGACGTTCGACAATCTCCGGACGTGGTTCAAGCAAGAACATGTGAATCCGGCCGATTTTCCGGAAGACGGCGCGTCTTTTTTCCCTTGCGGCGCCGACGAAGGGACGCACTATCCCGTGGAAGGCGGCATGATCGACACGATCCGCGCCTCGGGGGAATGCCCCGACGTCCGGTTTCTCACCCTTTCCGGGCTCGACACGATCAAACTGGCGCTCGAGGACGTCCGTCCCGAGCTTTTCGACGTTCCCGTCTTCGCGGAATGCCTGGCCTGCACCGGCGGCTGCATCAACGGCCCCGCCGCGGCCTCGGCTTCAGCCTCGGGGCGTTCGGTTTTCGACCGGTGGATGCATGTCAAGGACCGGGCGGGCGACCTCGCAAAGGCCGCCGGACGCGCCGGCCTCATCGAACCGGACGAACGGTTCCGGCCGGAGGGACACGAGGACGCTCCGGTATCGGACGAAGCGATACGGACGGCGCTTCTTCTCGTCGGAAAGAGCCGGAAGGAAGACGAGATGAACTGCGGCGGATGCGGCTACGACACCTGCCGGGAATTCGCGAAGGCGCTGGTGCGGGGACGTGCGGAAGTCACGATGTGCGTCTCCTACATGCGCAAGAAAGCGCAGAAGAAGGCCAACGCCATTCTCCGCTGCATGCCTTCGGGCGTCGCCATCGTCGACCGGGATCTTTCGATCGTCGAGTGCAACGAACGGTTCGCGTCGCTTCTCGGAGAGGAGATCCTCGCCCTGTTTCATACAACGGAGGGACTCAGGGGGGCATGCGTCGATAAGCTGGCGCCCTCCCTCGCGCATCTTTTCAAGGGCGTTCTCGAGACGGACCAGGACGTCCATTTCGATCATTTCCCTCTGGGGGAACAGCTTTTCGAGATAACGATCTTCTCCATCGAACCTCATCAGACCGTCGGGGCCGTCATGCTCGACGTCACGCGGCGCGAACTTCGCCGGGACCAGATCGCGCATCGGGCGGAAGAGGTCATCCGAAAGAATCTGCTGACCGTTCAGGAAATCGCGTGCCGGCTCGGCGAGAATATGGCGGAGACGGAAATTCTCCTTCGGGCGATCGCGGAAGGGTACGGAACGGAAGAGAACCGCGCTCCCCGGACGCCGGAGTGACGGAGGCGCCGGGACGTCCCTACTCCTCCTGCACGACGCGGTTGCGGCCGAGTTCCTTCGCGCGGTACATCCGGTCGTCGGCGCGCTGGATGAGCGCGTCGAGATTCGTCCCGTCGCCCCGTTCGGTCGCGACGCCGATGCTGATGGTGTAGCGGATCGAGCGGGGCTCGGACCGCTCGGCCGCGGCGCGGATGCGCTCGGCGATCCGGAACGCCTCCCGCCCGTCGCATCCGGCGAGCAGGACGACGAACTCCTCCCCGCCGAAGCGACAGGCGATGTCCGACTGGCGGATCGACTCGCGGAGCGTCGCGGCGAGGTTCGCGATGATATCGTCCCCGGCGGCGTGGCCGTGCGTATCGTTGATGGCCTTGAATTTGTCGATGTCGATCATGAGCAGCGACAGGGGCTCGTTCCTCGCAGCCGAACGGAGAACGTGTTCTCCGGCGAGGCGGAAGAAGGCTCTCCGGTTGGAAAGTCCGGTCAGCGGGTCGGTCTCGGCGAAGACCTGAAGCCTCCGGTTGAGCTGCTCCTTTTTGAGAAGAACGTACGACATGCTGCTCAGGAGCAGCAGAAACGGCTGCAAAAGCAGCGCAAAGGCCACGCCCTGGCTCGAGGACGCTCCTGGGAAGGCCGCGTATGCGCTGTCCTGCAGAATCGCGACGACGCGATAGAGAGTCGACATGCTGCACAGCAGGTAAATCGCGCCCGTGACCTTCTGGATGAGCGACGTATCGCGGCGCGAGAACATCAGAATGGCGCCGGGGATGAGGTACGTCACCGTCTGCAGCAGGAAGAGCGTCATGATTCGCGTTCCGACCGCGAGCCCCGGAACGAGCAGGGCAATGACGGAGCCTGTCGGGAGCAGTACGTAGCCGGTCGTGTACGCGCGGTTCATGACGACCTTGAGGGAGAGCATCGCGAAAATCTCGAGGCTCCATCCGCAGACAAGCGTCGCGTTGCCGGCGCAGAACAGGATGACGAGGCCGGTCGACGACGCGCCCATCATGAGCCCCCATCCCGCGATCTGAAGGGCTTTTCCCCACAGGAAGGCGCGATCGTACCCCGTCACGACGCCCTGACGCGTATCGAACAGGAGAAGCAGGAAGACGACGATGTGCCCGACGATGAGAACCGCTGTGATCGTTGCGATGCTGACGCTCATGGTTTCGCCCTTCCGCGCGCGGGGATATCGTCCGGGACGGTCCCGGACTCCAATGCCGGACCGCATGATGGCGCCGCACCCCGTGCGATGTGTCTTGTAATAATATCAGCAGATGGAGAATTTTCCACCGGAAGTTGCACGAACGAGCGGCGCTCGGCGCGAACGGCCGAACCTGTGCGTCGAACGGTTTCGATTCTGCACCGCAAACAGCCCCCGGACACTGGGTGAGGCATGTCCGCGAAAGGCGACGTCCCTCAGACGGATCCGGCGTTCCCCGTGTGAAAGAGGAACGCCTCGCCGAGCCGCGCGAAAAGCTCGTTCGACCATACGGATGAAAGATCCTCCGGGTTTTTGAGGAACGGCGCGACATCGGAGATTGCGGCCCGGATATCGAGCGATCGGGCGGCGGATTCGTACAGACGCAGAAATGCGGCGGGCGTCAGAGAGGACTCGCCCTTCCAGTGCCCCGTCTGCCTCATTCGTTCCTCGAGGTGCGGCAGGTCGACCGGAGTCTTCCTCCGGAGATACCAGATCATGTCGTACCAGTCCCGTCCCTTGACCCTGTCGCCCCATGCCCGGCACAGAACCGCGTGCATCTTTCCCGCAAACAGCCACGGCAGACCGAAAACCCTGGGCTGAAAGAGAGTCGGCTCGAGCACCGGACGCAGCCCGGTTTCGAAACGTCCCGGCGGAGCGATGTCCACTTCTATTTTTACCTTGAGAATCCTGCCGCGGGAGATCCCCGGAAGCTCCGGAACGCCTATGGACGCAAGCTGTACGGAGGTATTCGTCTTCAGGAAGGCTGAAAGAATGTTACCTGCGGATACATGAGGGCGAGGAACGAACTCCGCCGACAATCCGAAGAAATTCAGCGTCCGGACAAGTTCCCCGCGATACGGTTCGAAGGAAAAACCGGGATCGGCCCGAAGAAGCGAAAAGTCCATATCTTCGGAAAAACGGTCGAGCCCGTACAGGATTCGGAGCGCCGACCCCCCGTAGAAGGCCGCCGAATCGAAAAACCGCGCCTTCCACAGGCCGAAGAGCGCGATGTTCTGGACGATCTCCCGCAGTGCGTTCTCGGCCTCCTCGGCCGTCACGAGTGAGTACCGACCGAGCATGTTCCGGAGAGCGTCTCCCGTCATGCGCGTTCCCTCCTTTCGTTGCGAGCGCCGTTGCGAGCGCCGTTGCGAGCGCCGTTGCGAGCAGGCGCCGC
>ERZ1645187.3190-NODE-3190-length-13915-cov-7.922872_pt1 | contig 13915 bp, 10 predicted proteins | sample MGYA00575352_ERZ1645187 | MGnify/ENA primary metagenome ERZ1645187 (study PRJEB40837, sample SAMN11349314) | freshwater sediment metagenome | isolation source: river sediment | host: Sediment | place: India: Wazaribad , New Delhi | collected 2017-02-21 ...
TTTGGGAAGGGACGGTCGACTGATGACAGGAGATCCCCTTATCCGCGTCACGGACCTCTGCAAGAGTTACGAAAACGGGGAAGTCCTCAACAACATCTCCATCGATATCCATGAAGGAGACCTCGTCTCGATCATAGGCCCGTCGGGTTGCGGAAAATCCACGTTTTTGCGGTGCCTCAACTGCCTGGAGTACATCACCTCCGGAACGATCACGATCGCGGGCGTCACGGTCCGCAGGTCGCCGGGCGATACGCGGCTCGACGGCGCGTTTCTCGACGCGTGCCACGAGATCCGCAGGGAGGTCGGCATGGTCTTCCAGGCGTTCAACCTCTTTCCCCACAGGACGGTGCTCGACAACGTGATCCTCGCGCCGATGACGGTCAAGGGGGAATCCCGCCGCGAGGCCGAGGAAAACGCCATGCGCCTTCTCGCCAAGGTCGGCCTGCGCGATTTCGCGGACCGCTACCCCGCGACGCTCTCGGGCGGCCAGACGCAGCGCGCCGCCATCGCGCGGGCGCTCGCGATGAACCCGAAGGTCATGCTCTACGACGAGCCGACGTCCGCGCTCGACCCGGAACTCGCGGGCGAAGTGCTCCAGGTCATGAAGGATCTGGACGCCGAGGGGATGACCCAGATCATCGTCACGCACCAGATGCGGTTCGCGCGGAACGCGTCGGACTACATCATCTTCATGGACGGAGGGGAGATCGTTGAGAAAGATGACGGCGATGTCCTGTTCACAACGCCGAAGAGCGAGCGCACGCGCGCGTTCCTGCGGCACTTCTCCGAGGAGTACCTCTGATGTCTGACCGGACCCTTCGCCGCATTGCCGCCGCGTTGCTGTTCTGTTTTTTCACGCTGACAGGCTCCGTTGCGTCCTTCGCGCAGGGGATGACGGGCGGCGGAAAATCGCCGGTTTCCGCGGACGCGACGGTCGCTTCGGCCGAGCCGGAAGACGACATGGCCGGCGTGGAGCGCGTCCCGCCCGACGCCGCGATCCTGCGCTGGGGCGGCGACACCGAGGGCGGCGCGCCCTACATGTTCTGGGACCCGAAGGACCAGAACCGCCTGATCGGGTACGAGGTCGAAATCATCGAGGCCGTCGCGGCCCGCCTGGGACGCAGGGCCGTCTTCGTCCAGAACGGATGGGACAACCTCATTCCGGGCCTGAACCGCGGCCTCTACGACGTCACGATCGACGGGCTCGAGATCACGCCCGAGCATTCGGAGGCCGTGAACTTCTCGATCCCCTACTACCGGACGTTCATGCAGCTTGCCGTCCGCAAGGGGACGTCGGGCATCGAGACGCTCGACGACTGCCGCGGACGTGTCGTCGGCACGCTCAAGCAGTCGCTCGCCTTCTTCACGCTCGAAGAGGCGGGCGTGTCGGACATCCGCACCTACGAGGACGAGATCAACGCCTACGCCGACCTCGAGAACGGACGCCTCGACGCGGCGCTCTTCGACGATCCGATCGCCATGTACTACGCCGGGTTCAACCCGAACATCGAGTTCGTCGGACGCCCCATCGGAAAAATGGAATACGGGATCGCCGTCCGCAAGGGCGACGACGAGCTGCTCGCGAGGGTCAACGAGGCCGTCGCGAGCCTTCGCGATTCGGGGGAACTGCGGCGGATCTACGAACGCTGGAATCTGTGGACTCCGGTGATGGCCGAGATGTTCCGCGACCATTCGCCCCAAAAGACGGACGCGGTGATGTTCCGCGCGTGGACGGAACACCAGAAGCCCGTGCTGACGTGGGAAAAACGCCTGAACCGCTATGCGGGTTTTCTGCCGGTTTTCGCGAAGGGCGCGCTCGTGACGATGGAGGTGTCCTTTGTCGCGATGCTGCTCGCGATCACGCTCGGGCTCTTCCTCGCGATGGTGCGGATCTTCGCGCCGAAGCCCCTGTCGTGGCTCGCGGTCGCGTATATCGAGCTGATCCGCGGAACGCCCGTGCTGATCCAGCTCTTCTTCATCTTCTACGGACTGCCGAACATCGGCATCCGGCTGAGCCCGTTCGTCGCCGGGGTTCTGGGCCTCGGGCTCAACTACGCGGCCTACGAGGCGGAGAACTACCGCGCCGGGCTGCTCGCGATCCCGCGGCACCAGATGGAGGGCGCGATGGCGCTGAGCATGACGCGCTTCCAGGCGCTCCGGCACGTCGTCCTGCCGCAGGCGATCCGCGTCGCCCTGCCGCCCGTGACGAACGACTTCATCTCGCTGCTCAAGGACTCGTCGCTCGTCTCCGTCATCACGATGGTCGATCTCACGAAGGCCTACGGCCAGGTCGCCACGACGTACTACGACTACTTCGGCACGGGGCTCATGGTCGCGGCGATCTACTTCCTCCTCGGCTTCCCGTTCGTGCGGCTCGCCCGATGGGCCGAGAAACGGATGGCCGTCGCGATCCACGGCCGCGTCGGCGATGCGGACATGCCGCACAGCCGCAAGCCCGCGAGCTACTGACGGCGCGGGGAAACTTTCGCGGTCACCACCACCACGAGATGAACTGCGCCGAGACGATCATTGGGTCGAAGACCTGTTTCCACGTCTCGACCCACTGCCGCTCGGGGCAGCTCTGGACGAAGCACTGGTAGTCCGTTCCGAGGGGGCCGCGCGAGAGGATGGTGATCTGGATCGAACAGAGCATCAGCTCGCCGGATGCATCCTGCCGGCGCACGATGTACAGGCTCATGACGCCTGAGTCGTCGCCCGTCTGCGGAACCTGCGCGATGCGTTTCCGTTCGGCCGCGATCAGGCGGGCGGGGCCGCCGCCCAGGAGCCGGGAGAAGACGAGGTCCCGGAGTTCTTCGGCCGAGGGAAGCCCCGGAAGCCGCGCCGTATTGGCGATGATGAAGGCCGCCGTCCCGGACGGATTTCTCACGTGCAGGAACTGCTCGTTCGCCTCGCGGATCGTCCATTCGCGGGGATATTGGATGCTCCAGCCGATTCCCGAATAGGTCGGCCGGCCGACGATCTCCCTGCGCGGCCCCGGGGCGGACGCTCCGAGCCACGCGTTGCGGAAATCCCGAATGTGCCGCTCCGCCGCCGGATCCAGAGGATCGTCGAGACCCGCCGCCGCCGCGAAGCGCGCCCCTGGGTTCAGGAGCGCCGCGAGAACCAGCACTACCGCAATCGCAACACTTCTTGTGTTTCGCATCATGTCCTCCTTACTGTCTCCGGACAATCCGATATCCTCCGGCGCATCCTGTTTCCGCGGAGCCGGAGGAAAACCCCTTCATGCGCACCCGCTTGTCCCTTTGATTACCGTCCATCCGGAGATGTGGCGCCACTTCGTCCGGACGCGTCTCCCCTCGCCGCTTCCCGTCGCCGCCGCGTCTCGAGAACGATCGACAGCAGCTGGATGTCCGTCGGCGTGACGCCCGAGATCCTTCCGGCCTGGCCGAGCGTCAGCGGCCGCACGCGTTCGAGCTTCTGACGGCTTTCGGCGAGAAGGCCGGGGACGGACGCGTAGTCGAAGTCGTCGGGGATCTTCGCATGGTCCATTCGCGAGAGCTGCGCGGCCGCGCGCTGCTGCCGTCCGATGTAGCCCGCGTACTTGATCTCCGTTTCCACGCAGCGGATGTCCTCGCCGTCGAGCGGCATTTCCGGCGGCGAGAAGGACGCGATCAGTTCGTAGCTCACTTCCGGCCGGCGCAGAAGGTCGGCGGCCGTGACCGACTCCGCGAGCGGCGCGGTTCCGGCCTCGCGCAGGCGGTCGTTGAGCGCGTCCGACGCCGTCAGCTTCACGCACCGCAATCTCTCCGCCTCGCGGTCGCGCCGGTCCCACCGCTTCAGGAGCGCGTTCCAGCGTTCGTCGTCGATCAGGCCGAGCCTGCGGCCCACGGGCGCAAGCCGCCGGTCGGCGTTGTCGTGCCGAAGGAGGAGGCGGTGTTCGCAGCGGCTCGTGAGCATCCGGTAGGGTTCGTTCGTCCCCTTCGTGACGAGGTCGTCGATCAGGACGCCGATGTACGCCTCGTCGCGGCGCAGCACGAGCGGCTCCTCGCCGCGGACGGCGAGCGCGGCGTTGATCCCGCCCATGAGTCCCTGCGCGCCCGCCTCTTCGTAGCCGGACGTCCCGTTGATCTGTCCGGCGCAGTAGAGCCCCTTCACGGATTTCGTCTCCAGGGTGGGCAGGAGCTGCGTGGGAGGCACGTAATCGTATTCGATGGCGTATCCGGCCCTCGTGAGGTGCGCCTGTTCGCAGCCGGGCAGCGTATGCACCATTTCGACCTGGACGTCGTAGGGGAGGCTCGTCGAGAAGTTCTGGACGTAGACTTCCCTGTTGCGCCGCGAGACGGGTTCGAGGAAGATCGGGTGGCTTTCCTTTTCCGGAAAGCGGATGACCTTGTCCTCGATCGAAGGGCAGTAGCGCGGTCCGAGGCCCTCCATCTTCCCCTTGTACAGCGGCGAGCGTTCGAGGTTCGCGCGGATGACGGCGTGCGTCTGGGGCGTGCTGCGCGTCAGCGTGCAGGAGTACCCCTCGTAGACGCGCCCCTCGCCCCAGAGGTCGAAACACAGGGGCTCCGAGTCGCTCTTCTGTTCGACGAGGGATGCGTAGTCGATCGTGTCGGCGTGAAGCCGCGGCGTCGTGTCGGTCCGGATGCGCTCCAGGACGATTCCCGCTTCTTCCATCGATTTCGAGAGTTCCGTCGATCGGTTCTGTCCCATCGGTCCCGACGGAAACGACGTGAAGCCGACGTGAACCAGGCTCCGGAGGTACGTCCCGGCCGTGATGACAACGGTCGTCGCGTCGTACGCAAGCCCGTAGAGCGTCCGAACGCCCCGGATCCGTCCTCCCTCGATCACGAGGTCCGTCACGGTGTCCTGGTGGACATCGAGATTCGGCGTCGCCTCGAGAACCTTCACGTAGTGGTCGCGGTAGTCGTGAAGGTCGCACTGCGCGCGGAGCGCCCGCACCGCCGGCCCTTTCGACGTGTTCAGCCACCGGATCAGCATCGTCGACGCGTCCGCGGCCCGCGCCTGTTCGCCGCCGAGCGCGCTCCCCTCGCGGACGAGGTGCCCCTTCGCGGGCCCTCCGATCGACGGGTTGCACGGCATCAGGGCCGTATTGTCCAGATACAGGTTCAGCATGAGGGTCCGGACTCCCATCCGGGCGGCCGCCAGCGCGGCCTCGCACCCGGAGTGCCCTCCCCCGATCACGATGACGTCATACGTCGTTCCCATGCGTTTTTCCTCTTCCTTCCCGCTTCCCGAATAGTTCCCCAAATCATTATCCCGGCCGGAGCCGTTTTTTATGAAACCCTACCCGACGCGGCGGACGCTTCCCGCCTCGACGACGTAGACCCCCCCCGGCCAGTCGGTCCCGACGGGCTCGGCCGTGGCCGCAAAGACCTGGAAACCCGAGGAAAGCAGCGCGTTCACGGTGCGGCGATGACCGTCCGCGTCGAGTTCCGCCGCGATTTCGTCGAGAAGCAGCATCGGCGTCCGCCGGACTGTCTTCTCGACCGCGAACCCCGCCGCGATCATGAGCGCGACGGCCGTCCGGCGGCGCTGCCCGCGGCTCAGGGAGAGCACGGGCCTGCCGGAGTTCGTCAGGATCATGTCGTCGCGATGCGGGCCGACCAGGGGGATGCGCGCTTCCCGTTCGCGTTGCCCGTAGCGTTCGAGTCCGCGCGCGAAGTCTTCGAGCGGGTCGTCCGCACCGCCGCCGCCGCCTCGCGCGTGCCGCATTTCGAGCGGCGCGGGGAGCAAATCGGAAAGGCGTTCGAGCCCCGCGGCGAGCATCGCGACGGACGACCGGCGGCTCTCCCAGATCCACGAGACGAGCGGCGAGAGGACCTTCGCGGTCATCGCGGCGTTCCGCCCCTGCTTGAGCAGCATTCCGCGGCAGCGCAACGCGCGGCGCATCTCCGAGAGTTTCCACGCGTACGGGGGAAAGAGGAGGGTGCAGAGCCTGTCGAGAAACGCGCGGCGCACGCCGGGCGTCCCCTCGACGAGCGACAGGTCTCCGGCGAGGAAGGCGAGCGACGGAACCCGCTCGCGGACGTTCGTCCAGCTCGCGCGCCGTCCGCCGCACTGCACGAGCGTCCGCGATCCGACCCGGACGCCGACCGTGACGGACTCCTCGCCCTCGAACTCCCCGTAGAGGTACGCCGAGGGTTCGCCGGAATCCCACGCGACGGGAGACGCGCCGGTCTTGAAGCACCCCCAGCCGGAGAGCGCGTGAAGGCACTCGATGATGTTCGTCTTTCCGGCTCCGTTGGGGCCGGTGAGACAGTTCAGCCCCGCCTCCCATTCCACCCGGCGGGGCTGAAGGTTCCGAAAAAACCGCGTGACCGTGACGGAACAGCGCATACGCTACTCCGCGTCGTCCCCTTCTTCCGCTTCACCGGACGCCGCGGCCCCGTCGGACTCCTCGATTTCCGCGACATCCGTCTCGGTCAGCTTGATCGGCATGAGCATGTACAGGAAGGAATCCTCCCCCTGCCGAACGAGGCAGACCTGCCCGAGCGGACCGTTGAAGCGCATGTAGGCCTTCTCCCCCTGGAGCGCCTTCAGGCCGTCCAGCAGGAAGCCGACGTTGAACGCGATCCGGATGTATTCGCCGGTGATCCCCGCCTCCATGATCTCCCGGGCCTCGCCGATCTCCGGCGCTCGTCCGGACATGTGCAGCTCGCCGCTGGCATCCATCTTGAAAACCACCATGCGGTTGTATTCCCGGACCATGACGTCGATGCGCTCGAGCGCCGCGATGACGGCCGTCCGGTCGATCTCCATCGTCGTCGTGCTGTCCGGGTTCAGGATCTTCTCGTAGTTCGGGAAGGAGGACTCCACGCGCCGGACGGAGAATTCCAGGCTCCCCATCTGGAAGAAGACGAGCGAATCGTCGACGAGAATCCGGACCGGAAACTCCGGATCGATCGTCGAAAGGATCCGCATGAGTTCCTTCAGGCCCGACATCGGAAGCAGGACGTCCGTCTCCTCGCCGCTCGCGAGGACGCCCGCCTTCGCGAGGGACAGTCGCTTTCCGTCCGTCGAGACGACGAGGAGCCGCCCCTCCTTGACCTTGAGCATGCAGGCGCTCAGGTACTTCGGGAATTCGTCCGTGACGGTCGCCGCGATGCTTCCTTCCGTCAGGGCGCGCGACAGATCCAGAGCCGGAATGTCGCAAAAGGGAGTCGCCGCGTCGGCGCGGGGAAGCTTCGGAAAATCCTTCGACGCATACGTCGAAAAGCGGTACCGGTTCCGGCCGGCGGTGATGTACCCGGTTCCCTCGCCGATCGTCACCGTGAAGACGTCCGTCGGGGCCTTCTTGAAGAGCTCCCCGGCGATACGCACGGGAAAGACCGTCTCTCCCTCCTCGATGACGCGGACTCCTTCGACGACGCAGGTCACCGAAGTCTTCAGGTCCGTGGCTTCCAGGAGGACGGCCGTTTCGACCGTCGCCGGACGGCACAGGATTCCCGTCAGGGAGGTGATTGTGCTTCTGGGGTTGACCGTCCGCTCCGCAATTTGCCAGCTCTTCATGAACTCCTGTTTTGTGATTTCCAGTTTCATCCCTGGTCTCCTCCCCCGATGAAGTCCACAAAACTCGCGGGCCTTCATCCTCTTCTTTTATTATTGTCTTTCAAGAGAAAAGGCAGTAATAGTAGTAATAAGGGCTGTGCATACTGTGGAAAAGGGCCTCGGCGGCAGCGGCCGGCCGTGAAAAACAACGTGCATGTCTTGTGTGGATGGGAACGGGGTTATACACATTGTCCACAATTTTTTTGTGAAGAACCCGGCTTTTTGACTTATCCAACGCCCCGTTCAGTGGAAAATCACAGCTTTTGCTCTATGTTGTCCACAATTTGCTTCATACGCGGCTGTTCTTCCACAAGCTGCGCGATTTTCCGCTGCGCGTGGAGCACGGTCGTGTGATCTTTCTTCTTGAAGGCGAGACCGATCTGTTGCAGGCTGGCCTCGGTTTTCTTCCGGCACAGGAACATGGCGACCTGCCGGGCGAGGGCCAGTTCGGACGTTCGCCGCGAGCTGACCATATCCTCCATGGACATTCCGAAGGATTCGGCCACCGCCTGCTGGATCGCCTCGATTCCCACCGGACCGCGGACGTCCTTCCGGATCACGTCCTTGAGCCAGTCGGCCGCGTTGTCGGGCGTGATCGCCTCGCTGTTGAGTTCGGCGCAGGCCACGACGCGGTTCAGCGCGCCCTCGAGCTCCCGGATGTTGCTCGGGATGTTCTGCGCGAGGAAGAGGATGACGTCTTCGGGAATCTGGTACTTCTTGAGCTGCGCCTTCTTCTGGAGAATGGCGATTCGCGTCTCGAGGTCGGGGGACTGGATATCCGTCACGAGCCCCCATTCGAAGCGGCTCACGAGCCGGTCCTCGATGTTCTGGATATCCTTCGGCGGCCGGTCGGAGCAGATGACGATCTGCTTTTTCGTGGTGTGCAGGCTGTTGAAGGTGTGGAAAAACTCCTCCTGACTGCTCTCCTTGTTGCCGAGGAACTGGATGTCGTCGATCAGGAGGATGTCCATGTTGCGGTACTTGGACTTGAATTCCTGCGTCCGGTTCTTCTGGATGGACTGGATGAATTCGTTGATGAACTTCTCGGAGCTGATATAGGCGATCTTCGCGTTCGGATTGCGGTCGAGCGCATAGTGCCCGATCGCGTGCATCAGGTGCGTCTTGCCGAGTCCGACGCCGCCCCAGATGAAGAGCGGATTGTACGCTTCGCCCGGCGTTTCGGCCACCGCAAGGCTCGCCGCGTTGGAAAGCCGGTTCGATTTGCCGACGACGAACGTGCTGAAAACATAGCTCGGATTCAGTCCGCTCCGCGAGTTCGGCTGCTGCTGCGTTCCCTGGGCGGCCCGCTCCGCGCGGACCTGTTCGTCCTTCCTGGTTTCCGACCCGACGCGGAATTCGACTGCGCCCGCGATGCCGCGTTCCTTCACGAGCACTGTGAGGTCCTTCAGAAAACGGGACGATATCTGTTCCTTGACGAAGACGTTGGGTACGTCAAGTACAAGCGAATCCCCGAGTATTTCCACGGGAATGCACGTCTTGAGCCAGAGATCCGCCGCGCCCTGCGGCAATCTCGTCGAGGCTTCGGAAAGCAGGTCCTGCCAGATCTGTTCGATGTTTTTCTCCACCATGGTCCCCCCAGCGAACGAATCATACCATGATAGCACACAGGCTATCCACAAAAGTTGTCCACATATCCACATTTGGTTCGGACAAAACTGTGGATATTCGTCAAGCCGCAGGGGGGCGCGTCTCCCCGGATGATTAAATTCACAGCCTTTATGACCTTTCCTTACCAATGGGCGAAGAGCGGCATCGGGGACTTATCCACAATGTGTCCACGTATGTGGATAAAGGGTCCGCTCCCGGGGGCGTTTTGGCGTAAAAATTCGTAAATTCTGTGGATATGTGGACGCTTGCGCACCGGCGGCGCAGTGCGTGAATTGACAGTCCCCCCGCTTTGCGGGAAACTGGTATTTATCTTTAAGACCGAAAGGGAGCGACGCCCAGATGACGAGGGTACTCCATGTAATCAGCCATACGGACCTCGACGGCGTGGCCGCCGCCGCGACGGCATGGCTGGCCTATTCCCCGGAACGTCCCGTCCGTCTCTCGCTCGCGGGATACGGCAGCGTGGACGCGCTGATCCTCGAAAGCCTCGAAACGTCCGTCCCGTTCGTCGTGCTGGATCTGTTCTGTCAGGACGCCCGAACGGTGGACGCGGTGGATCGTGCGTGGAAGGACGGAGAGGCGCCGGTAGCGTTCGACCATCACGAGACCACCGGGTCGCGCTACGGCGGACGTCCGTGGATCGTCTTCGACTCGTCCGTCTGCGGGGCGAAGGTCTTCCACCGGTGGCTCATGGAACACGGAACACGCGAGCAGACAGACCGCATCAAGGGCCTCGCGGACTTCGTGGACATCGCGAACGACCGGGACCTGTGGATCAACGAGCGCCCCGAGGGCCGGCTCTGGCAGGCGCTCATCACGCTCTGCGGACCGTGGAGCGTGATGACGCGCGTCGTTTCCGGCGAGCCCGTGCTCCGCGAGAGCGAGCGCGTCACGGCCGAGGATTTCGTCGTGCGGCAGGAGGCGAGATTTCAAAAGGCGCTCGAACGGGTGAATCGCTCGAACCGCGAACTGGCCTTCGTCGAACCGGGAATCCTCGAGTACGGCGACGTGTCGGACTTCGGCGGCCTGATCCTCGACCGCATGGAAAAGCCTCCCTTCCTCGTGGCGGTGGCCGCGAAGCGCGTGGGCGGCGAGTGGGCCGTATCGCTCCGGAGCCGGTCGGAAACGGCGGGCAAGGTGGTCGCGCTTCTCAAGGACGGCCGAAAGGTCCGCGGCGGCGGGCACGACGATTCCGCAGCCCTCTACTTCCCCTCGTCGTACACGCCGGACCAGATCCGCGAGACGCTGTCGGCGGCGATGCGGACGATACAGGACAGGGAGCGTCCCACGGGCGTCACGCTCGGGGACATGTTCGGAAACGCCCTCCGCAAGGAGGGCGCGTAGAAGAAAGAGGAGGAGTCCGCTGTGCGACGACTGGTGGCGGCGCTTTTGGGAGCGATCTTCTGTCTCGGGGTCGCGTCGGCGGCCCCGACGGATACGGACGACGGATACATCTCCGGGCGGGGGCAGGGAACGCCGCCCACCCGTTCGGTGGGGACGCCGCAAGGCAAGCTGATGGCCAAACGCGCGGCGATGGTGGACCTTCGGCGGGATCTTCTCGAACGCATCGCGGGACTGCGCGTCGAAGCCCGGCGGAACGTCGGAGACCTCATGAAGGGCGGCCCGATGCGCCTTTCGATCGAGGGGGTCATCGCCGAGGTCGAAGTCACGGACGGGGCCTACGACGGCAAGGTCTACACGCTCGAAGGCCGCGTCGCGATGAAGGACCTTCGCCGCGCGCTGCTTCCGGCCGTTCCGTCGCTGCAAGCCTGGCCGCGTCCCGACGTTCCGGACGGAGCGTACCGGGGGCTCGTCGTCGACGCCCGGAAGCTGGACGTGACGCCCTCCGTGGTCCTGCGCATCCGCAGCGCGAGCGGCAAGGCCGTGTACGGGCCGGAATTCGTGGACCGCGCGTCGTTTGTCGAGCGGGGCATGTGCCGCTTCGACGACGGAATTCCAAAGAATACGCGTCGCCTGTCCGCCGTGCCCCGGCTCGTCGGAACGGCCGAGGCGGCCGAGCCCGAGGGGCCGTTCCTGCTGATTCGCGCCTCGGGACTGTACGGCGACGGGACGATTCTCGTCGGCGACAGGGAGGCCGCGGCCGTCGAACGCCTCGCGCCGCTCGCGCGCGTCGACGGCAACGTGGTCGTCCTCGTCCGGACGTCGGCGCTCGGGAAGTAGCCGCTGCCGGGCATTGCTGGAGGTCGGTCGAATGTCTTGGAAGGAGCGCTTTCTGGACTTTTTCGGCATCAGGCGAAGCATCGCGGGGCTTCTCGTCATGGTGGTCCTCGTCGGCATGGGAGAGCGGATGGCCGAGCGCTTCCTGCCGATTTACCTTCTCGCGCTCGGCGGCGGGGCGCTTTCGGTCGGCGTCCTCAACGGACTCGACAACCTGCTCTCCGCGCTCTACTCGTTCCCCGGCGGGTACCTCGCAGACCGGCTCGGGACCAAGCGCGCGCTGCTCGTGTTCAACCTCCTGGCGATGGCCGGATTCCTCGTCGTCATCATCGTGCCGAAGTGGCAGGCCGTCATCGGCGCGTCGTTCCTCTTCCTGTCGTGGACCGCGATCTCGCTGCCCGCGACGATGAAGCTCATCGCCCGCGCGCTGCCGAAGAACAAGCGCACGATGGGCGTGTCGGTGCACTCGCTCGTCCGCCGGATCCCGATGGCGCTCGGCCCGCTCTTCGGCGGCGCGATGATCGGGCTGTTCGGCGAGGTCTGGGGCGTCCGCGTCGCGTTCGGGGGCGCCTTTCTGCTCGCGTTCGTCGCGCTCGTCGCCCAGCAGGTCCTGATCGACCCGGACGACGCGGTCATCGAGCACGCCGAGAAGAACCCGTTCGTGATTTTCCGCCTGATGAGCCCCGACCTCAAGAATCTGCTCGTGTCGGACATCCTGATCCGGTTCTGCGAGCAGATCCCGTACGCGTTCGCGGTCGTGTGGGCGATGAAGGTCATCCCGGAACCCGTGTCCGCGTGGCGGTTCGGCGTCCTGACGGCCATCGAGATGGCCACGGCCGTTCTCGTCTACATCCCCGTCGCGTACCTCGCCGACCGCGGCGGCAAGAAGATCTTCGTCCTCATGACCTTCTGCTTCTTCACGGCCTTCCCGGTTGTCCTCTACTACTCCCGGTCGTTCTGGCCGCTCGCAGCGGCGTTCGTCGTCCGCGGGCTCAAGGAGTTCGGCGAGCCGACGCGAAAGTCCCTGATCCTCGACCTGTCGCCCGAGGATCGTCAGGCCGCGATGTTCGGCCTGTACTACCTCATGCGCGACGTCGTCGTGTCCGTCGCCGCGTTCGGCGGCGCGCTGCTCTGGATGATCTCGCCCGCCGTGAACTTCTGGACCGCGTCGCTCTTCGGTCTCGCGGGGACGGTCTGGTTCGCGCTGAAGGGGCGGGACGTGTCGCGGTGAAAGAGAGAGAAACTCGGGGAAAAACCGTGAGATCGCGCGGGCTTTTGTCCGAAATCACCCGCCGTTCCGATGGATTTACGGGCGGACCGGGGAGTATAATGCCGAAACGTCGGCGTCGCATCCTGGCGCGCCGCTAAAGTGGAACGATTCCAAAGGGGGAAACAACAATGAGAAAAACGCTGCTTCTGCTGTCGATGTTCTTCGTGCTTCTCGCATCCGCCGCTGCGTTCGCGGGAGCGCAGGATTTCGTGCTCGTCAACAAGACGGGCGTCGAGATTAACGCCGTGTATGTCAGCCCGTCGAAGAGCAACGACTGGGAAGAGGACATCCTGGGCGACGACACGCTCCCGGACGGAGAGTCCGTCGAGATCACGTTCGACCGGGGCGAGAACGCTTCGATGTGGGACCTACGCATCGAGGACAGCGACGGGAACTCGATCGAATGGGAGAATATTCCGCTGAAGAAGGTCAGCGAGGTCACGCTGAAGTACAACAAGAAAACCGGTGAGGGAACCGCGTCGTTCAAGTAGTTCCCCGCCGTAACGAAAATATGCCGGAGATGCTGCGAACCCCCGCGGAACCGCCTGCGGGGGTTCGTGGTATTATGGATGCGATGCACCGCTCTCCGGAAGGGAGGGCGGAGGTTCTGACCGGGAGGCAATATCGCATGGCGAACGAACATATCGGACGAATCATCGCTGTGGGCAGCGGCAAGGGCGGCGTGGGCAAGAGCACGGTCACGTCGATGCTGGCGCTTGCGGCGGCGAAGCAGGGGCTGAAGGCCGGAATCCTCGACGCCGACATCACGGGACCGTCCATCCCGAAGCTCTTCGGGCTGGAGCATCTTCCCCAGCCGACCGGAGAGAAGCTCGAACCGGCCGTATCGACGGCCGGCATCCGGGTCATGTCCATCAACCTGCTGCTCGACGACCCGGCGAAGCCGGTCGTGTGGCGCGGCCCGATGGTGGGGAGCGTCATCACGCAGTTCTACACGGACCTCGACTGGGGGAAACTCGACTACCTGTTCATCGACCTTCCGCCCGGAACGTCGGACGCGCCGCTGTCGGTGATGCAGTCGATTCCGGTGGACGGTTTCGTGCTGGTCACGTCGCCGCAGGAGCTGTCGGTCCTCGTGGTCGAGAAGGCGGCGGCGATGACGAAGATGCTTGACGTCCCGCTGATCGGCGTCGTGGAGAACATGGCGTGGCTTAAGTGCCCCGACTGCGGGAAGCGGATCGACCTGTTCGGGGGAAGCCACACGGGCCGGCTCGAAAGCTCCTGGGGCGTTCCGCTGTGGACGACGCTGCCGGTTGAGCCGTCGCTCACAGCGCTTGCGGACGCCGG
>ERZ1645187.3191-NODE-3191-length-13914-cov-13.337831_pt1 | contig 13914 bp, 16 predicted proteins | sample MGYA00575352_ERZ1645187 | MGnify/ENA primary metagenome ERZ1645187 (study PRJEB40837, sample SAMN11349314) | freshwater sediment metagenome | isolation source: river sediment | host: Sediment | place: India: Wazaribad , New Delhi | collected 2017-02-21 ...
CGCCTGCTTGAGCAGGCTGTGCGCCAGATACTGGATCTTGGCGTCCAGCGCCAGCGTCACGTCCTTGCCTTCGCGGGGGGCATGGATCGATTCGACATCCTCGACGATCTGGCCGCGCCGGTCCTTGATGACGCGCCGGCTGCCGGGCTTGCCCGTCAGCAAGCCGTTCATCGCCAGCTCGACGCCCTCCTGGCCCTCGTCGGCGACCCCGGTGAAACCGAGCATGTGCGCCATGACATCGCCCGAGGGATAGTAGCGGCGATACTCCTTCTGCTCGTGGATGCCCGGCAGCCGCAGCGCCGCCACCTTGGCGGCGACATCGGGCGGAACCTGGCGCTTGACGAAGACGAAGTCGCGCCCGGCGGCAAGCCTGCGGTTGAGTTCCCGCACGTCCATGTCCAGCAGGCCGGCCAGTTGGCGCGCCTCGGCCGGCTTCAGGCGCGCGTCCTCGGGAATCGCCCAGATCGCCTTGACCGGCGTCGAGATCGCCAGGACGTCGCCATGGCGATCGAGGATGCGCCCGCGCGTGGCGGAAATCTCGATCACGCGCTCGTAGCGCGACTCGCCCTTCTTCTGCAGGTAGTCGTTCTGGAAGCCCTGAAGATGGAACGAGCGCCCGATCAGCAGCAGAAAGCCGCCGAGCAGCAGCAGCACCACGAAGCGCGAGCGCCCCGGCGCCAGGCGGTGGGTGAGGATCGGGCTGCTGGCGAATTTCATCGCGGCGCCGCTTCCATCTGCACGACCCGCGTCGGCGGCGGCAGACGCATGGCCAAGCGCTCGCGGGCGATCTTCTCGATGCGCGCATGGCCGGCCCAAGTGCTTTGTTCGAGCTGCAACTGGCCGTATTCGACCTCCAGCTCGCGCATGCGGGTCTGTTCGCGCTCGAACTCGGTGAACAGCTTGCGCGCGCCGTGGTTGGCGGCCACCGTGGCCAGCGCGCAGGCCAGCGCGACCAGGAGCAGGAAGAAATTCAGTCGCAGCATGTCGGCGTCAGCAGCGCTCGGCCGCGCGCATGACCGCGCTGCGGGCGCGCGGGTTGGCGGCGATCTCGGCATCGCCGGCGTGCCGCGCCTTGCCGACCAGGCGCAGCTTCGGCGGCGGCAGCTCGGCGGCGCGGACCGGCAGCCGGCTGGGCAGCTTCGGCGGCTGGCTCTCGTCGCGCATGAAGCGCTTGACGATGCGGTCCTCGAGGGAATGGAAACTGATCACGACCAGTCGCCCGCCGGCGTCCAGGCGATCCACGCATTGCGGCAGGACTAACGATAGCTCCTCAAGCTCCCGATTGACGTGGATCCGCAGGGCCTGAAAGCTGCGCGTCGCGGGATGCAGGCCCGGCTCGCGCGTGTGGACGGCCTTCTCCACGAGCGCGGCAAACTGTCGCGTGGTTGAAACACCGTGTTCGCGCCGAGCAGCAACAACCGCCTTTGCAATCGCATGAGCAAACCGTTCTTCGCCATGGTCCCTGATCACCTTTTCGATGTCACGTTGTTCGGCCCGGGCCAGAAAATCCGCCGCGGTCTCCCCCCTCGTCGTGTCCATGCGCATGTCCAGCGGCGCATCGAAACGAAAACTCATTCCCCGCTCGGGCGTGTCCAGTTGCGGCGAGGACACCCCCAGGTCCAGCAGCACGCCATCCACCCGCCCGACGCCCAGTTCGTCCAGCACCTCGCCCAGGCGGCTGAACGCCGAATGCACCAGATGCAAGCGCGGGTCGTCGATCGCCCGTCCCGCCGCCACCGCCGCCGGATCGCGGTCCAGCGCCACCAGCCTGCCCCGCGCGCCCAGCCGCGCCAGGATGGCCCGGCTGTGGCCGCCGCGCCCGAAAGTGGCATCGACATAGACACCCTCCGGTTTCACCGCCAGCGCCGCCACCGCCTCCGTCAGCAGAACGGCGGCATGTCCACCGGCGCTCACAACGTCAGATCGGCCAACCCGGGCGGCAGCAAGCTGTCACCCAGGGCGAATATCTCTTCCTGCTGCTGTTTCCAGCCTGCGTCGGACCACAGTTCGAAATGCTGGCCTTGCCCGACCAGCCAGACATCCTTGTCCAGCCCGGCGTATTGGCGCAGTTCGGGACTGACGAGCACGCGCCCGGCGGAATCCATTTCCAGATCGACCGCAAAACCCACCAGCAGGCGGCGCAGCTTGGCCGACTGCGCCTCGAGGCTCGGCGCCGCGAGGATCTTGGCCCGGATCGGCGCCCATTCGGGCGCCGGATAGAGCAGCAGGCAGCGATGCGGATGCGCCGTCATGACCAAACGGCCCTCGGCGGCGCCGAGCAGCGATTCGCGGTAACGCGCCGGGATCGCCATGCGACCCTTGGCATCGAGACTCAGCGACGTTGCTCCCTGGAACATGCATTCCCCTAGATTCGGGGTCATGGAAATCCATTTATTCCCACTTTCCCCCACTTCTTCCCACTCTAAGGAAGATGGAAATCACGGTCAAGTGGGAAATGGGGAATTTTTCTGTGCCAACAATGACTTACAGCGTTTTCCGACACAACAATTGACAAACTTTCCCCTTGAAAAACAAAGGGGATAGAAAGCGAACTGAAAGTGGATTGTGAGAAGTGGAAGCCCGCCGATAAGCCGGGTTCTGTCGTGGGCAGCCATTCCTCTGGGACCGCCGTTGCCGACGGCCTCTAGCAGCCTACCCGGGAGCGACGCGAGCCACGTCATGACTCCCCTATTTGGCCTTGCCCCGGATGGGGTTTGCCCGCCGCAACTGTCGCCAGTGCGGCCGTGCGCTCTTACCGCACGATTTCACCCTTGCCTGATCTTCTCGCGAAGCCATCGGCGGTATGTTTCTGTTGCACTTTCCGTCGCCTTGGGCCTCTTGCGAAGCTTGCTGCGCCCGGCCGTTAGCCGGCATCCTGCTCTATGGGGCCCGGACTTTCCTCCATGGGTTCGCACCCACAGCGGCTGCCTGGCGGACTTCCGGCGAGGATTGTAACAGCGGCCCTACTCGGCTTCGCCGCCATCGGCCCTGGCGGCCCGGTCCTTGCTCGCGACGAACTTGAAGACGCCATCCTTTTCCTGGAAGGCGCCGAGCAGTTCGCCGGGCTCCGGCGGCGGCTCCTTGAAGGTGTCGAAGCCGCAGTCGCGCAGTTCGGTGACATACCAGCGCTTGCCCTGCCGCAGGATATAGACGGCGGGTTCGGGGCTGTATACCTCGATTTTCACCTTCGCGTTCACCGTCGGCTTGAGGTGGTGCCGCCGCTGGCAATTCGGGTGCTGCCGGAGGATCACGTCGAGTTCCCAGCCGGTGCTCCAGAAGTAGGGCTGGATGCGTTCCAGCGTGATGGCGACGTCGTTGCCGGCGATCAGGTAGGCGGCGGGCTCCTTGGCGCAGGCGGCGAGCAGCAAGGCCAGAAGCGGCACCAGCAGGCGTTTCACGCCAGGCTCCACGCCACCGGCTCGGCGGCCCGCAGCGGCACCAGCGCGTCGCCGTCGATATAGGGCAGGCTCGCCGGCACCTGCCAGGCCGACCTGGCCAGGGTGATGCGTTCGGCATTTCTCGGCAGGCCGTAGAAATCGGCGCCGAAGTGGCTGGCGAAGCCTTCGAGTTTGTCGAGCGCGCCGGCGGCCTCGAAGGCCTCGGCATAAAGCTCGATGCCGGCGTGCGCCGTGTAACAACCGGCACAGCCGCAAGCGGCCTCCTTGGTCGCACGCGCGTGCGGCGCGGAGTCGGTGCCGAGGAAGAATTTCGGGTTGCCCGAAACCGCCGCGGCGACCAGGGCGCGGCGGTGCGCTTCGCGCTTCAGCACTGGCAGGCAGTAGTGATGCGGCCGGACGCCGCCTTGGAAGATGGCGGTGCGGTTGAGCAGCAGGGGGTGCGCGGTGATGGTGGCGGCGACATTGGCGCCACCGGCCAGCACGAAATCGACGCCGTCCCGGGTGGTCACGTGTTCGAGCACGAGTTTGAGCGCCGGGAAGTCCTTCAGCAGCGGCGCCAGCACGGTGTCGAGGAACACCGCCTCGCGGTCGAAGACATCGACCGCCGGATCGGTCACCTCGCCATGCACCAGCAGCGGCAGGCCGAGCTTTTCCATGCGCGCGAGCGTTGCGGCGCACTTGTCCAGGTTGGTGACGCCGGCATCGGAATTGGTCGTCGCGCCGGCCGGATAGAGCTTGACGGCGTGCACGCAGCCGCTCGCCTTCGCCCGGTCGATCTCGGCCGGCGGCGTGTTGTCGGTGAGGTAGAGCGTCATCAGCGGCTGGAAAGTCAGCCCTGGCGGCACGCCGGCCTGGATGCGCCGCCGGTAGGCTTCGGCCTGCTCGACCGTGGTCACCGGCGGCTTGAGGTTGGGCATGACGATGGCGCGGGCGAAACGCCGCGCCGTATCCGGCAGCACGGCCAGCATGGCGGCGCCGTCGCGCAGATGCAGGTGCCAGTCGTCGGGCCGGGTGATCGTGAGCGTCCGCATGGACCGATTCTATCCGCCCTTGAGTTCCAGCGCCCTGCGGTAGAGATCGTTCCTCGCCGCGCCGGTGATGGTCGCCGCCAGCTTCGCCGCCTGCTTCACCGGCAGTTCGTCGAGCAAGACCTTCAACACCCGCTCGGCCTGCGCGTCCGCTTCCCCTTTCGCGTTGGGCGGCGGCCCGGAGACGATCAGGACGAATTCGCCGCGGCGGCGATTCTCGTCGGCAGCCAGCCAGGCCGGCCCCTGCGCCAGCGGAATGACGGCGATCTGTTCGAACAGCTTGGTCAGTTCGCGCGCGACGACCAGCGTGCGCCCGGGTTCGAGCAGCGCCGCCAGATCGGCGAGGGTCGCCTCGATGCGATGCGGCGCTTCGTGGAACACCAGCGCGGCGGCCACGGCCTTCAGCGTCTCGATCTCCCGCCGGCGCGCCGCCGCCTTGGCGGGCAGGAAGCCGGCGAACAGGAAGCGCACGTCCGGCAGCCCGGCGGCGGACATGGCCGTGGCGGCGGCATTGGCGCCGGGAATCGGCACCACCGGGTAACCGGCCGCGCGTACCGCCGCGCAGGCCCGCGCGCCGGGGTCGGAAATGCCGGGCGTGCCGGCATCCGAGATCAGCGCCACGCGCCTGCCGGCAGCCAGCGCCTCGATCAGCCGGGCGGTCGCCGCCACTTCATTGTGCTCGTGCAAGGGCAGCGTCGCAGCGCGGATGCCGTGGTGGTCGAGCAGCCGCCGGGCGTGGCGGGTGTCCTCGCAGGCGATCAGGTCGGCGGCGCGCAGGGTTTCCAGCGCGCGCAGGGTGATGTCGCCGAGGTTACCGATCGGCGTGGCGACGACATACAATGCCGGCGTCGTATTGGTGTTTTCCATGGCGAGGATTGTCCAGTGCCCACGAGCGGTACGCAAGCCCGGGGAGCCGAGGCGGAGCAGGCGGCGGCCCATTATCTGACCGAATGCGGCCTGCGCGTCATCGAACGCAATTTCCGCGTGCGCGGCGGCGAGATCGACCTGGTCTGCCGCGACGGCGCGACGGTGGTGTTCGTCGAAGTGCGCCTGCGCCGGCGCGCCGACTTCGGCGGTGCCGGCGCCAGCATCACCGCCGCCAAGCAGGCCAGGATCATCGCGGCGGCGCGCCACTGGCTGGCGCGACATGGCGGCGACTTGCCCTGCCGCTTCGACTGCGTGCTCATGGACGGCGAGCACATCGAATGGCTGAGAGATGCGTTTCGTCCTGATTAGCCTGCTGCTTGTCGCCGCATCCCTACAGGCACAGACGCTGAAGATTCTGGTGCAGAGTTCGCCGCTCGCCGGCTTCCAGTACCACGCCGCCGGGGAACTTTGGCCCGAGTTGCGGGTCGGTGATACCGTGATCCTGATCCGCGAACCCGACAATCCCCATGACGGCAAGGCCGTGCGCGTCGAATGGCGCGGCCGCATGCTCGGCTATCTGCCGCGCGCGGAGAATCGCGCCGTCGCCGCCGAAATGGATCGCGGCGGCCTCGTCTCGGGCCGCATCGCCAAGCTGCGCGAACATCGGAATCCGTGGCAGCGCGTGCTGATCGATGTGTTTGTCACGCTTTAGCCGGCCATTTCCAGCCGCTTGGCGCCGGTTCCGGCCTCTAGAATCCCCTCACCATGAATCTCGTCGATCGCATCCGCGGCCAGTTTGTTGACAGCATCGCCGCCAAGCAGGCGGCGGTGGCGACGATGGCCGCGCCCATCGCCGCGGCTGTCGAGGCGATGACCGCCGCGCTCGGGATCGGCGGCAAGATCATGGCCTGCGGCAACGGCGGGTCGGCCGCCGACTCGCAGCATTTCGCCGCCGAGTTGCTCAACCGCTTCGAAAAGGAGCGGGCGCCGCTGGCGGCAATCGCCCTGACCACCGACACCTCGACGCTGACCTCGATCGCCAACGATTACCACTACGACCAGGTGTTCGCCAAGCAGGTAGCGGCGCTGGGCCGCGCCGGCGACGTGCTGCTGGCGATTTCCACCTCGGGCAATTCGCCCAACGTCCTGGCCGCCATGGCCGTCGCGCGAGCGAGGGGCGTACGCGTGGTGGCCCTGACCGGCAAGGGGGGCGGCAAGATGGCCGCCGCGCTGGGGCCGGACGACATTCATCTTTGCGTTCCCGCCGACCGCACGGCCCGCATCCAGGAAGTGCATCTCCTGGTCCTGCACTGCCTGTGCGACGGCATCGACACACTGCACCCCGGAGAAACGACATGAAAGCACGCTTCCTGATCCTGCCCGCCATCGCCGCGACGATGCTCGCCGGCTGCTTCCCGGCCGCCGTGGTCGGCGTCGGCGCCGGCGCCCTGATGGTGGCCGACCGCCGCATCACCGAAACCTATCTCGCCGACGAGGCGATCGAGATGCGCGCATCGAATCGGATCGGCGAGAAGTTCGGCAGCGAAGCGCACATCAACGTCACTTCCTACAACCGCATGCTGCTGCTGACCGGCGAGGTTCCCAGCGCCGAAGCCAAGGCCGAACTCGGCAGGATCATGGCGACGGTGCCCAACGTCAAGTCGGTCAGCAACGAAGTGCTGGTCGGCCCCGCCAGCTCGCTGTCCGGCCGCAGCACCGACACCTACACCACTTCCAAGGTGAAGGCCCGCTTCGTCGAATACAACAAGTTCGCCGCCAACAAGGTCAAGGTGGTCACCGAATGGGGCACGGTGTTCCTGCTCGGCCTGGTGACACAGCGCGAGGCGGACGACGCCGTCGACATCGCCCGCACCACGGGCGGCGTGCAGAAAGTGGTGCGCCTGTTCGAGATCATTGCCGACGACGAGGCGCGCCGGCTCGATCTGACCTCGTCCGAAGGCAAGACACCGCCGGCGAAGTGACCGCGCCGGATTTCGAGGCCAAGATATGTCCGCCGGCCGCGCTGTCGGCCCGGCTGGACGCGCTGCCGCGCCCGCTGGTGTTCACCAACGGCTGTTTCGACGTCCTGCATCGCGGCCACGTGACCTATCTTGCCCAGGCGCGGGCATTGGGCCATAGCCTGCTGGTGGCGGTGAATACCGACGCCTCGGTACGGCGGCTCGGCAAGGGCGCGGACCGCCCGATCAACACGCTCGATGACCGCATGACCGTCCTTGCCGCGCTCGAATCGGTTTCCCTGGTCACCTGGTTCGACGAGGACACGCCGATCGAGCGCGTGCTGCAAAGCCGGCCCGACATCCTGGTCAAGGGCGGCGACTGGCCGGTGGACAAGATCGTCGGCGCCCGCGAAACACTTGCCCGTGGCGGCCGTGTCCTCTCGATTCCGTTCGTTCACCAGCGCTCGACGACCGCGCTGGTGGAGAAGATCAGGCGTCTGTAGGCGGACGATTCACGATCGCCGCCCGCACCAGGCCGATGTGCGCGCGCAGCGTGTAGAGCATGTCGGAAAACGCCAGCGGCGTCGGGATGTGGTTGACATCCTTTTCGATGGCATCCAGGCGGCGCAACCACTCGGCGCGGTCGTGACGGGCGGGGTTCTCGTCCAGCTCCGCTTCCAGGAACTTGAGTTCGCCGTAGCGCCGATAGATGCGCGAGCGTACACGCCAGCCGTAGAGCGCCGGCGCGAACTTGACGATCGGCACCAGCAGCGCGAACACGGGAATCACCATCACCACCAGGCGATCGATCAGGGTGGCGGCCCAGAAAGGCAGATAGCGCTGCAAAAATGGTTTGCCGGACTTGTAGTAACGCTCGGCTTCCTTCGATAGCGCGAACGTGTCGGCGGCGGCATGCGGGAACTCGCCGGGTTTCTGGAACGCACCCGCCCCGCCGTGGGCCTCGCCGGCCACCTGCATCAGGAGATCGACCAGGGCCGGATGGGTATCCTCGCGCACCAGCAGGCTCGCCACCGAGGCCACCAGCGTCACGTCGGCGCTCGGCAGGTCGCGGCCGAGGTCCACCGCGCCTCGCGGCAACACGATCTTCGACAGATAGGGCAACTGCCGGGTGTAGGCATCCGCCTGGGCCAGGCTCATCAGCCGGACACCCTCGGCGTAGAGCAGCGACCAGACGGTGGCTGATTGCGTCGGTCCGACGACGAAGGCGGCATCGATTTCGCCCTTGGCGAACATCTCGACCAGGCCAAGGCCGCCCTTGTCGACGAGTGTCGTGTTACCGGGCTCGATGCCGTTGGCGCGCAGGATCTCCAGGGCGAGGTGGCGGGTGCCGCTGCCTTCGCCGCCGATGGCGATGCGCTTGCCCTTGAGTTGCAGCACCTGGTCGAGCCTGGTCGACGCCGGCGCCAGCGCCGCGCGGTAGAACACCCAAAGCGGCTCGTAGAAGAACGCGCCGAGCGAGTGCAAGTCTTCGTCTTCCCGCGCCTCGCCCGTGCCGCCCTGATAGAAGGCGGCATCGACCTCGAAGGCATCGTCGCGCAGGCGCGCCAGGTTTTCGATCGAACCGGCCGAAGGCTTTTCCACCAGTTGGATGCCGTAACGGCCGAGGAAATCGGCATAGACGGCGGCGAAGCGCTGGTAGGCCCCGCCTTCGCCGCCGCTGCTCAGAACGAGTTTCTCGGGCGGCGCCGGCTGGATGAACCGGGATGCGCCCCAGAAGCCGGCGGCAAGTATCGCCAGCAGCGGCAGGACGATGATCAGCAGGTCCCGCCGCGAGTACTCGGCAAAACGACGGCGAATCCTAGAAGGGGATGTCATCGTCGAAATCGTTGAAGCCACCACCGGACGATGCCGCGGCCGGCTTCGCGGGCGCCGCCCGGCCGCTGCTTTCGCGCGGGCCGCTGTCGCCCATGCCCTCGCGGCGTCCGAGCATCTGCATCTCGTTGGCTTCGATTTCGGTGGTGTAGCGTTCCTGGCCTTCCTTGTCGGTCCACTTGCGGGTGCGGATGCGGCCCTCGAGATAGACCTGGGAACCCTTCTTCAGGTACTGGCCGGCGATTTCCGCGAGTTTGCGGTAGAAGACGACACGGTGCCACTCGGTGATTTCCTTCTTTTCGCCCGACTGCTTGTCCTTCCACGATTCCGTGGTGGCCACGCGGATGTTGCAGACCGCGTCGCCATTGGGCATGTAGCGCGTCTCCGGGTCGGCGCCGAGGTTGCCGACGAGAATTACCTTGTTGACCGATGCCATCGCCTAATTCCTCCTCAAGTAGTCTTGCCCCGCGCGTGCGCCGGCGGTTTCATGGTCGCCGCCAGCACCAGCCATGTCAAGCCGAGCGCGGCGCAGAACCATTGCACCGCTTCGGCGCCATGATGCTTCATCAGCCAGCCGCCCACGGCGCCGCCCAGAAACAGCCCGATCGACTGCGTCGTATTGTAGACGCCGAGCGCGGCGCCCTTGGCGTCCGGCGGCGCGATGCGGGAGATCAGCGAAGGCTGGAGCGCCTCCATGATGTTGAAGCCGACGAAGAAGATCATCAGCCAGGCGCCCACCGAATACAGTCCGCCCGCCAGCATGGCCAGTCCGGCCTGCACCAAAGTCAGCAGCGACACCGCGCCGATGAACACCATCTTCATGCGCCCGCGCTTCTCGGCGAGGATGATGGCCGGCACCATGGCGACGAAGGACAGGAGCACCGCCGGCAGGTAGATCTTCCAGTGCTCCGTCACCGCCAGGCCGCCGACGGCGACCAGCATCGGCGGCATCACCACCCAGAGCGCCGTCTGCATCATGTGCAAGGCGAGGACGCCGAAGTTGAGCCGCGCCAGCTGGCCATCGAACAGCACCGTCGAAAACGGCACGCGCCGCACGGCGACCACGGCCGGCGGTGTCGGCACCGCCTTCGCGATCAGCATGATGGCGGCCAGCGCCAGGATGCCGGTCAGGGCGAAGATGCCCGGCATGCCGATGGCCGAGTACAGCAGCGGGGCGGCCACCAGCGAAAGCGCGAACACCAGGCCGATGGTGGCGCCGATCATGGCCATGACCTTGGTGCGGTGCTGCTCGCGCGTGAGATCGGCGGCCAGCGCGGTCACCGCCGCGGAAATCGCGCCCGCGCCCTGAATGATGCGGCCGGCGATGACCCAAGCGATATCGTCGGCGGCGGCGGCGAGAAAGCCCCCGGCGGCGAAGAGCAACAGGCCGGCCACGATCACCGGTTTGCGGCCCCAGCGGTCGGAAGCCATGCCATAGGGAATCTGGAAGAAGGCCTGGGTCAGGCCGTACGCGCCGAGCGCGAATCCGACCAGCAGGGCGTCGTCGCCGCCGGCCAGCGTCGGCGCATAGACCGAGAACACCGGCAGGATCAGGAACAGGCCGAGCATGCGCAGGCCGAAAATCGCCGCCAGCGACGCGCCGGCCCGGCGCTCGTCGCGGGTCATGGAATCGGAAACGGGGGAAAGCATGCCGGATGGCTTTGGTGAAGCGGAGGCGTATCTTAACCTAGGGCCTGCTCTCAATCATACGACGGTGGCGCCGGAGGCAAAGCGGGAAGCGAGAGCAGGCCCTAATGCCGCCAGACCTTCAGGCCGCGCAGGGCCTCCATCGGGTCGAAGTCGCGGTCGTTGTGGAGGAGCGCGTGATCGTGTTCGATGCAATAGCTGGCCAGGAGAACATCGACCGGGCTGCGCACCGTCACGCCATGGCCGCGCAGAATGCGGTAATGCTCGGCGGCATGGACGGCATTGCGCTCGCCGCCGATGCCCAGCACCGGCAAGGCCGCGAGCGTGCGCCGGGCCGCGAGGAAATCCTGCGGCTGACGGAAGCCCCGGAGCACCTCGAACAGCACGAGATCGGCCATGGCCAGTGGCGCCGCGCCGTCTTCCAGCAATTCGACCAGACGCTCGACGGCGCCGCCCTCGCGCCCGTTGAAGAAGTCGATCCAGACCGAACTGTCGACCAGAATCACTTCTTGTCGGCCGCCACGCCGTAGCTGGCCACGCCTTCCGAAACCAGCAGGCCGGCGGCTGGCTCGGCATCGTCCCAGCGCAGCTTGCCGCGCAAGGCCAGGATGTCGCGATAGGCTGCCTGCCGGGCCAGCAGGCGCAGGCCGGCATCGACCGCCTCCTTCTTGGTCTTGTACGGCCCCGCCTTCATGGCCTGGGCGACGAGATCGTCGTCGAGAATGATGTTGGTGCGCATGATGTGTATCAGGATTTGATTACATGCGCACTATACACCAGCCCGGCAGCGCCCGCCAGGGACACGTCCACCACAACCACCACCGCAACCCCACCCCAAACCCGCCTTCGGCAAAGTCAGCCGTGGCGGCACGCCAAGGTATGCCGCGGCGGCGCCGCTATTCCCGGGTCGGGCATTTTCAGTATATTGACGGGTTACTTCGCCAGCCCCGACCCCCATGGACGAGATCAAGATACGCGGCGCCAGGACCCACAATCTCAAGAACATCAACCTGGACCTGCCGCGCAACAAACTCACCGTGATCACCGGCCTGTCCGGTTCCGGCAAGAGTTCGCTGGCCTTCGACACGCTCTACGCCGAGGGCCAGCGCCGCTACGTCGAATCGCTGTCCGCCTACGCGCGCCAGTTCCTGCAGCTGATGGAAAAGCCCGACGTCGACCTGATCGAGGGCCTGTCGCCGGCGATCTCCATCGAACAGAAGGCGACCAGCCACAACCCGCGTTCGACCGTCGGCACGGTCACCGAGATCCACGACTACCTGCGCCTGCTCTACGCCCGCGCCGGCACGCCGCACTGCCCCGAGCACGGCAACCCGCTGGAGGCGATGAGCGTTTCGCAGATGGTCGACCACGTGCTGGCGCTGCCCGAGGACACCCGGCTGATGATCCTCGCGCCCGTGGTGGCCAACCGCAAGGGCGAGCAGCTGGACCTCTTCGGCGAACTGAAGGCGCAGGGCTTCGTGCGCCTGCGCGTGGATGGCAAGGTGCACGACATCGACGCCTTGCCGAAACTCAACAAGAACACCAAGCATTCGATCGACGTCGTCGTCGACCGGCTGAAAGTGAAGCCGGACGTGCGCCAGCGCCTGGCCGAAAGTTTCGAGACCGCGCTCACGCATGCCGAGGGCCGCTGCCTCGCCGTCGAAATGGACACGGGCACGGAGCACCTGTTCTCGGCCAAGTTCGCCTGCCCGCATTGCGGCTACGCGCTGCAGGAACTGGAACCGCGCCTGTTCTCGTTCAACAACCCGATGGGCGCCTGCCAAAAGTGCGACGGCCTCGGCTCCATCCAGTTCTTCGACCCGGCGCGCATCGTCGCCTACCCGCACCTGTCGCTGGCCGCCGGCGCCATCAAGGGCTGGGACCGGCGCAACCAGTTCTACTTCCAGATGCTGGAATCGCTGGCCGCGCATTACGCTTTCGATACCAACAAGCCCTTCGAGGAACTGCCCGAAAATGTCCGCCAGATCGTGCTTTACGGTTCGGGGCGCGAGCAGATCAAGTTCCGCTACCTCAACGAGAAGGGTACGCGCTTCGATCGCAGCCACGGCTTCGAAGGCATCATCCCCAACCTTGAACGCCGCTACCGGGAGACGGACAGCGTCATGGTGCGCGAGGAACTGGCCAAGTATCTCAACGCCAAACCCTGCCCCGAGTGCGCCGGCACGCGCCTGCGCCGCGAGGCGCGCCATGTGCTGATCGGCGAGCGCACGCTGCCTCAGGTCAGCAACCTCTCGCTGATCCAGTGCCGTGATTTCTTCAACCTGCTGGCGCTGACCGGTCATCGCGCCCAGGTGGCCGAGAAGATCGTCAAGGAAATCACCTCGCGGCTGACCTTCCTGATCAACGTCGGCCTCGACTATCTCTCCCTCGACCGCTCGGCGGAAACGCTCTCGGGCGGCGAGGCGCAGCGCATCCGCCTGGCCTCGCAGATCGGCTCCGGCCTCACCGGCGTCATGTACGTGCTCGACGAACCTTCGATCGGCCTGCACCAGCGCGACAACACGCGTCTGCTCGAAACCCTGAAGAACCTGCGCGACCTCGGCAACACCGTCATCGTCGTCGAGCACGACCACGAGGCGATCGAGACCGCCGACTACGTCGTCGACATGGGGCCGGGCGCGGGTGAGCACGGCGGCTGCGTCGTCGCCGAAGGCACGCCGAAGCAGGTCGCGGCCAGCGCCGAATCGCTGACCGGCGCCTATCTCTCCGGCCGGCGCAAAATCGCCGTGCCGAAAAAGCGCACGGCGCCCAATCCGCTGCGCCAGCTGAAAATCCACGCCGCCACCGGCAACAACCTCAAGCAGGTCGACCTCGAACTGCCGGTCGGGCTGTTCACCTGCGTCACGGGCGTTTCCGGCTCGGGCAAGTCGACGCTGATCAACGACACGCTCTACGCCGCCGCCGCGCGCCATCTCTACGGCTCGGCCATCGAGCCGGCGCCGCACCGCGACATCGAGGGGCTGGAATTTTTCGACAAGGTCATCAACGTCGACCAGTCGCCCATCGGCCGCACGCCGCGCTCGAATCCGGCGACCTACACGGGTCTCCTGACGCCGATCCGCGAACTGTTCGCCGGCGTGCCGGAAGCGCGCGAACGCGGCTACGGCCCGGGCCGCTTCAGCTTCAACGTCAAGGGCGGCCGCTGCGAGGCCTGCCAGGGCG
>ERZ1645187.3192-NODE-3192-length-13913-cov-84.201833_pt1 | contig 13913 bp, 10 predicted proteins | sample MGYA00575352_ERZ1645187 | MGnify/ENA primary metagenome ERZ1645187 (study PRJEB40837, sample SAMN11349314) | freshwater sediment metagenome | isolation source: river sediment | host: Sediment | place: India: Wazaribad , New Delhi | collected 2017-02-21 ...
TGGCGCGATTGTCTTCGCGCAGCACGTCCAGCCAGGAGCCGATATAGTCGGCATGGCGGACGGTGGGCACGATGCCGAGCGAGGCGCAGCAGAAGGCGGCGTTGATTTCGGCGATCAGTTCCTCGAATGCGTATTTCTTGGTGCCGAACGCGCCGGTCAGATCACGGTTCAATCGGTTATGGTGTCCACTGGCATGACCTAACTCATGCAGGGCCGTGCGGTGCCAGTTGATCGACTCGAAATACGCCTGCGGCGGTGGAACCTGCACATAGTCGTGCGCCGGGGCATAGAAGGCGCGATCGCCGCCGATGCGGAAGTCGATCCCCGTTGCCCGGATCAGCGCCTCGACCTTCGGCTCGATCAGGCCGGGCGAAGGCGGCGGAACGATGGTGGCGATCTCGTCCGGCAGGCCATCGCATTGCGCGGTGTTGAACACTGTGAACCGCTTGAGAAACGGGATGGCGGCGGCTTCCTCGCCGGCCTCGCGCGCGCGGCGCTTCTCGTCCTCCGGGGTAAAGCGGTCGGCATAGACGACGGTGGTGCCGTGCTCGCCCTTGCGGACGTTGCCGCCGAGCGAGAGCGCCTGGCGGAAGGTGAGCCAGCTCTGGCCGGGGAAACCGTGCTGGATGACAGCGCCCCAAAGGATCAGGACGTTGATGCCCGAATAATGCCGGCCGGTTGCGCCATTGCTCGGCATGGCGAGCGGCGCTTTGGTCGAGGCCGATCCCCAGGGCTGGACCCACGGCACGCGCCCGGCTTCCAGCTCTGCGATGATCTTGCCGCTGATTTCGTCATAAAGATTCGCCCGGTCCTTGCCGGTGCGCGCCTTGGCATCTTTCCTGAACAACGCGGTTCTCCGCAACGGGCGCCGGAGACCTCTTCTCCAGCCCTCAACCCGTCACGGAAAACTCGTTCGCACTCTCACTCTCAGGGGGCGTTGCGGGGTCTCCCCGCAGAAGGGGTCGGTCGAGACCTTGGGCTCGGCCGCAGGGGAAGGCGTTCCCCTCCTGGCCTCCCAGATTGCAGTCGCTACGCTCCCAATCAGCCGAACCTAATGCCCCGTACCGGCCAGGCTTGGGCTCCGACGCGGGAGGAATGTTTTCACTGCAGGAGTCCCGATTTGGACTGACCCCCGGAGGAGATTGAAAACTGTCAGAAAACCGCATATATTTCTGACAGGAGAATTTATCGTGCAGCGACTGACCGAACAAATTCTGGCGCATACTGAGGGCTTGCCCGAGGGCGCTCCGATCGCGGCGAAGAGCCTACTCCATCTCGGCAATCGCGCCGCGGTGGACCAGGCCTTGTCGCGACTGGCTGAACGTGGCCGGCTGATGCGCGCCGGGCGCGGCGTCTATCTGCGCCCAGTTTCGAGCCGGTTCGGCTCGCGCGCGCCATCCGTCGAGAAGGCCGTCGAAGCACTCGCGCTCCAGCGCGGTGAAACCATCGTGTCGAACGGGGCTGCCGCCGCTAATGCGCTTGGGCTCACAACCCAGGTGCCGGTCCGGTCGGTCTATCTGACATCGGGCCGTAGCCGGACGATGAATCTGGGCCAACAGGTCGTTGAGCTACGGCATGCGCCGCGCTGGCAGTTGGCGCTGGCCGATCGGCCCGCCGGACAGGCGGTGCGTGCGCTGGCCTGGCTGGGGCCGGAGAAGGCGGAAGCCGCGTTGAAGACGCTGAAGCGCAAGCTGCCGTCTTCCACGTTCGGCGAACTCGTCGCTGCCGCACCCCAGCTTCCGAGCTGGCTTGCTAGGACGGTGGGCAAGGTCGCGCATGGCTGAGGCGTTCCTCACATTGTCAGCGGATGATCGGCGCGAGGCTCTGGCCGTCGCCGCCGATCGATCCGGGCGACCGCTCCATCTGCTGGAGAAGGATGTCTGGGTCGTCTGGACCCTCGCGACGCTGTTCGGGTCCGACCTTGGCGAGCATCTCGTGTTCAAGGGCGGCACGTCGCTGTCGAAGGCCTATCACGTCATCCGGCGGTTTTCCGAAGACGTGGATCTCACCTACGATATCCGCGCCATCGCCCCCGATCTGGTGGGCGAGAACGGCGAGGCCCTGCCGAAAAACCGTAGCGAGGAGAAGCGATGGTCGAAGGCCGTCCGGCACCGCCTGCCCGAGTGGGTCAGCGGAACGGTCCAGCCCCTTCTTGCCGGCGCGATCAAGGCGCAATCGCTCCCCGCAGCCCTCCGCGTCGAAGGCGACAAGCTATTCGTCGACTATGAGGCGACCTCGGTTGGGTCGGGCTATGTGGCTCCGAGCGTGATGCTGGAGTTCGGCGCCCGCTCGACCGGCGAGCCGGCCAGCCCGCGCGATGTCGTCTGCGACGCGGGCGGGCTGATCGAAGGTGTCGAATTTCCAACGGCGCATCCGCGCGTGATGCATGCCGAGCGGACCTTCTGGGAGAAGGCGACGGCGATGCACGTCTTCTGCCTGCAGGAACGGCTACGTGGCGAACGCTTCGCCCGCCACTGGCATGATGTTGTTCGACTGGATGATGCGGGGATCGCCACCGCCGCATTGGCCGACCGCGACCTCGCCAACGCCGTCGCCCGCCATAAGAGCATGTTCTTCGCCGAGAAGGCGACCGATGGCGAGGTCATCGACTACGAAGCCGCCGTTGGCGGGAAGCTGCAGCTCGCACCGATGGGTGAAGCGCGCGCGGCGCTGGCCACGGATTATGCGCGCATGGTCGAAGACGGGCTGCTGCTCGAAGACGCCGAGCCGTTCGAAGCGCTGATCGAGCGATGCGCAGACATCGCCGAACGGGCGAACCGCGCGGCGGAATAACAGGAGTTGGGGAAAGCGTGGGGCTGTATAAGAAGTGGTGTGACGCCGCCAGGGAAAAGGACAAGCGCAAGCGCTACTGGACCTATGTCGAGAAGGACGGCGGCCGCGACGAGATTCGCGATGACCTCGCCGAGACTATCCGCTCGCACTACGACCGGCTCGAACGCATCGCCGAGGACGTGGAGCGGCTCGGCTACAAGGTCGCCGCGAAGATTCTCAGCGAGGCGATGCCCCAGACGCCAAAGGGCCGTTCCGGCGATCTCGGTGAAATTCTTGCGACCGAGTTGGTCGAGGAAGAGATCGGCCTGCGCGTCCCTGTGCGCCGCCTGCGCTACAAGGACGGCCGCAACATGGCCATGCGCGGCGACGACTTCATCGGCGCCGGATACGATGCGGCCGGCGAGAAGCTCTGGCTCCTGAAGGGCGAAGCTAAGAGCAACAAGGTGCTCGGCAAGGCCACGGTCACGAGCGCCCGCAAGGTGCTCAACCGCGATAGCGGTCGTTGCACGCCCGATTCCCTGCTGTTCGTTGCCAACCGCCTGTTGGAGAGCAACGACCCGGACGACAACGCGCTGGGTCGCAGCCTGCGCGACGAGGTGGGCCTGAAGTCCCTCCGCGCCGATCGCATCGACCATATGCTTTTCACGGTGTCGGGCAACGGCCCGCACGCCTCGCTGAAGGAGGATCTCGACGCCACCGGGACCAACCGAGACCACTATGTCGTGAACGTCCACGTCGAGGACCATCAGGACTTCATCGCAGCCATGTATCAGGAGGCGGAAGACCTTGGAGACGATTGACGAACTGACCGCGTTCCTGACGACCGCGACCGTCGACGGCATCCTCGGGCGCCTGCTCTATCGTGGCGCCGCCTGGTCGCTGATGCGCGAAGAAGGCGTGTTGCCGGCGAACGCGCCGCCGCTTGGTGCGACGATCGAAACTGATCTTGCCGAACACGGCTTTGCCCTGCTTCGTGGGGCGATGGCGCTGCGCGCTCAGGCCGGTGCGTCGGATCTGACCAGCAAGGCGTTCGAGCGCGCCGCCAACGCCTTCGAAGCCTTGGTGCGCAACGGCGATCCTGAGTCTCCCGATCGCGGTTTCCGCCGCACGATCGCCGCAGCGGCCTATCACCTGGCCGGCTTCTCGGCCGTCGCCTATTCGCTCTTCAACGAGACCGCGGACGATCTCAATGCCTCACCGGGCGAAACGGCGATCCGGCATCTGACCCTGCGCGATCTTGGCCAGTTGCGCGGGTTCGTTCGCGAGTGGTTGGACGATGAGGCTCACGGAGATGAGCAGATCGCCGACGCGCTGACGGGCGACGAGCCGGACATCGACGAGGCCCTATCGACGATCCTCAACACCACGATATGCCGGGCGCTGGCGCATTTCGACTTCGCGCTCGAGACGGGCGAACCCGAGCCGATCGAGACCGCGCGGGTGCTGCTCGGCACCGCGGTTAGCCTGGCGGACAACGCCGAGAATGTTCCGCTGTGGTGGATCTCAAATCTCTGTCGTCACCTGATTGATGACCTTTGGCAGCATTCGCTGCACGAGAACTTGCCGACCGAGCCGCCGGAGGGGACGGAGGAAAAATACCCGGACCTGCGCCGGCTGTTCATCTCGTCGCTCTACGCCCGCAAGCCGTCCGAGGTGGAACTGTGGCCGTCGCAGCGCGAAGCGGCCCGGCGCTCCACGGACGTCACCGACGATCTGGTCGTCGCCCTGCCAACCAGTGCCGGCAAAACCCGCGTGGCCGAGATCGCCGCGCTGATGACCCTATCATCGGCGCGCCGAGTATTGATCGTCACGCCGTTGCGTGCCCTGTCGGCGCAGACCGAGCGATCCTTCAGGAAGACATTCGCGCCGCTCGGCTTCAGTGTCTCCTCTCTTTACGGCGCCAGCGGCCTTTCGGCCGGTGATGAAGACGCATTGCGCTCGCGCGAGATCATCATCGCGACGCCCGAGAAACTCGACTTCGCGCTGAGAAGCGACCCGTCGCTTATCGACGATGTCGGCCTGATCGTTCTCGACGAAGGCCACATGATCGGCCCGAGCGAACGCGAGATCCGATACGAGACCCTGGTGCAGCGTTTGCTTCGACGTGAGGACGCGGGCGAACGCCGCATCGTCTGTCTGTCCGCGATCCTGCCCAGCGGCGACGAACTCGATGATCTCACCGCGTGGATACGCTCTGACGAACCGGGCGAGCCGGTGCGCTCCGACTGGCGCCCCACGCGCCAGCGGTTCGGCGCACTCACCTGGCGCGGCAAGGACGCGCGGCTGCGACTGGATCTCGATGATGATGGTCCGTTCCTCGACAAATTCGTCGTGCAGAAACCTGCGCGGGGGAAAGAGAAGAAGCCCTATCCGCGCAAGAACTCACATCTCGCCCTGTTCGCGGCATGGGAATTCGCGGGCCAGGGCAAGCGGACGCTGATTTTCTCCACCCAGGCGAATTGGGTCGAGAGCTACGGCAAACAGGTCGTGGACCTCTGCAAGCGCGGCTATCTGGACTCGCTGCTCGAGGACGAGGCGTCGATCGCGCGCGCCCTGGAGGTCGGCAAGGAGTGGTTGGGCGAGGACCATCCCGCGGTCGCCTGCCTGAAGGCGGGCGTCGCCATCCACCACGGCCGGCTGCCGAGCCCGTTCCTGCGTGAGCTAGAAGCCCTGTTGTCCGAGGGTGTCCTGAAGGTCATCGTCGCGTCGCCGACACTCTCGCAGGGGCTCAACCTCAACGCCGCCGTCCTGTTGGTGCCGGCGCTGTATCGGGCGTCCGAGAAGATCAAAGGCGAGGAGTTCGCGAACGTCGCCGGCCGCGCTGGGCGCGCCTTCGTGGATGTCGAAGGCCTCATCGTCCATGTCATGTTCGATAAGGTCGATTGGCGAAAGAAGGAATGGGGGAAGCTGGTCGCTTCCGCCAAGGCCCGCACGCTGAAGAGCGGTCTCATCCAGATCGTCGCCGAGATCCTTGAGCGCCTGTCCCGCGAAGGTGTCCTGGATCGCGACGATGCCTGGGAATATCTGGCCAACGCCCGTGAAGCCTGGAGATCGCCCGAGGAGGAAGCCGCGGTCGCCGAGCGCCTGGCGGCCGGCGCGGAGTACGACGCTGACGGCGATGATGATGAAGGCGGCGGCGAGGACGAGGAAGAAACCATCGACGAGGAGCCGCTGTCGCAGATCGTCGAACGCCTCGATGCGACAGTGTTCGGTCTGATCGAAGCACTCGATTCCGATCGCGCCGACCTGCCGAAGCTCTTGGACGAAGCGCTCAAGGGATCGCTCTGGGCGCGCCAGATCGCCCGCGAGGACGAGGATGTCGCCCCGCTGCACAAAAAGGTGTTCGAGGCGCGTGCGGATCTCATCTGGAGGACCACCACGGCGCAGGCGCGGCGCGGACATTTCGCCATGGGTGTTGGGCTTGAGGCGGGTCTCACCATCGACGCCATGGCCGACGAGCTGGCCGAACTCCTTGACCGGGCAGACGATGCTGCGTTGAGCGGCGACGTTGACGCACTTGTCGAGGCGCTCGGCGGTCTTGGCGGGCGCCTGCTGTTCATGCGGCCCTTCATCCCCGACAAGGCGAACGCGCTGCCGGCGAATTGGAAGGCCATCCTGCGCAGTTGGGTGTCAGGCGAGGATGTGGCCAAGATCGGACCGCAGAACATGCGGGCCGTGGAAGAGGCCTTCACCTATCGTTTGGTCTGGGCGCTGGAAGCTGTGCGTACCCGCCGCATGTCCCTCGGCTGGTCGCCGGAGACAGTGGCGGGTGGAGCCGCTGCAGCGGTCGAAACCGGCGTCCCGCAATTCATGATGTCGATGCTGATCCGTGCGGGCCTTCCTTCGCGGCGCGCGGCCATGGCGGCGATCGAGGATGCCAAGCCAGTCTTCGTCACGCCCGCCGAGATGCGGGCCTGGCTCGAATCCGACGAGATCACAGCCTACACGGATGCCGGCGACTGGCCGACGCCCGACACCGCCGCACTATGGGCACGGTTCCGAACCGAAGCTCTCAGCGGCGGGATCCAGAAATGGTCGGTCGAACACTACAAGCGTCTTCTCGACACCGCGGCTGCCCCGCCTGCCGGCCTCTATCGCATCGTCACCGACGAGGGTGATGGGCGGACTTGGCTGACAACGCCCGACTATCAACGTGTCGCCGCGTTCAAGAAACCCGCGGTCGATCCCAAGCCCAGCCTCTTCTCAGGCCGATTGCCCGGCGGCACTAGGCTGGTAGAGGCCCTGCGTGTCGGGCGAGGGAAACTGCGCTGGCCTACGGCCGATGCGTAAAAGGAAGCGGTAGCTATGCTCTATGCCTGGGTCGGCGATCAGAAACGCGCGCCCGTCGCGAAGGGAGAGCGCACGACCTGTCGCGACTGCGGCGGCTTGCTCACCGCTGTCATGCCTGTCGAGAACACGCCCCATTGGCGACACAAGGCGGGCGACTGCGATCCCTGGAGTGAGCCCGAAGGGCCTTGGCACCTCGGCTGGAAAGAGCTTTTCGATATGTCGTGTCGCGAGATCGCTTTGCGCGATTCGATGACGGGCGAGCTTCATCGCGCGGACGTTCTGGTCGGTAGCGGCACCCCTATGGCGACCGTGCTGGAGCTACAGCACTCCTCGATCAGCGAGGACGAGCGCAACGCGCGGGAGGCCTTCTATCGGCGCGGGCATCGGATGTTCTGGCTGGTCCACATCCATAGCGAAAGCTCGTTCCTAGGAACCTATTTCGGCATGTCGCTCGATTTCAAATCCCGCGTCGCCAATCTCGACGGCAAGGAATTCGCGATCATGCGGTGGATGGGACCGAACAAGCAGTTCATCGAGAAATGGAAGCGCGCTGCCGCACACGTCTTCTTCCATGCGGGTCCGTACATCTTTTACCTTGCCGGTCCTGGCGTGGCCGCCCGCCTTGGCAGTCCATTGAAGCGCGGCGAGTTTGCCCTCTGCTCGCTCACTCGCGATGAGTTTGTACGGGCCGTTCGAGGTGAGGACGTTCGATCGGCGTAAGGGCCAGTCAGGGCCGGGACGGAAATACGTGATCGATCCCCGAAGCGCAGGCGACCACGACGTCGAGCGCCATTCCCGGTGAGTGGATGTCGGACGTGCCATGCGACAGTCCATTTCGCAGCGCGATCAGGGCTTCGATAGGGTCGGATATCGCAGTACGGCCGGGCACGAGCGCCGGCAGGACGCCAGCCTTCCTCGCTCTGTCAACGAGATTGCGCAGCGTGCCGCGAGCGGCGCCGCCGTGGCCGTTGAGCCGGTGTTTAAGCGCCAACTCGAACGCGCCGAATGCCTGCACTTCGCCGACGACGAAAAGATCATAGTCGAAGAAGGCGTAGATGATGGTGTTTCGAGCACGATCGAAAGCCTGCACTACGTCTGTCGGCGCGGCGCCTGTGAGACCCACGCTGGAAAGCGCCCCATGATGGTCCGCGACCGTCATTCGGCGGGCTGCACCGTTCTCAACGACCCAGAGATCGGCGAAGCGTGGGTCAGGTTGCAGAATGTTCTCGACCGTTTTGAAAGCCATATGACTGATCCGATTCGTTCGATACGCGACCGGCTCGTCATAGACTTCATGCGGCCAGGCGGGTCTCCTCTTCAACTTCGTCCGACTGCTGTCCAACGGCTTTGGACAGGAAACGATCGAGCGCCGCTCTCCGGGAATCGCGATCCAATGCGTAAGCTGTCTGTTTGAACTCGATCCCGTCGAGCAGTCCCTGAATATAGCCAGAGATCGTGTCGGCAGCCATGATGAGGGCGGTATCGAGCGTGTGAATATACTTACTCGTCACCGAGCCCTTGGAATGGCCGACCAAGGCTGCGATCGTTACCTCGGTGAAGCCGAGATCGTTGCCGATGCTGGCGAAGCTGTGACGCAGGACGTGCGGCGTGACATCGGATAGAGGCGAATTCTTGAAGATCTGCTCCCAATGGTTTGGGAAACTGCCGAAGGCGTTGTCCTCGTCCTGACCGGGGAAGACATAGGTGCCCTTCGCGCCCTTGCGGCGTTCCTCTAGATACTCGACCACCGGCAAGCCTACGGGGCGGACGGACACGCCTTCCTTACTGTTCTCCAGGCGCAGGCAGCTTCCGTCCGTATCTGCCTCGCTCCACATGAGGCCGATGATCTCGCTGCGGCGACAGCCCGTGAGCGCGATCTGTCGGATGATGTCGACGGTCATGGCGTACTTCTCGATCGCCGCCGCCTTGAGCAGCATCTGCCCCAGCGTGCGATACTCCGCCTCTGTAAGCCGGCGGTTTCGGACATTGTCCTTGGGCTTCTTGATGCCGTGCGCCGGATTGCGCTCGATGATGCCTGACTCGACAGCGTAGGTGAGGATGCCACCTAACAGACCAACCGTGCGCGTCGCCGTACCGGCACCGCCTCGCACGATCGCCTTGCCACGCAACTTCTTCGTTTTGACGGACACGCGCGTCTTGCCCGCCATGATATCCTTCAACACCTTGTTGATGTCGGCTTTGGTCAGATCCTTCACGCGGCGCGCGCCGATCAGCGGAATGATGTGGCGTTCGATGCGACCGGTATCGGTGACGATGGTCGTCGTCTTCTTCGGGCGGCCACCTTTGCCGAGGATGAGACCGGCTTTCAGATCGTTGAGGTAGAGCGTGCACAGCTCTTTGACCGTGACGGCCTTGTGGTCGAGCTGACGTTCCTCGGCCGGATTGTCGCCGCCGGCGACGCGACCGAGTTGAACTTTTGCCTCCTGCCGAGCCGTCTCCGGCGTCCAGATGCCATGTAGACCGATGGTGTAGCGACGGGTTCGACCGGCCGAGCGATACTGAATAAGATAGCTGCGCTTGCCAGACGCGAAAACGCGGAGACCGAAGCCGGGCAGTTCGTCGTCCCAGATGAAATAGTCCTTGTCGCGAATCTCGGCGGCATCCACGACGCGCTTAGTTAGCTTTGCCATATGGCCTCTCCTCCGCTGAAGAAGGGCTGCTTACGCGGAAGCACCACGGAAGCAGCAGGACGGAAATCGAAGCGAAAGTTCGGATATGGGTTTCGGCGGCAAAAACCGAATTGTCCATATAGATCATATGGTTGGCGTAGCATGGCGTGCCCTATCGTGCATTTAGGATGGGCAGCCTAAAAAACTCCGAAGGCAGAGGTCAGGGGTTCGAATCCCTTCGGGCGCGCCATTTCAGAACAGAACTATGAACGCCGAACGCCGCCGATTCTACGCTCGAAGCGGCAACCAGGGTTCGCAGCAGTTCCGACTTCGATCCCATGATGCGAACCTCGTCGTCGGCGACCTCAAGCCGCCGTTACCTGGGCCGATCTGGCCGGCGAGACGTTCCTAGTCCGCTACGGCAGCACCGGCCCGCAGGTTCACGACCATATCGTGCTGCGCCTCGCTGGACGCTGGCCGACATCCTCTATCCGACGCTTTGATGTTGGACGTAGCACCTTGCTTTCCATGGTTGGGCAGGGTTTCGGTATCACCATTGCCGGGGCTGCTACATCGCTATTGCCAACGTCGGGCGTCGTCTTCCGGCCGTTTGCCGACGAGCCGGAGCCGGTCCCTTTCTCGGCAGTCCGGTCGCCCTTCAACCAAGGCGCGGCGCTCCGCAACCTGCTCACCCTTGCCAGCGACTTGGCCCGGTCAACCCCGTCTAGCTGACCTACCGTCACGAACCACTCATCCTTTGCTCATTTTATCTATTGACTTAGAGTGCGCTCTAACCCGTAGCTTCCCATGCGTCGTGACGAAAGAAGGGCGTTCATGAAGATTGGGGAACTGGCAAAGCATTCGGGATTATCGGCCCACACCATCCGTTACTATGAGCGGATTGGGCTGCTCCCCCATGCCGACAGGGACCAATCAGGGCAGCGCAACTACGACGCATCAATCCTGATCTGGATAGAGTTTCTTGGCCGTTTGAAAACGACCGGGATGCCTATTCGGGAAATGCTGCACTATGCGGCCTTGCGGGAGCGCGGCGTCGGCACGGAAGCTGAGCGCAGTGCCTTGCTCGAACAGCATCGCGAACGTGTTCGCGCCAATGTGGCCGAACTACAAGCCTGCCTTGTCGTCCTCGACACCAAGATTGCCGGCTATGCCGGCAAGGATCAGAGGATGAAAGACTATGACGCACCAATCCCCGAACGCCGGCGAAAGCCGGCTGGAACGAGGCAGGCGGGCGCTCGCTGAAATCGACGGCGAGGCCGGCAACAATGTTATTGCCGCTCTGGCGGACATTGCCCCCGACTTTGCAAGCTACTTATTCGAGTTCCCGTTTGGCGACATCTACAGCCGCCCCGGCCTCGATCTGCGCGCTCGCGAAATTGCCACCATCGCCGCGCTGACCGCGATGGGCACCGCAACCCCGCAACTGAAGGTTCATATCGAGGCGGGCCTGAATGTTGGGCTGACCAGGGGCGAAATCACTGAGATCATCATGCAGATGGCGGTCTATGCGGGCTTTCCGGCGGCGCTCAATGGGCTGTTCACGGCCAAGGAGGTATTCGCCGCCCGATTCTCCATCCAGCGGGAGGATGCGGCATGATGAACACTTTTCGCTCTTTCACCGCTGGCGGCGCTCTTGCGCTTGCCATGGTCTCCGCCACGCTGATCGCGGCTCCGACCGCCACATATGCAAACCCGGTCGCGCCGGTGAAGCTATGGGAAGGCTTCAGTTCGCCGGTTGGCATGGCCTTCGACGCGGCCGGAAATCTGTTTGTAGCGGAATGGGGTGCGGGCCGTGTCTCGCGCATCGACGCTGCCGGAAATCGCACCACTTTCGCGAGCGGGCTTTCCGGCCCTTCGGGGCTAGCGATTGCTACTGATGGCACGATCTACGTCGCGTCCTATTCGCGCGATGAAGTCTATCGCTTCACGCCGGCCGGAGAACGCAGCGTGCATGTGACCGGCCTTGCGACCCCGGCCGGACTGAGCTTCGACAGGTCTGGCCGGCTGCTGATCGCCAACCGCCGCACCAATCAGATTCTTGCTGTGACCGGGAATGGTGGTTTGGAACCTATTATCGATGGTCTGCGGACGCCGGTTGGGGCGGTCCAGACACCAGACAACGGCTATGTGGTTTCCAATATCGGTGGCGGGGTCACGATCATGCGCCCCGATGGTTCACGCCTGGAAGCCGGCGAGGCGTTCCGAACGCCAGGTCCCGGCGTGGCGATGACGAAGGGCGGCCGAGTGTTCGTGGTCGATTATGGCGGAACAACCGTGCGTGAAATCTTGCCCAATGGGCAGTCCCGCGTCGTTGCGGATGGACTGCGAAGCCCGGTTGGTCTCGTGGTTGCCCCTGACGGAGCGTCCTTGCTCACCGCCGCGTGGGGCGATGGAACGATCTATCGGATTCCCATCACCGACTAAAAACAAAAGATTGGGGGTTTGGCGGCACGAAGAACTTATGCGGCGGCAATTAGCACCGATGAATATTCGTCAATGGAGAGCGCCGACCCCGCTAGGGTCGCGCATTCCCCTTGCATCGCTCATCCAGATGCTCGCCGTCGCTGAACATCTGAACTTCCGCCATGCCGCCAATGCGCTCGGTGTCAGCCTGTCGAGTGTGAGCGCCCGCGTGAAGACGCTGGAGGAAGACCTTGGCATCCTCCTGTTTGAGCGCCACGCGCGTGGCGTCCGGCTGACGGAAGCCGGACGCCACTTCGTCGAGTTGGTCGCGGCTGGTGTCGATCAACTCGACCATGCGGTGAAGACGGCGAGCATGGCGGCATCGGGAGAGCGGGGCCGGCTCCGCATCGGTATCCATGCCCTCATCCCCGGCAGCTTCCTTGCACAGTTGATCGAGCGATACCGCGTCGGGCATCCCGGTATCGAAGTCGAAATGATGGAAGGCACGGCGCGCGAGGAGGTAATGCAGCTTCGCGCCGACCGGCTCGATATTGTGTTCATCGCCGGCACACCCGAACTGCCGGACTGTCTTTCTCGGTGCATGTGGACCGAACCGCTACTGGCCGTGCTGTCGGAACGGCATAGGCGCAATCGAGCGCACCGTTTCGCTGCTGTCACCGGATGTTCTCGGATATCCCCTGCTCACCGTGGTCCGGGTGAAGCTCGACAGGCCGACGGAGGAGAATATGGCGGCGTTTGAGGCGCGTATCATGGCGTTGCCGCAGGTCACGCAGTGCATGACCGTTTCAGGGGACATCGACTATGTCCTCTTGGTGCGAAGCCACGATGTTTCCCACTATCAGGACTTCGCGCGCCGGATGCTCGCGACCGCACCCGGCATCCGGGCGTACACAAGCGAGATCGTGCTCGCCTGCAACAAGAGCACGACCGAACTCCCTGTAGACGAGGCTTAGCAATCAGCGTCGTTTCGACGCCGTTTTTGTCGCGTCCTGCTTGTTCGGCTCGTCACGCCAGCCAGCGCTTGCGCCGGCGGTAATGTTTCACGCCGTGGTAATCGACCTGCTTGCCGCCGCCGAGATAGGCTTCCTGAATGTCCGGATTCGACCGAAGAGCCTCCGCCGTTCCGCTCATCACGATCCGCCCCTGTTCGATCAGATAGGCCGACTGCGCCAGATCGAGCGCTGCGATGGCGTTCTGTTCGACAAGGAGCACCGCGACGCCCGAGTCCGCGTTGATTCTGCGCACGATGTCGAAAATCTCGTCGACCAGGAATGGCGCGAGGCCCAGCGACGGCTCGTCGAGCAGGATGAGTTTTGGCTCGGTCATGAGCGCACGCGCGATCGCCAGCATCTGCTGCTCGCCGCCGGAGAGATATCCCGCCTTCGCGCGCGATCGTTCGGCGAGGCGCGGGAAGATCGTGAACATTTCGTCGATCCGCCGTGCGACATGCGCGCGGTCGTGGTGCATGGTGGTCGCAGCGATGAGATTTTCGGCCGGCGAAAGATGCTCGAACACGCGACGGCCCTCGAGCACGTGGACCACACCGCGCCGCACGCGCTCTGGCGGGTCGAGCGCGAGGATGTTCTCGCCGCCGAACGTCGCCTGCCCGCGCGAAACATCGCCGCGTTCGGCGCGCAACAGGCCGCTTATGGCCTTGAGAACCGTGCTCTTGCCGGCCCCGTTGGCGCCGAGCAGCGCCACCAGAAGGTGACGACCGACTTCGATTCCATGCTGGCCAAACTGGTCGTTCTGGGC
>ERZ1645187.3193-NODE-3193-length-13913-cov-24.617549_pt1 | contig 13913 bp, 12 predicted proteins | sample MGYA00575352_ERZ1645187 | MGnify/ENA primary metagenome ERZ1645187 (study PRJEB40837, sample SAMN11349314) | freshwater sediment metagenome | isolation source: river sediment | host: Sediment | place: India: Wazaribad , New Delhi | collected 2017-02-21 ...
AGTTGCGGGCTTCCACCTTGCGCTGCGCGGACTCCAGCGAGCGGGTGACGAGCGGGTGCTCAATCGCCTCACCTTCCGGCATCTTGAGCTTGTCCATGATGGCGCGCAGGCGCTCGCCGGCGAAGATGCGCAGAAGCGGATCGTCGAGCGACAGGTAGAAGCGCGAGGAACCGGCATCGCCCTGACGACCGGCACGGCCGCGCAGCTGGTTGTCGATACGGCGGGACTCGTGACGCTCGGAGCCGATGATGTGCAGACCACCGGCAGCCAGCACCTGTTCATGCACGGCCTGCCATTCTTCACGCAGTACGCTAACCTTGGCGGTCTTGTCGGCGTCGCTCAAAGCCTCGTCCTGCTGGACGGCATCGATGGCTTTCTGGATGCTGCCGCCAAGAACGATGTCCGTACCACGACCGGCCATGTTGGTGGCAATGGTGACCATGCCCGGACGACCGGCCTGGGCGACGATCTCGGCTTCACGGGCATGCTGCTTGGCATTGAGCACCTGATGCGGCAGTTTTTCCTTGTCGAGCAGACGCGACAGAAGCTCGGAGGCTTCGACCGAGGTCGTGCCGACCAGCACCGGCTGGCCGCGCTTGGCGCAGTCCTTGATGTCGGCAATGATCGCCGCGTGCTTCTCGTCGGCAGTCTTGAAGACGAGGTCGTTCATATCCTTGCGCACCATCGGGCGGTGCGTCGGGATGACGACGGTTTCCAGACCGTAGATCTGCTGGAATTCGTAGGCTTCGGTATCGGCCGTACCGGTCATGCCGGACAGGCGGTTGTACATGCGGAAATAATTCTGGAAGGTGATCGAGGCCAGCGTCTGGTTCTCGGCCTGGATCTGCATGCCTTCCTTGGCTTCGACGGCCTGATGCAGACCGTCGGACCAGCGGCGACCCGCCATCAGGCGGCCGGTGAATTCGTCGACGATGACCACTTCGCCGTTCTGTACGACGTATTGCTGGTCCTTGTGGAACAGTGTCAGCGCGCGCAGGGCGGCGTTGAGGTGATGCATCAGCGTGATGTTGGCGGCCTCGTAAAGGCTGCGGCCTTCCGGCAGCAGGCCATGTTCGCTCAGCAGCTGCTCGGCGTGCTCGTAACCGGCTTCCGACAGGTGGACCTGATGCCCCTTTTCGTCAACCCAGTAATCACCCTCGCCATTCTCTTCCATGGCCCGGGTCAGCTTGGGCACGACGTCCTTCATGCGGACGTAGAGATCGGTGTGATCGTCAGCCTGGCCGGAAATGATCAGCGGCGTCCGTGCTTCGTCGATGAGGATGGAGTCCACTTCATCGACGATGGCGAAGTTCAGGCCACGCTGCACGCGCTGGTCGGCGGTGTAGACCATGTTGTCGCGCAGGTAGTCGAAGCCGAACTCGTTGTTGGTGCCGTAGGTGATGTCGGCAGCGTAGGCGGCCTGCTTGGCCTCGTGGTCCATCTGCGACAGATTGACGCCGACGGTCAACCCGAGAAAACGGTGCAGACGCCCCATCCACTCGGAGTCGCGGGTGGCCAGGTAGTCGTTGACCGTGATGACATGAACGCCTTTACCGGAAATGGCATTGAGGTAGGCCGGCAGCGTACCGACCAGCGTCTTGCCTTCGCCGGTCCGCATTTCGGCAATCTTGCCGTAGTGCAGGACCATGCCGCCGATCATCTGGACATCGAAATGGCGCATGCCCAGCGCCCGCTTGCCGGCCTCGCGGACGACGGCGAAGGCTTCCGGCAGCAGCGCATCGAGCGTCTCGCCATTGGCGTGGCGCTGGCGGAACTCGTCGGTCTTGGCCCGCAACTGCTCGTCGCTGAGCGCCTGCATGGCCGGCTCGAGCGCATTGATGCGCTTGACCGTCTGGGAATATTGTTTGATCAGCCGGTCGTTGCGGCTGCCGAAAATCTTTTTGAGTAGGCCGGAAATCATCGCGATGAAATTAGTAGGCGCAACAGGTGCGCGGGATGCGGCAAAGTGGCGATTCTAGCACGCTGCCCCGACGATGCCGCCGACGTGGATCAAGACGGCGGAATCATGTGCGTGCAGGTCAGCGGCGACGAAGTGCCGCGTATTCCTCGCCCTGCTTCAGGAAATGGGCGGGATTTTGGGCGACGCCGAGCATCCGTACCTCGAAATGCAGATGCGGCCCCGTCGAACGCCCGGTGCTGCCGACCGCACCGATCCGCTCGCCACGCTTGACCAGCGAACCTGCCTGGGCATCCATCCGCGACAGATGGGCATAACGCGTCACCAGCCCGTCGCCATGGTCGATATCGATCACATTACCAAACTCCGGGTGATAGACAGCAGACAGCACGACGCCTTCGGCGGCAGCGACCACCGGCGTTCCCGGCACCGCGTTAAAGTCAATCCCCTCGTGCATGGCGCGCAGTCCGGCGACCGGGTCTGCGCGGTGACCGAACGGAGAACCAAGAAAGGCATCCTTGACCGGCACGGTAGTCGGCAACAGGCGGTCACGGACACGTTTTTCCAGCAGGCGCAGTTCAAGCTGTGCCAATTCGTCAGCGCGTCGATCCACTTCCTGCGACAGGCGCTCGATTTCCGCCTGCAGTTCGCCGGCCGTCATCGCCACCGGCAGGAAGGGACCACCCTGCCCCGGCCGTTCCTGAGGCGTTTTCACCAACTCACGCTGCCCTGCCAGCAATGAGAGACGCTCACCCAACTGATCGAGTTGCAGCACCTTGGCCTGCAGTTCGCCCAGGCGCCCGGCCATCAGGTTGAGGTTGTTGCTGACGTAGTCCTGCGTCTTGCGCGACTCCTGGCCGTACAGCGAGACCAGCAGATTCTCGACCATCGGCAGGCGCAGATGAACGGATAGCCAGGAAAACAGCGCGGAGGTGGAAAACACCAGCGCCGCGGCAACGGCCAGCACCGCCAGCAGATGGCGAGGCATAATGGTGATCGTACGGGCAGCTTTCAGATGCCTTGAAACCAGAATAATCTGCACAAAACCTCCTATGTACTTCGGACCCGAGCACTACCTCAACCGCGATGCGGCGGCCGGCAAGGTCATGAGCCATGCGCGGCTGTTGCTCAAGCTGTCGCGACGCTTCACCGCCATTGCCCCGGTCGGGATGCGCAGCGCGGCGAGAGTCGCCAATTACAAGTCGGGGATCGTCGTTATCCACGCCGACAATGGCGCGGTCGCAGCCAAGTTGCGGCAGATGAGCCGGCGCTTGAGCAGCGAGTTATCTCAGAGAGGGCTGGAGTGTAGCGACATCGTGGTCAAAGTTCAACCCCGACAAAACCTCAGACAATCAAGCACTTCGACCGTCAAACCCTTGTCTGGCAAGGCATTCGGCATGCTGCAGACAACCTCGGAAAATCTGCCGCCAGGGCCCTTGCGGGCGGCGCTGGAACACCTGCTGGCGCGGGCCGTCAGGCAGGAATGATGGCGAGGCGCTCGACGAACATCAGCGCAAACACCAACAGCGCGAAAATGACGCCAGCCTGCAGGCCGCGCCAGGCATAGCCCAGATAACGCCGGTCACCGGTGAGGATATACAACACACCGCACACCCCGACCCCGACAACAAGCAGGACTGCCAGCAGACGCAGCAGCCACATCGGCGATCAGGCGGCTTGCGCCAGCCAGCGGGTGACGCCCTGCGGGGCGTGTTCAGCTTCGTCGAAGCTGACCAGTTCCCACGACGCCGGTTGATTCAGCAATTCGCGGGCGAGCAGGTTGTTGAGCGCATGGCCACCCTTGTGCGACGCATAGGAGGCGAGCAGCGGATGGCCGAGCAGGTAAAGATCGCCGACGGCATCGAGGATCTTGTGTTTGACGAACTCGTCGCCGTAGCGCAGGCCATCCTGGTTGAGCACGCGGAACTCGTCGAGAACGATGGCGTTCTCAAGGCCACCGCCCAGCGCCAGACCATTCTCACGCAGGTATTCGACCTCCTGCATGAAACCGAAGGTGCGGGCGCGGGAAATTTCGCGGATGTAGGACTGCTCGGCGAAGTCGATAACGGCGTTCTGTGCCGACTTGTCGATGGCCGGATGATTGAAAACGATGGAAAACGCCAGTTTGTAACCATCGTAGGGCTCGAAACGCGCCCACTTGTCGCCGTCACGCACTTCAATCGGCTGCGTGACGCGGATGAATTTCTTGGCGGCGTTCTGTTCTTCGATCCCGGCGGACTGGATCAGGAAGATGAACGGCGCAGCCGAGCCGTCGAGGATGGGCACTTCCGGCGCATCCAGATCAATCCAGGCGTTGTCGATGCCCAGCCCGCAGACGGCGGACATCAGGTGTTCAATGGTCCCGACCTTGACCCCGTCAACTTCCAGACAGGAGCACATGCGGGTATCCCCGATCAGCACGGCCTTGGCGGGAATGTCCTTGGGCTCGGGCAGATCGACGCGACGGAAGACGATACCGGTATCGGGCGCGGCCGGGCGCAGGGTCATATTGACCTTGACACCGCCGTGCAGACCGACGCCGGAGGCGCGAATAACAGTCTTCAACGTGCGTTGCTTGAGCATGCTAAGTATCTGAATGATTGGGGAAGGTGACGGATTGTAACACAGCCCGTCACCACCCTTTTTCAGAGAGAGATTTTGTTACATCAGTCGGCTTGCTTGCGCAGGAAGGCCGGAATGTCGTAACGATCGACACCGCTGTTGGCCAGTGCTTCGACCGTCACGTTGCGCTTGCGGACGACAGCCGGGACATCGGCGATCTGGTTGTAGTCGATGGCCGGACCGGCGCCGAACGCGACGGCGTCATGCGTACCGGTGGCCTGTACCAGCACCGGCTGCTGATAGACCTCCGGCTTGCTGCGGGCAGCAGCTGCCACCTGGCCAAGGCCGGTCGCAACGACGGTGACGCGCAGGGCGTCGCCCATCAGCTCGTCATACACGGCGCCGAAGATGATGTGCGCGTCTTCGGCAGCAAAGGCCTTGACGGTGTTCATCACTTCATTGACTTCCTTCATCTTCAGGTTGCCCTTGGCGGCCGTGATGTTCACCAGCACGCCCTTGGCGCCAGACAGATTGACGCCTTCGAGCAGCGGCGAAGCCACGGCCTGTTCGGCGGCGATGCGCGCACGGTCGACACCGGCGGCGGAGGCAGAGCCCATCATGGCACGGCCCATTTCACCCATGACAGTGCGGACGTCTTCGAAGTCGACGTTAACCAGACCCGGATAGGTAATGATTTCGGCGATGCCACCGACGGCGTTCTTCAGCACGTCATCGGCTGCCTTGAAGCAGTCGTCGACATCGGCGTCGTCGCCCATGACTTCCATCAGCTTGTCGTTGAGGATGACGATCAGGGAGTCGACATGCTTGGAGAACTCGGCGATGCCGGCCTCGGCGGCCTTCATGCGCTTGCCACCTTCAAAGCTGAACGGCTTGGTGACGACGCCAACGGTCAGGATGCCCATTTCGCGGGCGATCTCGGCAACCACCGGGGCAGCACCCGTACCCGTGCCACCGCCCATGCCGGCGGTGATGAAGGCCATGTGGGCGCCTTCTAGGGCGGCACGGATGTCGTCACGGTGTGCCTGGGCGGCTTCCATGCCCTTTTCCGGCTTGGCGCCGGCACCGAGACCAGACTGGCCCAGCGACAGCTTGCTCGACGCGGCATTGCGGCTCAGCGCCTGGGCGTCGGTGTTGGCGGCGATGAACTCAACGCCATTCACGCCTTCAACGATCATGTGCTCGATGGCATTGCCACCCGCACCACCGACCCCGAACACCTTGATGACGGTACCGGTTTCCTCTTTTTCGATGATCTCAAACATGACTACCTCCTCTGAAAAAACTGTTCAAAAACAAATTAGAAATTCTTGGCAAACCACTGCTTCATGCTGCCGAACACGTCCTTGATGCCCTGCTTTTCCTGAATCTTCTGGCCGCGCTTGCGTTGCGCCTGCGCTTCGAGCAGCAGGCCGAATGACGTCGAAAAACGCGGGTTCTGCACGACGTCGGCAAGGCTGCCGCTGTATTTCGGGTTGCCGAGGCGAACCGGCATATGGAAGATTTCCTCGCCCAGCTCGACCATGCCCGGCATGACGCTGGCGCCACCGGTGAGGACGATGCCCGACGACAGCACTTCCTCGAAGCCGGCGCGGCGCAGCTCGTTCTGGATCAGCTCGTACAACTCCTCGACGCGCGGCTGGATCACGTCAGCCAGCGCCCGGCGGCTGAGCTTGCGGCTGGGGCGATCGTCGACACCGGCGACATCGAGGTTCTCGTTGACGTCCGCCAGTTGCGACAGCGCACAGCCATACTTGCACTTGATGTCCTCGGCCTCGCGGGTCGGCGTGCGCAGCGCCATCGCGATGTCGTTGGTGATCTGGTCGCCGGCGATGGGAATCACCGAGGTGTGGCGGATGGCGCCCTGGGTCCACACGGCGATGTCTGTGGTACCGCCGCCAATGTCGATCAGGCAGACACCGAGATCCTTTTCGTCTTCGGACAACACGGCATAGCTGGAAGCCAGCGGCTGCAGCACGAGGTCATTGACCTCCAGCCCGCAACGGCGCACGCACTTGACGATGTTCTGGGCCGCGGAGACCGCACCGGTGACGATGTGCGTCTTTACTTCCAGGCGCATGCCGCTCATGCCGATCGGTTCGCGGATGCCGTCCTGGCCATCGATGACGAATTCCTGCGTCAGAATGTGCAGGATTTCCTGATCGGCCGGAATCGGCATCGCCTTGGCGGTTTCAATCACGCGGTCAATGTCGGTGGGCGTCACTTCCTTGTCCTTGATCGCCACCATGCCGTTCGAGTTGAAGCTCTTGATGTGGCTGCCGGCGATGCCAGTGTATACATCCTTGACCTTGCAGTCGGCCATCAGCTCGACCTCCTGGACCACCCGGCTGATGGTGTGCACCGTCTCCTCGATATTGACGACGACGCCTTTCTTCAGGCCGCGCGAGTCCTGCGAACCCATGCCGATGACATTGAGATGGCCCTCATTGTCGAGTTCGGCGACCAGCGCGACGATTTTCGACGTCCCGATGTCCAGCCCGACGATCAAATCCTTGTTGTCCCTGCTCATAAAATCACTTTCCCTTCGCCTCGCCCGCGACCTTGATCGCGAAACCGTTCGGATACCGCAAATCCACCACCGTCGGCAGCACGGCACGCTTCGCCACCGCCTCCGGATACACCTCGATAAAGCGCTGCAGACGCACGCCGATCGGCGCTTTCGGCTGCTCCCGCCCCATGTCCACCGCCATGCCGTTCTTCAATTTCAATTGCCAGGCCAGGCGCGGCGACAGCGTCACAGCCACCGGCTGCTGACCCAGCGGCAGAAAGGCGTCGCTGAACTCGCCATAGCGGCGCAAGACCTCGGCTGCCGTGCCCGCTGGCCCGAAGAGCACCGGCATGTGCGGCACCGTCTCCTCCGGCAGCACTGCGGCGAACACCTCGCCATGGCTGTTCACCAGCTCGCCCCGGCCGTCTCCCCAGCGCGCCACGGGCTTGTGCTCCTCGACCCGCAGTTCCAGCTTTTCCGGCCAGACGCGGCGCACTTCGACACGACGCACCCAAGGCAGCGTCTCCATCGCCGCCCGCACCGTTTCCAGATTCAGGCTGAAGAAATTGCCGCGCAGCGCAGCCGGCAACACCGCCTCGATTTCTGCACGCTTCGTGTGCGGCAAGGCCTCGACGAAAACGACCTGCCGTACCGGCAAGGACGGTACCCGGACCAGCCACACGGTTGCCGCGGCGAGCAATGCCGCCGCCGCTGCCAGAATCAGCAGGTCGGAGAGGGCATTGAGCAGGTGCGGCTTGTTCCACATTGATCAACTCAGTCGTGCGTGGCCAGTTCGAGCACCCGACGCACCAGCGCCGGATACTCCATGCCGGCAACCCGCGCGGCCATCGGTACCAGCGAGTGATCGGTCATGCCGGGCGCGGTATTCACTTCAAGGAAATAATGGTTGCCGGCGTTGTCCATCAGGAAATCGACACGCCCCCAGCCACGACCGCCGAGAATGCGGAAGGCGGCCAGCGCTTCCTGACGGATCAGCTCCTCCTGCTTTTCCGGCAGGCCACAGGGGCAGAGGTAACGAGTGTCATCGCGGTTGTACTTGGCCTCGTAGTCGTACCACTCGGTGGCCGGCTCGATCTTGATGATCGGCAGCGCCTGGTCGCCGATGATGCCGACGGTGTATTCACCACCGGTAATCGCCTTTTCGGCGATAACCAGCGGATCGTGGCGAGCTGCCTCTTCGTAAGCAGCTTTCAGTTCGCCACTGTTCTTGACCTTGGTGACGCCGATGGACGAGCCTTCACGCGCCGGCTTGACGAACATCGGCAGTCCGAGGCGGGCCTCGACGGCGGCGAAGTCGGTATCGGCTGTCAGCAGCACATAGGAGGGGATCGTCAGACCGGCGGCCTGCCACATCAGCTTGGTGCGGAACTTGTCCATCGCCAGCGCCGACGCCAACACACCGGAGCCGGTGTAGGGCGTGTGCATCACCTCCAGCGCCCCCTGGATCGTGCCGTCTTCGCCATGACGGCCGTGCAGTGCGATGAAGGCGCGGTCATAGCCTTTAAGTTCGTCGAGCGGCTGCGAAGCCGGATCGAAGGCATGGGCATCGATGCCCTGCCCTTGCAACGCGGCCAGCACACGTGAACCGCTGTTCAGGGAGACAGCGCGCTCGGCCGAGGTACCGCCGAACAGAACCGCTACCTTGCCGAATTCAGACATTTCCGCCTCCGAGAGCATTACCGATTTTCATCACTTTTCCGGGTTCACCGTAGCTGTTGTTCATCAAACCCCCGCCAGCTTGCCGGGCACGGCACCGATCGAACCGGCGCCCATGCACAACACCACGTCGCCATCGCGGGCGACATCCATGATCGTTTGCGGCATCGCCGCGATGTCCTCGACAAATACCGGCTCGACCTTGCCGGAGACTCGCAGCGCCCGCGCCAGCGAACGGCCGTCGGCGGCGACGATGGGCGCCTCGCCGGCGGCATAGACCTCGGCCAGGCAGAGCGCATCGACCGTGGACAACACCTTGACGAAGTCCTCGAAGCAGTCGCGGGTGCGGGTGTAGCGATGCGGCTGGAAGGAAAGCAGCAGGCGACGACCGGGGAAGGCGCCGCGGGCGGCAGCCAGCGTGGCCGCCATTTCAACCGGGTGGTGACCGTAGTCGTCGATCAGGGTGAATGAGCCACCGGACGGCAGCGCTACTTCGCCATAACGCTGGAAGCGGCGGCCGACACCCTTGAACTCTGCGAGCGCCTTGATGATCGCTGCATCGGCAACCTGGATTTCAGTTGCCACGGCGATGGCCGCCAGCGCGTTGAGCACGTTGTGCATCCCCGGCGTGTTGAGGACGATGGGCAGGCGGCTGGTCGTGCCATTCACACGCACGCAGTCAAAGCGCATCTGGCCGTTGTCGGCCACGATGTTTTCGGCGTAGAAATTGCAATCCGGCGACAGGCCGTAGGTGATGATCTGCTTCGGCACCCGCGGCATGATTTCGCGCACGTTTGGATCGTCGGCGCAGAGCACGGCGACGCCGTAGAACGGCAGGCGGTTCAGGAAATCGACAAAAGTGCTCTTCAGGCGCTCGAAGTCATGGCCGTAGGTTTCCATGTGATCGGCGTCGATATTGGTGACCACCGAAATCACCGGCGACAGGAAGAGGAAGGAGGCATCCGACTCATCCGCTTCGGCCACCAGAAAATCCCCCTGACCGAGACGGGCATTGGCGCCGGCGGCATTCAGTCGGCCACCGATGACGAAGGTCGGATCGACACCCCCCTCGGCGAGGATGCTGGTGACCAGGCTGGTAGTGGTCGTCTTGCCGTGGGTGCCGGCGATGGCGATGCCGCTTTTCAGGCGCATCAGCTCGGCCAGCATCTGGGCGCGCGGCACCACCGGAATCTTCTTTTCGCGGGCGGCGATGACTTCCGGATTGTCCGGCTTCACCGCCGTGGAGATCACCACGGCATCAGCGCCTGCGATGTTTTCCGCGGCATGACCCACGGTGACGCGGACGCCCTCGCCTTCGAGGCGGCGGGTGGTGGCGCTCGCGGCGAGATCGGAGCCGCTGACGTTGAAGTCGAGGTGGGCGAGGACTTCGGCAATGCCGCTCATGCCCGAACCGCCGACGCCGACGAAGTGAATGTTCTTGACCTTGTGTTTCATTTCGCTATTTCTCCACAGAGCGCGGCGACGTCCGCGGTGGCATCCGGCTTGGCCAGGCTGCGGGCCTTTTCAGCCATTTCCTGCAACTGACCGCGGGAATAGTTGCGGATCAGCGCGATGCTGTCGGGGGTCATGTCGGTTTGCGGCAGCAGGAAGGCGCCGCCGACATTGACGAGGAATCGGGCATTGCCGGTCTGGTGATCATCCACGGCATGCGGGAAGGGAACGAGAATGCTGGCGACACCGGCTGCCGCCAGTTCGGCAATGGTCAGCGCCCCGGCACGGCAGATCACCAAATCCGCCCATTCGTAGGCACCGGCCATGTCATCGATGAAAGCAACGCAGTGCGCCGGCACACCGGCTGCAGCGTAGTTGGCCTTGAGGGCGTCAAGATGCTTTTCACCGGCCTGATGAACGATCTGCGGCAACTCTTCGGCCGTCAGGCGGGCCATGCCCTGCGGGATGATTTCGTTGAGCGCCGCAGCGCCGAGGCTGCCGCCGATCACCAGCACCCGCAGCGCATCGCTGCGGCCAGCCATCCGCTCAGCGGGTGGCGCAATGGCGGCGATTTCCGGACGCACCGGATTGCCCAGCCAGGCCCCCTTCTTGAATACACCGGGGAAGCCGGTCGCGATCCGGTCGGCAACGCCGGCCAGCACGCGGTTGGCCAGGCCGGCCACCGAATTCTGCTCGTGCAGGACCAAAGGTACGCCGGTCAGTGCCGCCATCATGCCGCCCGGGAAAGTGATGTAGCCGCCCATGCCGAGCACGACATCCGGCTTGACCTGGCGGATCGCCTTGAGGCCCTGCCAGAAGCCGCGCAGCAGATTCAGCGGCAGCAGCAGCTTGCGCAGCATGCCTTTACCCCGCAACGCTGAGAACTTGACCCAGACCATTTCAAAACCCTGCTGCGGCACCAGGCGGGCCTCCATGCCCTCCGGATTGCCGAGCCAGACGACGCGCCAGCCGGCATCGCGCAACTGATGGGCGACGGCAAGCGCCGGGAAGATGTGGCCACCGGTGCCGCCCGCCATGATGAGGATGGTTTTGGTCATAGCTTGCCACCTCTCAACTGGAGAGGATTTTGTCTACGGCCGCGCTGCGCGCTTAACACCGGCTGCGCCGGGTTAGCCTGCGACGAAATCGCCAATTGATGCGGATAGGTACGGCACTTCGTCACAGCTTGCCTCCGCGCATCAATTGACGATTTTCCCAATCAATTCGCAGCAAAATGGCCATCGCCACGCAGTTGGCGAGGATGCCCGAACCACCGAAGCTCATCAGTGGCAGGGTCAGGCCCTTGGTCGGCAACAGGCCCATGTTCACCCCCATGTTGATGAAGGACTGGACGCCGATCCAGATGCCGAAGCCCATGGCGACCAGTGCCGGATAGAGGCGGTCGAGCTGGACGCACTGGCGGCCGATGGCAAAGGCGCGCTGAACGACCAGCGCAAAGAGCAGGACGACCGTCAATACGCCGACAAAGCCGAGCTCTTCGGCAATCACAGCCAGCAGGAAGTCGGTGTGGGCTTCCGGCAAATAAAACAGCTTTTCCACGCTGGCACCGAGACCGACGCCGAACAACTCGCCGCGACCGAAAGCGATCAGCGAGTGCGACAACTGATAGCCGCGGCCGAAGGCATCGGCCCACGGGTCCATGAAGCCAAAGATGCGGTCGCGGCGATACGGCGAGACGATGATCAACACGGCAAAAGCCAGCAGCAGACCGACGATCAGCAGCGCAAACAGGCGCGCCTTCAATCCGCCCAGGAAGAGAATCCCCATGGCGATCGAGATGATGACCACGAATGCACCGAAGTCCGGCTCCTTGAGCAACAGGATGCCAACGAAGGCCATCGCGCCGAACATCGGCAGGAAGGCCTGCTTCAGGTCATGCATGACGTTGATTTTACGCACCGTGTAATCGGCCGCGTAGAGCGCGGCAAACAGCTTCATCAGTTCCGACGGCTGCAGATTGGCAAAGCCGAGCGGCAGCCAGCGGCGGGCACCATTCACGTCGCGGCCGATGCCCGGGATGAGCACAATGGCCAAGAGCACGACGCCGGCCATGAACAGGTAGGGGGCATAGCGCTGCCAGAGGCTCAGCGGCACCTGAAAAGCGACAGCCGCCGCCACCATGCCAATGCAAAGGAAGATGCCGTGGCGGATCAGGAAGTAGGCCGGCTGGTGATTCGTAAAACGGCTACCCTCGGCAAAGGCAATCGACGCCGAATAGACCATGACCATCCCGCCAAAGAGGAGCAGCAGGACGCTCCACAACAGCGTCTGGTCGATCTCCGCCACCTGCCGGCGCGGTGCGTCGAGGGCGGCGATCAGCATGCCAGTTCCTTGACCGCCGCGATGAAAGCTTCGGCGCGATGGGCATAGTTACGATACATGTCGAGGCTCGCACAGGCTGGCGAGAGAAGCACGCAGTCGCCAGACTTTGCCTGCGCCGCCATCCATTTCACGGCATCGGCCATATCGGCCGCGCGATACTGCGTGACACCGCAACCTTCGATGGCGGCGGCAATGGCCCCGGCATCGCGCCCGATCAGAGCGACCGCCCGGCCATGCCTTGCCAGTGCGGCCTTGAGCGGTGAAAAATCCTGCCCCTTGCCATCGCCCCCAAGCACGATGGCAACCTTGCGCCCCATGCCTTCGATGGCAGCGAGCGTCGCGCCGACATTGGTGCCCTTGGAGTCGTCGACATAAATCACGCCCTTGATTTCAGCCACCTGCTCGACCCGGTGCGGCAGTCCCTTGAAGGTTTTCAGCCCGGCAAGCAGGCGCTCCGGCGCGACCCCCACGGCCTCGCACAGCGCCAGTGCCGCCATCGCATTGGCCGCATTGTGCAGACCGGTGAGCGCCATTTCGTCAAGGCGAAGCAGGGGCGTCTTGCCGCGGACAATCGCGCCGTCCACCAGGCCGTAATCGATGCCGCGCGGCGCCGGATTAAGGCCAAAGGTGATCATCTTGCGGCCACAACGGCCATTGGCCATCGACCAGTCGTCGTCACGATTGAGGATCATGGCACCCTTGCCTTGAAAGATGCGCGACTTGGCGGCCGCATATTCGGCCATGCTGCCTTCGTAGCGATCGAGATGATCCTCGGAGAGATTCAGTACCGTGGCCGATTCAGCCTTCAGGTGATGCGTCGTTTCCAGCTGGAAGCTCGACAACTCGACGACCCACACTTCAGGCAGGACGCCGCTATCCCGTGCATCCATCAACGCATCGAGCGCGGACGGCGAGATATTGCCGCAGGCGATGGCCGGAATGCCGGCACCGTTAAGCAAGTGGGCAGTCAACGCCGTGGTGGTGGTTTTGCCGTTGCTGCCGGTGATGGCGATAATCCGCGAGCCGGGCACGTGCGCGCGGACGCCGGCGGCGAACAACTCGATTTCGGAGACGATCTTGGCGTCGACCGCGGCAATCTCCGGGGTCGCCTTGGGTACTCCCGGCGAGAGTGCCACCAACTCAGCCCATTCAAACGATCCGGTGGCAAAGGCACCAGCCAGCAGTTCTACCCCCGGCGCCACGCGTTGCAGCGCCTCGACATTGGGCGGATTGTCACGCGAATCGGCAACACGCACGATGGCCCCCTGGCGATGCAGCCACTTGGCCATCGCCAGGCCGGACTCACCGAGTCCGACCACGAGAACGCGCTTGCCCTTGAGTTCCATCATCGCAACTTCAACGAAGATAGCCCGATCAGTACGAGCATGATGGTGATGATCCAGAAGCGGACGACGACCTGCGTCTCCTTCCAGC
>ERZ1645187.3194-NODE-3194-length-13913-cov-7.992062_pt1 | contig 13913 bp, 14 predicted proteins | sample MGYA00575352_ERZ1645187 | MGnify/ENA primary metagenome ERZ1645187 (study PRJEB40837, sample SAMN11349314) | freshwater sediment metagenome | isolation source: river sediment | host: Sediment | place: India: Wazaribad , New Delhi | collected 2017-02-21 ...
GCTCAACGGCTCCGGCGTCGCCGTCGGCCGCGCGCTGGTGGCGGTGCTGGAGAACTACCAGAACCCCGACGGCTCGGTGACCGTGCCGGACGTTCTGCGCCCCTATATGGGCGGGCTGGAGCGGATCGCGAAATAGCTTCTCCCGCCAAGGAAGGTCGGCGCGGGTTCCGGGGCGCCGACCTTCAGAGCGCGTCGGTTCCTCCGTCGGCTTTTCCCGCGCTATAACGTCCCGCACCGTTCCGAATCGTCCGCCGAGGCTCCATGCGCATTCTGATCACCAACGACGACGGCATCCATGCGCCGGGGCTGAAGGTTCTGGAGCGGATCGCGGCGGCCTTGTCGGACGACGTGATCGTCGTGGCGCCGGAGACGGATCAATCGGGGGTGGCGCATTCGCTGTCGCTTCAGGATCCGCTGCGGCTGCGCAAGGTGTCGCCCAACCATTACGCGGTGAAGGGCACGCCGACCGATTGCGTCATCATGGGCGTGCGCCGCATTCTGGCCGAGAACCCGCCCGATCTCGTGCTGTCGGGCGTCAACCGCGGGCAGAATGTCGCGGAGGACGTGACCTATTCCGGCACCATCGCCGGCGCCATGGAAGGCACCATTCTCGGCGTTCCGTCGTTCGCGCTGTCGCAGGCCTACGGCCCGACGACCGCGCTGTCCGATCCGCATTGGGGCTGCGCCGAGACGCACGCGCCCGGGCTCATCAGGAAACTGAGGGGCGAGGCGCGGCCGCCGCACACGCTGATCAACATCAATTTCCCGGATTGTCCGGCCGACGGCGTGCAGGGCGTCGCGGTGACGACGCAGGGCAAGCGCGACGCCAAGCTGCTGAAGATCGACGCGCGCCACGACGGCCGCGGCCATCCCTATTATTGGATCGCCTTTGAGCGCGGCTCCTATACGCCGGGCGCCGGGACGGATCTCGAAGCGGTCGCGGCCAAGAAGGTTTCCGTGACGCCGCTGCGCCTCGACCTCACCGACGTCGAGACCATGGCGCGCCTCTCCGCCGCGCTCGCCTGACCGGGGCAGCAAGGGCCATGCCGCCCGCGGCGGGCGAACCGGAGCGCGCCGACCTCGAGGCCGAAGCGCGCGCCGAATTCCTGCTGCGGCTGCGGGCGCGCGGCTTGCGCGATCTCGCCGTATTGCGCGCGATCGAAACCGTGCCGCGCGAAATGTTCGTGCCGCATCGCTATGTCGACCTCGCCAATCGCGATCTGGCTTTGCCGATTCCCTGCGGGCAGACCATGCCCGAACCCTTCATCGCGGCGCAGATCGCCGAAGCGGCGCGGCTGACGCCAAGCTGCCGCGTGCTCGAAATCGGAACGGGCTCGGGCTACACGACGGCGATTCTCTCCCGTCTCGCCGGCTCGGTCGTGTCGATCGAGCGATTCCAGACATTGGCCATCGCTGCGCGCGAGCGTTTGCAGGGGCTCGGCTTCGCCAATGTCTCGGTCGTCTGGGGCGACGGACTGGCGGTGACGGCGGAAATCGGCCTGTTCGACCGCATCATCGTCCATGCGCGGCTCGACGACATTCCCCCCGCGCTCATGGCCGCCGTCGCCGTCGACGGCGCCCTGCTCGTGGCGCAGGCGCGTGACGGCGCGACGGTTTTTAACCGTCTGACGCGAATGCTCAATGGCGCATGGCAGGCCGAAACCTTGTTCGCCTGCCGGTTGCAGCCCTTGATATCCGGGCTTTCCCGCAGCCTGTGAGCCTGTGGCGCGCGCCGCGCGCGGCAGGGTGTCAACGCTAGAAAGATGAGAACTTTCTTGAACATCCATTCATCTTAAACGGTCTCTTAACTCGCACCCGCTTAAATGGCGCTGTTAGGGTTTCTGGTGTGGGTTGCGTCATGCGTGTTCTGTCCAAGGTGAATCTGTCCTCCCGCCGGGCGGGGCTTCTTGCGACTGTCAGCCTGTGTGGCGCGATGCTCGCCGGTTGCGCTGAATCGAGCCGACTGGCCGATCCGTTCAGCAATCCATTCGAGACGTCGGCGCGCGTGTCCGATCCGACGCCGACCGCCTCCACGGCGCCGCGCGAAAACTACAGCGCTCCGCTGGGTCGGGTGCAGTCGCGGCCGCTGAGCGCCCCCGGCGCCTCCGCTTCCTATGCAACGCCTTCGACGCCGAGCCCGCAGATGGCTGCTGCGTCTTCCGTGTCAGCGCCCGCCTCGACCGGCGGCATCATCCGCTCGACCGGCCCCGGCGGCTGGACGTCGCAGGGTGGTCCCACCGTGACGGTCGGGCAGGGCGAAACCGCCACGGTTCTGGCGAACCGCTACGGCGTTCCGGCTGACGCGCTGCTCCGCGTCAACGGCTATTCGAGCGCTTCCCAGGTTACGCCGGGCACGCGCCTGACGATTCCCGTCTACACCGCGAGCGCCGCCGCCGCGGCTGCGGCTCCCGTCGCCGCCAAGGCTGTCGAGGACAAGGCGCAGAAGGCGACGGATTCGGCCAAGATGAAGTTCGTCAAAGGCCCCGACGCCGCCTCCAAGGCCAAGGCCGCCGTCAAGCCGGCTGCGTCGGATGACGACGAGGACGAGAAGCCCGCCGCCAAGCCGGCCAAGGGCAAGCTGGCCGACGCCAAGAAGGCGGAGACGAAGAAGCCTGAGGCGAAGACCGCCGACGTCAAGAAGGCTGACGCCAAAAAGGCCGAAGCCAAGATCGCCGAAGCGAAAAAGCCGGAGACCAAGAAGGTCGAAGCCCCCGCCAAGCAGCCGCAGAAGACCGCCAAGGTCGAAGCCAAGCCCGAGGCGGAGGCCAAGAAGGTCGATCCGGCCCCGACCGCCAGCCTGCCGCCTGCGGAGAGCAAGACGGCTGCGGCTTCGGACTCCGCCAATCCGGAATTCCGCTGGCCGGCGCGCGGCCGCATCATTCAGGGCTTCAAGGCCGGCGGCAACGACGGCATCAACATCGCCGTGCCGGAAGGCACGTCGGTCAAGGCGGCCGAGGGCGGCGTCGTCGCCTATGCCGGTAGCGAGCTGAAGGGCTATGGCAATCTCGTGCTGATCCGCCATCCCAACGGCTTCGTCTCGGCCTACGCCCATAACGGCGACATCGAGGTGAAGCGCGGCGATCAGGTCAAGCGCGGCCAGACGATCGCCAAGTCCGGCCAGTCGGGCAATGTCGCCTCGCCGCAATTGCATTTCGAACTGCGCAAGGGCTCGACTCCGGTCGATCCGACCTCCTATCTGGCGGGCCTGTAAACAGACGAGATTGCTGGTCGTTCTCCGCGAGACACGTTGAGCGTCCAGCCATAAAAAGGCGGCGGGTCCCAGGAAAGGCCCGCCGCCTTTCGCTTTTGCACCGGTCCGCCGCTGGCGGAATCGCCTTGGCCCGCCGTAAGCTGCCGCCATGACCGTTCAACCGCAGCGCCACCTCGACCGCTTCGCCATCATCATCGTGCTCATCCTGTGCGTGAGCTGGGGCTTCAACCAGCCGACCGCGAAGGTCGCGCTGGCCGAGATTCCGCCGCTGACGCAGGCGGCGCTGCGCTCGGCCGGCGGCGTGCTCGTCCTCGGCGCGCTGGCGCTCTGGCGCGAGAATGACCTGTTCAAATCCGACGGCACATTGCGCGCGGGCCTACTGGCCGGCGTCCTGTTCGCGCTTGAATTTGTCGGGCTCTACCTCGGCCTGCAATGGACCTCGGCGTCGCATGCGGTGCTGTTTCTCTATTCCGCGCCGTTTTTCGTCGCGCTGGGACTGATGCTGATGCCGCAGCAGCAGGAACGGCTCAACCGACTGCAATGGGGCGGGCTCGCCCTCGCCTTCATCGGCGTCGGCCTCGCCCTGCGAGTCTCGGGAGAAGTGTCGCGCGACGTTCTTATCGGCGACGTCACCTGCCTCGCCGCCGGCGCCGCCTGGGGCGCGACGACGCTCGTGGTCAAGGCGAGCCCGCTGCGCAGCGCCGCGCCGATCAAGACCTTGCTCTATCAGCTCGGCGTCTCGACGCCGCTTCTCGGCCTTGGCGCCTGGCTGCTCGGCGAGCAATGGCCGGGCCATGTCTCGTCCGTGTCGATGTGGAGCATGATCTACCAGACGTTCTGGGTGGTTTGCGTCACTTTCCTGGCTTGGTTCTGGCTCGTGCGCCATTACCGCGCCGGCGAATTGTCTGCTTTCACCTTCCTGACGCCGATCTTCGGCGTCATCGCCGGCTGGCTGGTGCTCGACGAACAGATCACGCCGACCTTCGCCGCGGCGCTCGCCTGCGTCGCCGCCGGCATCGCCATGGTCAATTGGCCGACGCAAAAAGCTTGAAGGAAGGGCTCAGGCCGTCAGGCTCTGCAGCATCCGCGGCACGACGAAGCGGTGCGCCGGCGCGACCATCGCCGTCCAGGCGCGGCCGAGCAGATTGCGGTTGCGGATATAGGTGGTGATCGTCACCTGACGGCGCTGACGGTCGACGGGGGAGACCGAAATCGCCACGCGATATGCAAAAAGGCCGCTGTCGCGGCCTAGCAGAACTTCGTTCGGCGTTTCCTTCAGCACGTTCATGCCGCCAAAGGATTTATGAACGCAGCCGGCGACGGCGTGGCAATCGGTCTGCGCGCTCAGGCCGAAGCGGGTGCGAAGCCGGTCATGCAGCGCGCCGAGAAAGCCGACGCAGATCGGCGAGCGCTGGAAGATCACTTCCGAGGCGAGCGGCGCGTCCATGTCCGCGGCGACGACGATGACGCGATAAGCGTCTGAAAAATCAGCTCCCGGAAGAACGGAGCCGGCGGCCGTCGGCGGAACGCATGTGACTTTCATCGCTTGTTGCTCGCGTCGCACAATGGAAATTTCGCAATGCAACATATTCGCGCAAAACGGTAATGAATCAAGCCCCCGAAGGTCGAATTTTAAGCAGTGCGTTTTCCAAGTCGCCCGGCGAGATCCTGGATGAACTGCCATGCCGTGCGGCCCGAGCGCGCGCCGCGCGTCGTCGCCCATTCCAGCGCCTCGGCGCGGATCTTGTCGGCGTCGCCTTCGAGGCCGAAATGCGCGCAATAGGCGAAAACCATTTGCAGATATTCGTCCTGCGAGCAGCGGTGGAAGCCGAGCCACAGGCCGAAACGGTCCGACAGCGACACCTTTTCCTCGACTGCCTCGCCGGGATTGATCGCCGTGGAGCGCTCGTTTTCCATCATGTCGCGCGGCAAAAGGTGTCGGCGGTTGGACGTGGCGTAGAACAGCACGTTTTCCGGGCGGCCTTCGATGCCGCCTTCCAGCACGGCTTTCAGGCTCTTGTAGGTCGTGTCGTCGGAGTCGAACGACAGGTCGTCGCAGAAGACGATGAAACCATAGGGCCGCTCGCGCATCAGGCCCATGAGCACGGGCAGGCTTTCGATGTCCTCGCGGTGGATTTCAACCAGCTTGAGACGCCGCTCGCTCTCGCCTCGGCTGTTGATCTCGGCGTGGACAGCCTTGACGAGCGAGGACTTGCCCATGCCGCGCGCGCCCCACAGCAGCGCATTGTTGGCCGGCAATCCGCGCGCGAAGCGCTCCGTATTGTCGAAAAGTTGGTCGCGCACACGGTCGATGCCGTGCAGCAGCGCCATTTCGACGCGGTTGACCCTGGGCACGGGCTGCAGGGCGGATTGCGCCGCCTGCCAGACGAAGGCGTCCGCCGCTTCGAAATCCGGCTTCGGCCGCTCCGCCGGCGCCAGCCGTTCGAGCGCATTGGCGATGCGCAGGAGCAGAGCGGTCGTGTCGGCGGCGGTCGTGACGGTCTGGCCCATGGCGTTGTCCCTTATGTCGTCTTTTGGCCGGCAGACTTGCCATATCGCGCGCGCGCGCGCCAGCGCGGACGGCTTGGGTAATGCTCCGTCAACAAGGATGGTTTATGTTCACGCCGTAATCCGCTAATCATGCGGCGTCGATGGAGTTTTCCCTGATGCGTTTCCCGCTGTTCGCCCTTGGCTGCGCCGCAATCGCCCTGGCCGGGCCGGCCCGCGCCGGCGATCTTGGCGAGATGTTGATGCCGCCGGAAGGCTGGACCGTCACGCTCAAGGGCAATCTGCTGACCGCGCCGTCCTATCCCGGCGCCAAGGAAAACAGCATCCTGTTCTATCCGAGCGCCGGCATTCGCAGGGCGGGAACGCCGGCGACATTCTCGACGCCGGATCAGGGCGTCAGCCTCGCCCTGTTCGACGCCGGCTGGCTCAAGGCCGGCCCCGTCGCCGCCTTCGTCGGCGCGCGCAAGAGCCGCGACCACGCCGCGCTTTCCGGCCTCAACGACGTCGACTGGACGATCGAGGGCGGCGTTTTCGTCGAGCTTTGGCCGATGGAGCAGCTGCGCACGCGCATCGAGCTGCGCAAGGGCTTTCACGGCCACCACGGCTACGTCGCCGATTTCGGCGCCGACTGGGTGGTCAAGCAGGGCGCCTGGACGTTTTCCGCCGGCCCGCGCCTGACGCTCGCCAGCGATGATTTCATGCGTCGCTACTTCGGCGTCAACGCCTTAGAAAGCGTGGCGAGCGGCCTGCCGGTCTACAAGGTCGATGGCGGCGTCAAATCCTACGGCGCGACGCTGGCCGCCAAATACGATTGGTCGAAGAACTTCAGCACGACGCTGTGGGGCCGTTACGATCGCCTCGTCGGCGATGCCGGCGCGAGCCCGGTGCTGAGCCGCGACGGCTCGCGCAATCAATACACGCTCGGCCTGATCGCCGCCTATTCGTTCGATTTCAGGGGTTTCTGACCGACGCGCGAAATCCGTCGGGTCGAAGCGTATAACCGCGCCCGCCATTGCCATTCGGCGCGCGGTCGGTATAGTCCGCGCCAGTTTCGCGGCGACAAGCCGCTTCTTGGAGTTCGGACGTGATCACTCCCGCTTTTGCCCAAGCCGCTGGCGCCGCCCCCGGCGGCGCCGATATCGTGATGCAGATGGCCCCCTTCGGCCTCATCCTCATCATTATGTATTTCCTGATTCTCCGGCCCCAGCAGAAGCGCGCCCGCGAGCATCAGGACATGATCAAGAACATCCGCCGCGGCGACACCGTCGTCACCCAGGGCGGCTTGATCGGCAAGGTCTCCAAGACCGTCGACGATTCGGAAATCGAACTCGAAATCGCCCCCAACGTGAAGGTTCGGGTGCTGCGGCCGATGGTTTCCGACGTGCGCGCCAAGGGCGAGCCCGTGAAGGACGCCGCCAACTGACGCGGAGCCCCCCCGCGCGTTCCGCATCTTTCGCGCCTCAACGGATAAAGCTGATCCATGCTGCGTTTCGCTACCTGGAAAGTCGTTTCCATCGTCCTCGTGTCGGTGCTGGCGCTGCTCGTCATCGTGCCGAGCGCGTTGTCGCCGTCGACCTACAAGGCGATTCAAACCGCCGCGCCCTGGCTGCCGATGCGCCAGATCGTCCTCGGTCTCGACCTGCAGGGCGGCGCGCATGTCGTGCTGGAGGTCGATACGCCCTCGGTCATCAAGACCATGGTCGAGAACCTGCGTGACGACGTCCGCCGCGTCCTGCGCGAGGAGAAGGTGGCCATTTCCGGCGGCATCGGAATGCAGGCGCGCGGCGTGCAGGTGCGCGTGCCGGAGGCCAGCGACCGCGCCAAGGTCATGCCCAAGCTGCGCCGCCTGTCGCCGACGACCGGCAATGCACTGCTCGGCCAGACGGGCGGGCAGGGGCTGGAATTCAACGAGACGTCCGACGGCCTGATTCAGCTCACGCTCACAGAGGCCGGCATCAACGACAAGGTGCGCCGCGCCGTCGATCAGTCGATCGAAGTGCTGCGCCGCCGCGTCGACGCGCTCGGCACCACCGAGCCGAACATCCAGCGCCAGGGCGTCGATCGCGTGCTCGTGCAGGTTCCGGGCCTTCAGGACACCGCCAAGCTCAAGGAAATCCTCGGCACGACGGCGAAGCTCGAATTCCGCTTCGTCGCCGAAACCGGCGCCAGCCCGACCGAAGTCGAGACGCTGCCGAACAAGGAAGGCGGCAATATCACCATCGAGAAGCGGGTGATGGTGCAGGGCGAGGACCTCACCGACGCCCAGCCTGGCTTCGACCAGCGCACCAGCGAGCCGGTGGTGAATTTCCGCTTCAACATCCGCGGCGGCCAGCGCTTCGGCGAGGCCACGGCCCAGAACGTCGGCCGCCTGTTCGCCATCGTGCTCGACAAGGAAGTGATTTCCGCGCCGCGAATCCTGTCGCCGATCACCGGCGGCTCGGGCCAGATTTCCGGTCGCTTCACCGTCGAACAAGCCAATAATCTGGCGATCCTGCTGCGCGCCGGCGCGCTGCCGGCCAAGATGACCATCATCGAGGAGCGCACCGTCGGCCCCGGCCTCGGTCAGGATTCGATCGACGCGGGCAAGCGCGCCGCCTATGTCGGCGCCTTCCTCGTCGTCAGCTACATGCTCGTCACCTATGGCGTGTTCGGCATCTTCGCCAATATCGCCCTGGCGATCCACATCGCCTTCATCTTCGCCGCGCTGATCCTGATGGGCGCGACGCTGACGCTCCCCGGCATCGCCGGCATCGTCCTGACGCTCGGCCTCGCGGTCGACGCCAACGTGCTGATCTACGAGCGCATCCGCGAGGAATCGCATCTGGGGCGGTCGATCATTTCGTCGCTCGATGCGGGCTTCAATCGCGCCTTCGCCACCATCGTCGACGCGCAGGTGACCATGTTCGTCGCAGCGGCGATCCTCTACTTCCTCGGTTCCGGCCCGGTGCGCGGCTTCGCCGTGTCGCTCGGCCTGGGCATTCTCACCACCATCGTCACCGCCGTTACGATGACGCGCATGATGATTTCGCTCTGGTACCGCTACGGGCGGCCGACCAAGATGCCGATCTGAGACGGGCGAGGACAAAACCAATGAAACTGCTTCGTCTCGCTCCGGAAAAGACCAATTTCCCGTTCATGCGCTTCCGGCGCGTGAGCTATCCGTTCTCGGCGTTCATGTCGATCGTCTCGGTTCTGCTGTTCATATTCATCGGCATGAACTTCGGCATCGATTTCGCCGGCGGCACGCTGATCGAATTGCGTTCCAACAGCGGTCAGGCCGACGTCAAGATGCTGCGCGACATGGGCGAGCATCTCGGCCTCGGTGAAATCGAAGTGCAGAGCTTCGGCAATTCCTCCGACGTCACCGTGCGCTTCGGCCTGCAGCCGGGCGGCGACGCGGCGCAGAGCGCCGCCGCCGAAAAGGTCAAGTCGGTCGTCGCCGGTCAGTTCGAAGTGCGCCGCATCGAAGTCGTCGGCCCGCGCGTCTCCGGCGAGCTGGTGCAGTCCGGCACGCTCGGCGTCGTTCTCGCCATCATCGCGGTGCTGGCCTATCTGTGGTTCCGCTTCGAATGGCAATTCGCCGTCGCCGCGGTCACGGCGACGATGCACGACCTCTTGCTGACGGTCGGCTTTTTCTCGGCGACGCAGCTTGAATTCAACACGACTTCGATCGCGGCGATTCTCACGATCGTCGGCGTCTCGCTCAACGAAACCGTCGTCGTGCTCGACCGCATTCGCGAAGTGATGCGCAAATACAAGAAGTCGTCGATCGCCGAAATCATCGACATGTCGATCAACGCGGTGCTGCCGCGCACGATCATGACGTCGACCACGACGATGCTGGCGTTGCTGGCGCTCGTTCTGTTCGGCGGCAGCGTCATCCGGTCGTTCTCGCTGTCGATGATGTTCGGCATCATGGTGGCGACCTATTCGTCGATCTTCATCTGCTCGCCGCTGCTGATCTATCTCGGCGTGCGCGATGCGGGTCCGGACGTGGACGGCGAGGCGGCGCCGACGACGGGCAAGTCGTCCGCCAAGGCCTGACGACGGCGGCGAGGCTGCATGGCTGGTTCGCAGGACGAGACGCGCAAATACGACGGCTTTCTGCCGGGGCAATGGCCGATCGACGGCTATGGCGCGGGCGGCTTCCGTTTTGGCGGCATGTCGCACCGCGGTTCGATCATGGCGCTGCCGTCTGGAATTCGCATCTGGACGGCGTCGACGCCTGCCGACATCACGCCTGAATCGCTCGAGCCGGTCTTTGCCGAGGAAAAAGGCCTGATCGATCATCTGCTCGTCGGCGTCGGCGAGCGGCTCACGCCGCTGTCGCCGGCCGTGCGCGAGGCGCTGCGCGCCGCCGGCATTCGCGGCGAGCCGATGGCGACGGGCGCGGCGGCGCGCACCTACAACATCCTGCTCGGCGAGCGCCGCCGCGTCGCCGCCGTCCTGCTGGGCGCGGCATGAGCGCGGCCGACCCGGAACCGCTGGCCGCCGCCTACGCCCATTGCGACCGCATGCTGCGCGACGCCGACAAGGACCGTTGGCTGGCGAGCCTGTTCGCGCCCGCCCGGCATCGTCCGGCGCTGCACGCGCTGTACGCCTTCAATCAGGAGGCCGCCAGCGTCCGCGATCGCATCCGCGAGCCGATGGCCGGCGAAATCCGGCTGCAATGGTGGCGCGAAGCGGTCGAGGGCGTTCGGGAGGACGCCGCCGCCAATCCGGTCGCGGCCGCCCTGCGCGATACGGTCGCTCGCTATAAATTGCCGTCCAAGGCCTTGCTCGACCTGCTCGACGCCCGCGTCTTCGACCTCTACGACGATCCGATGCCGTCGATGGCCGATCTCGAAGGCTATTGCGGCGAGACCTCCTCGGCGCTCGTGCGTCTGGCCGCCATCATCCTCAACGATGGCGAGGAGCCGGGCGGCGCCGACGCTGCCGGCCACGCCGGCATGGCCATCGCGCTTGTCGGCCTGATGCGCGCGCTGCCATGGACGAGCGCCCGCGGCCAGCTCTACCTGCCGGCCGATCTGCTGGCGCGGCACGGCCTGTCGCGCGCCGACATCGTGGCGCGCAAGGACAGCGAAGCTCTGCGCGCCGCGCTCGCCGAATTGCGCGGCCTTGCGCACGATCATCTGGCGCGCATGCGCGCCGGGCTCGGCCATGTCGCGCCGGCGGCGCGCGCGGCGTTCCTGCCCGCCGCTTTGAGCGAAGCCTATCTGCAGGCGATGCAGAAACGCGGCTACGCGCCGTTCGACAGCGCGATCGACTTGCCGCAATGGCGGCGGCAATGGGCGCTGTGGCGCGCTGCGCGCCGTTTCGCCTAGGACGATTTCGTCGCCGGCGACCGCAACAGCGCGCCGCAGACGATGGCCAGCGCCGAGGCGGGCAGGGCGTAGAACAACGCCCCCTGCCAGCCGCCGGCGCGCTCGACCGCGCCCGCCAGCAGCACCGGGCCGACAAGCTGGCCGAGACCCGCCGCCTGCAGCAAAAGGCCGATGATCGTCGACACCATCGCCGGACGCTCGGCATAGAACGGCGCTGCGCCGAACAACGTGCCGGGGATGAGCCCGCCGACGCCCGACAGCGCGAACGCCGCCGCCAGCTTGAGCCCGAACGGCGTAGACGACGCGAAAATCGTCAGCGAGCAGGCCGCCATGATCAGGCTCGCCGCGATCACCATCTGCTTGCGCGTCACGCCCGCCTCGATGACGAACCCCGATGCGATATTGCCGACGATATTCATCGCCACGACGAGCGCCGCCAGACCGGCCGCGGCGCGGTCGGAATAGCCGCCCTGTTCCGTCAGCAGCAGCGGCAGGAACGACATGACGGCGAGAAAATGCCCGGCGTAGCCAACGAACGCCCCGGCCAGCAGCAGGGGATCGCGGCGCAAGGCGCTTGTCGCCGACGCGCGCCCGGCGCCGGCCGCGAGTGCCGAGGGACGGGCGCGAAACACCGCCCAGAGCAATACGGCCCAGGCAAACCCGAGCGCCGCGACGACCTGCCAGACAAGTCGCCAGCCGCCCAGGTCGGCAATGGCGCCCGAGGCGGCGAGGCTCGCGGCCATGCCGGCCGGCATGTAGGTGGACCACAGGCCAAGCGCCTTGCGCTGATCGGCGGCGGCGGTCTCGCCGACGAGGATGGCGGGGGCCGCGGTGACCGTCAGCAGGAAGCCGAATCCCTCAACGCAGCGCATGGCGATCAGCAGGCCGAAGCCTTGCGCCATGGCGCCCAGCACGCTGGCCGCGCCGCCGAGCGCCAGTCCGCCAATCGCCGCGCGCAGAGGGCCGACGCGGTCGACGAGAAGGCCGAGCGCGACGCCGAACACGGCCGCGATGAGATTGAACAGCGATACCAGCGCGCCGGCCTGCGTCAGACTGAGATCGAGCTCGCGCGACAGCGCGCCCAATTGTCCGGGCAGCTTGCCGATGTGGAAGGCGGCGAACACGCCCGCCGTCAGCAGCACGAAGACGCGCGGCCACGAGGTTCCCGCATCGGCTCCCGCCCGCGCGGGCGCGGCGGTCATTCAGCCAGCGACGGACGCCGGCGCGTCCGCCAGCCAGCCGTCCAGCGCCTCAGCGGCGCGGGCGCTCAGCGCCTTCTTGCGCGCCAACCCCTTTTCCGGCCCGCGCAACTTCTTGCCGTCCGGACCCTTCGCCGGGCCGTCGATGGGCGGAAACAGGCCGAAATTGACGTTCATCGGCTGGAACGAGCGCGGGCCGGCGTCGATCGATTCGATGTGACCGCCGGTGATGTGGTTGATCAGCGCGCCAATCGCCGTCGTCGGCGGCGGCGTTTCGAGGCTTTGGCCGAGCCTCTCGGCGGCGGCGAGACGCCCGGCGATGAGGCCGACGGCGGCGCTCTCGACATAGCCCTCGCAGCCGGTGATCTGCCCGGCGAAGCGCAGGCGCGGCTGCGCCCGCAACCGCAACAACGGGTCGAGAACCTTGGGCGAATTCAGGAACGTGTTGCGGTGCAGCCCGCCGAGCCGGGCGAATTCCGCCCCTTCAAGGCCGGGAATGGAGCGGAACAGCGCGGCCTGCGCCCCGTGCTTCAGCTTCGTCTGAAAGCCGACCATATTATAGAGCGTTCCCAATGCGTTATCCTGCCGAAGCTGAACAATCGCATAAGCCTTGACGGTCGGGTTGTGCGGGTTGGTCAGGCCGAACGGCTTCATCGGCCCATGGCGCAGCGTCTCGCGTCCGCGCGCCGCCATCACCTCGATCGGCAGGCAGCCGTCGAAATAGGGCGTGCCTTCCCATTCCTTGGCCAGCGCCACGTCGCCGGCGATGAGCGCATCGACGAAGGCGTCGTATTGCGCCTTGTCGAGCGGGCAATTGATGTAGTCGGCGCCGCTGCCGCCCGGTCCCGTCTTGTCGTAGCGCGACTGGAACCATGCCTTTCTCATGTCGATCGAATCCCGGTGGACGATCGGCGCGATGGCGTCGAAGAAGGCGAGCTCCGCCTCGCCGGTCAGGCCCTGTATGGCGGCCGCCAGCGACGGCGAGGTCAGCGGGCCGGTGGCGACGATGACATTGTCCCAATCGGCCGGCGGCAGGCCCTCGATTTCGCCGCGCGCCAGCGTCACCAGCGGATGCGCCGCCAGCCGCGCCGTCACGGCCTGCGAGAAGCCCTCGCGGTCGACGGCCAGCGCGCCGCCCGCCGGCACCTGATTGGCGTCGGCTGCGGCCATGATGAGCGATCCCATGCGCCGCATCTCGCGGTGCAGCACGCCGACGGCATTGGCCTCGGCGTCGTCTGAGCGGAAGGAATTGGAGCAGACCAGCTCGGCGAGGCCGTCGGTCTGGTGCGCCTCGGTGCGGCGCACGGGGCGCATTTCGTGCAGCACGACGGGCGCGCCGGCCTGGGCGGCCTGCCAGGCGGCTTCCGAGCCGGCGAGGCCGCCGCCAATGATATGGATCGGCGCGGGAAGGGGGGGAGTGTTCGGCATGGCCGGCAACCTATGCGGCGGCGGCCATGCCGGCAAGCGTCCGCACGCGGCAAAACAGGACAAAAAGAAACGCCCGCTGGGGAGGGACCAGCGGGCGCTCTAGACACGAAAGGCGGACAGGGAGGAATACGCCTTCGTGGATGCTTCAGATGGAGGCGGCCTTGCGCGCAACGTGACCGATCTCAGCGCGGCTCATGCCCAAATCAGCCAGTTCGCGATCCGAGAGACGGGTCAGTTCCCGGA
>ERZ1645187.3197-NODE-3197-length-13911-cov-8.283126_pt1 | contig 13911 bp, 5 predicted proteins | sample MGYA00575352_ERZ1645187 | MGnify/ENA primary metagenome ERZ1645187 (study PRJEB40837, sample SAMN11349314) | freshwater sediment metagenome | isolation source: river sediment | host: Sediment | place: India: Wazaribad , New Delhi | collected 2017-02-21 ...
GGCTCCAAGTTCGGTGCCTGGCGAGTTGGACAAGACCCTCTGGTTCCGAGGGACCAGCAACGCCACAGCGCTCGCTACCCGTCTCGGGGCACGGCTGTTCGAGATGCTGGAATCCCTGCGGACAACGGACGAAAGACGAGCACCGAATCCACGGTACGATGCCGTCTTACTCAAGGCACTGCTGGTCCACGGCGCGCGCTGGGATGACGCGGGCAACCGGATGCGCGGCATCTTCAAACAGGAGATCGGCGGACGCAAGATCAAGGATCTCGTTGGACGGTTTCTTGGTTACGGACTCGTCGATCCGGCACGGGTCCTGGGATGTACCGAGCGGCGGGCTACCCTGCTCGGTTGGGGAAGTCTGACCAACGCCGAGGCGCATGCCTTCGCCCTGCCGTTGCCGGCTGATCTGAGCGGTACCCGGGGTCTACGCCGACTCACCATCACCCTGGCCTGGCTTTCCCCAATCGCACCCGGTCACCAGCGCTACCGCAAGGCGCACCTCTGGTTCACCACCGATGCAACCGAATTGATTGGAACCGGCCGAGCCAGCAATGCTTACGACCATAACCTGGTCAAGCGCGGAACCGTCCAGCACGAAATGTTCGAGGGCGAGAAAGCCCGTGCCTTTGTCGACGGTGAGGCCGTAAGCATCCAGATCAACTGCCGGGAAGATGCCATCGGACTGGATGAGACAGTAGATTATGGTTTGGTGGCCACGTTTGAAGTCGGCGAAGAGGTGCCAGTTCCAGTGTACCAGCAGATCCGGCAGCGACTACGAGAAGCTATCCCGATAAGGGTCGGATAAGGCCTGGCGATTTTTGTCATCACGGAACGCTAATGCTCCCCGCCACCCTCGCCCAGGACATTCGCCAGCAGGTTATCCACTATCTGGAAGCCACGTTCAATTTTCGCCGGCGCGACGACGAAGAGGCCCTGCGGCGCTTCATCAACGACCCGGAAAACGGCCTGTTCAAGGGGCCGTGGGTACAGATTCGCCGGCCCTTCCGCCCGGCTGCGGATCACGGCAACCGGTTCTTCGACCTGCCGGTTCCCTTTCTCCCCTTCCGCCACCAATGGCTGGCCTGGCGGCGGCTGACCTCGAAAGGACAAGAACCGGCTTCAACCCTGATTACCACCGGCACCGGCTCGGGTAAAACCGAGTGTTTTCAGGTGCCGATTCTCGATCACTGCTATCGCGAACATCGTGCCGGCCGGAAAGGCATCAAGGCGATCATCCTCTATCCCATGAACGCGCTGGCCGCCGATCAGGCCGGGCGCTTTGCCGAGGAAATCTTCCGGACGCCGGCTCTGTGCTGGGGAACCGGACCCACCCGGAAGGCCCGGATTCGCGTCGGCCTCTACACCGGCCGCTTCGATCCCGCCAATCCCAACCGGGTCAGTGAAGGCGCCGTCAGCGAGATGAAAATCGAGATGGACGGCGAGGTGGAGAAGGTCTATCGGGCGATCACCGACCAGCAAATGTTGCAGGACCAACCCCCCGACATTCTGCTGACCAACTACAAGATGCTGGACTTCCTGCTGATGCGCCCGAAGGACAAGGCCATCTGGCGCTATAACCGGAAAGGCACCCTGCGCTATCTGGTGCTCGACGAACTGCACACCTATGACGGGGCGCAGGGGGCGGATGTCGCCTGCCTCATCCGCCGGCTCAAGGAACGGCTGGATATCGCCCAAGGGGAGCTGTGCTGCATCGGGACCAGCGCCACGATTGCCGCCGGGGACGACGAAACCACCCAGGATCCGCTGGCGCGCCTGGCCGACTTCGCCGGGCGGCTGTTCGAGGAACCGCTCCAGCCGGAATGCGTGATCGGCGAAGACCGGCTCACCGTCGAGGAAATCCTGCGGGCGCCGCTGGCCGATTTCACCCCGGTTCCGGCTCCCGGCGACTGCCGGGCGCGCGAGGGCGAAACCGCCCCGGAATTCGCCCGCCGGATCGCTCCCCGGTTCGGCGCGCCCGCCTTCCCGACCGATGACGGGATAACGCTGTTCCCCGGCCGGCTGCCGCCGGGTGATGACACCCCGGAAACGCGCTGGACGCTGGCCCTGGGCCAGTGGATCCGGTCGCAACCGCTGTTCGCCAGCCTGCTGGAAGCCACCCGGGACGGTCCCCGGACCTGGTCCGAACTGGTCGCCCAAGTGGCCGCCGCCGATCCCTCCCTGCGCGCCGTTCCGGAGTTTGGCGGGCGTAGCGAAGTTTTGTCGGCATTCTTCGCCCTGGTCGCCCAGGCCCGGGAATCCCGCCGCAAGGCGTCCTCCCCCCTCGGGGGTGAGGGCGGGGGTGAGGGGGCGGAACTGTTGCCACCCCGGCCCCTGACCCCCACCCAGGTGCAGTTGTGGATCCGGGAACTGCGCCGCCTGGGCCGCCTGGTCAGCGACCAGCCGGTCTTCGGCTGGCTGGATGAGCAGCGTCCCGATCAGCGCATCCTGCCGGTCGCCCACTGCACCGAATGCGGCGAGTCGGTCTGGGTGGCGATGGTCGATCCCGATTCCGAGAATCCGATTCAGGCGCGCGGCGTCCAGGGTTTTCAGTTGATCGCCGACGTCGCCCGGATTTATCAGGGCTGGGGATTCGAACGGCCCATGTCGAAGTGGATGGTCGCCCTCAGTCCCTGGTATCCCGACGATGACGCGGCGCCGGCCCAAGGCGCGCTGGAGATCGCGGAATGGCATTTGTCCAAAGACAGTCTGGTCCTGCGCCTGGGACCGGGACCCTGTCCGCTGACCGGCAGCCCGACCTTCCGCGTCCGGATGAACCGGGACACCCGCACCCATGCCGCCGGGCAGACGGTGGGCGCGGTCAAGTGCCCCCACTGCCGCAGCGAAGATTCCCTGATGTTCATCGGCGCCCAGGCCGCCACTCTGGGCAGCGTCGCCATCGATGAACTGTTTGGATCGGTGCTGAACCACGATCCCAAACTGCTGGCCTTTACCGACAGCGTCCAGGACGCCAGCCACCGCGCTGGCTTCTTCTCGGCCCGAACCTTTCATTTCACCCTGCGCACGGCCTTGCAACGGGTTATCGATGAGGCCGGAGCCGACGGACTGCCGCTCGCCACCCTCGGCGCGCGCCTGCTGGACTACTGGAGCGAACCGGTTCCGGGTCGCCCGGGCAGCCTCCGCGAGGCGATCTCGACCCTGCTGCCGCCCGATCTGCGCGAATACCCACCCTATCTCGCCTACCGCGAACAACCCCCGAACACGCCTCCGGATGCCCCGTTGCGCGCCGCCATCGAACAGCGGCTTGCCTGGGAAGCGTGTAGCGAATTCAGCCTGATGCTGACCCATGGCCGGACCCTGGAAGGTAATGCCAGCGCGACGCTGGGCTGGAGCGACGACCTGATCGAAACCACGGTGGCGCTGGTTCGTCGGCGGTTGCCGGCCATCGATCCGTCGCTCGTGGTGGGGGACACTGCTACCGGCGCTGGACGGCTCCGCCGCTGGCTGCTCGGCATCCTGCACCGCCAGCGCGAACGTGGAGGTCTCTATCATCCCTATCTCGACAGTTACGCCCGCCAGCGCTACTGGGGCAAATATCCCTTTGGCAAGGTGGTTCCTGGCCGGGAACTGTTCCCGCCCGCCGGACGTTACCGGCCCCGATTGATGGCCCTGGCGCCGCACCGGGATCACGATCACCTGCTGGCTTCCTCCCGGCCGGGCCAGATGTCCCCCTGGCAGATCGTCTGGGCCCGGCGCGCGCTGGCGCTGACCCATACTCCGGAAACCTCGATCCTGGACCTGATTCGGGCCTTCCTGGAGGCGGGTTGCGAATCGGGCCTGCTGCGAGAGGTGCAGCGCGACGGCCATCAGCGCCTGCTCGCCCTGTCCGCCGACGGCGCGCGCCTGTGGGCCGACGGCGTGCAGTATGCGTGCGACGACAACGGCCAGCGGCTGTATCGCCCCTGGCATGAGGCCGCCGACTGGGACGGGGCGCCCACCCTCGCCTACCAGGGCGAGCGAGGTCGCTACCAGCGGATCGGCGCCAGCGACCGGCAAATCTATTATCAGCAGCGCTATCGCAAAGGCGCTTTACGCCGCGTGTTCGCGCAGGAGCATACCGGTCTGCTGACCACCAAGGAACGGGAAGCGCTCGAGTATCAGTTCAATCACGGCGGCCATGCCGATGATCCGAACGTGCTGACCGCCACCTCGACGCTGGAAATGGGCATCGATATCGGCGATCTGTCCAGCACCCTGCTGTGTTCGATCCCCCCCACCACCGCCAGTTACCTGCAACGGATCGGCCGCGCCGGACGCAGCACCGGCACGGCGCTGGTGCTGGCGGTGATCAATCAGCGGCCTCACGATCTGTTCTTCTTCGGCCGCCCGGGAGAAATGCTGGCCGGTCAAATCGAACCGCCGGGCTGCTGGCTGGACGCCAGCGCGGTGCTGGTGCGCCAGTATCTGGCGTTCTGTTTCGACAGCGCGGTCCGAGAAGACGTGATCCAGGCGCTGCCCGCCACCGGCCGGCAACTGGTCGAGGATCTGGACAGCGGCCAAGGACCGCTGTCATCGCTCCTGGCCTGGGCGACCCAGCGGGAAGCCGCGCTCCAGGGCGCGTTCCTGGCCCGGTTCAGCGCCGACGTGCGCGAGGACACCCGGGAACGGTTTCTGCGGGAAAGCCGCGCCGAAGTGCTGCGGGAGCGCATTCACCACGCCGCCCGGGATTTCGACCGCCAGCGCCAGGCGATCGTCAATGCACGGAAACGGCTTGCCGACCAGAAGAAGGAAGCCGAAGGCAACGGCGACGGGGAAAGTCTGCGGGAAATCGAACAGGAAAACCGGATTCTGCGCGTGAGGCAGACCCACCTGGATCGCACCACGGTCCTGGAAATCCTGATCGAATACGGGCTGCTGCCGAACTACGCCTTTCCTGAACGGGGGGTGCATTTCAACGGCGTGCTCTACAACGACCATCGTCGCCGGCCCGGTCCGGGTCGGGAGCATGACGGCGCATTGCAGGCCTATGACCTGGTGCGGGGCGCAGGTTCGGCGTTGCGGGAACTGGCCCCTCGCAACCGCTTCTACACCCACAGCCATGCGTTCGAAATCCAGCAGCTTGCGCTGGGCACGCCAGCCCAGCCCCTGCTGGAACAGTGGGCGATCTGCGGCGAATGCGGACATATCCGGCGGACCGATGAACTCAACCGGCCCGATGCCTCCCCGGTCTGCCCGCAGTGCGGCCATGCCGCGGACGCGCATTCGCAACGGGATCGGAGCCAGCACAAGCGGTTTCTCGAGTTCGCCCGGTCCCAGGCGATCTCCTATATGGAGCATTACGAGAGCCTGTCCGGCGACCGGGCCGACGAGCGGGAACAGCGCTTCTATCGCCTCGTGAACAGCTTCGACACCACCCTCGACGCGCCGAGTGGCGCGGTGGCGGACGAGATGGAACCCTTCGGCATCGAATACCGGGCGGCGCTGGCTCTGCGCCAGGTCAACACCGGGTTTGCCGAAATCCCCGGCAGCCTGCCGTTCGGCGTCGATCAGCAGGTTTCGGACACCGGATTCCTGGCCTGCGTCCATTGCGGGGTGACGGTCGACGGCGACGGCGACCGCAGCCAACTCAGGCATCGGCGCAGTTGTTCTGGGCGGCGCAAGACCGAAAAAATGCAAAGCGAGGGCCGGCCGGGTGACGCCTACCAGTGGGAAGCGTTCTACCTGTACCGGGAACTGCGCTCCGAGGCGATTCGCATCCTGCTGCCCGAGGTGGACGAGGACGACATCGCGACGCTGACCGCCTGCCTCGTGCTGGGGTTCCGGCTGCGGTTCCAGGGCAATCCCGGCCATTTGCTGGTGATGCCCCAGAGCGTGCCGCAACACCAGGATGGCCTGCGCAGGCATTACCTGGTGCTGATGGACGCGGTTCCCGGGGGTACCGGTTTCCTGAAAACGCTGTTTCAGGATACTGGCGGCGATGCATCCGGGTTGCCCGGCGAAGGCATCATGGATCTGCTCCGCCGCGCCAGGGACGCCCTCGAGTCGTGCAGTTGCCGCCTGCTGCCCTGCCGGCACGGCCAGGACGATCCGGATGGCTGCTACCGCTGCATCCGCACCTATCATCTTCAGTACCGGTCGGACCAGATCAGCCGGGAGCGGGGCATCCGGCTGCTCGGCCGTCTGATCGAGGCCGGCCAGCGGCGAACGCTCGTCAAGACCCTGGACCAGGTTGACGCCAGAGCGCTGTTCGGCAGCTTGCTGGAAAAGCGGCTGGTCGACCGGTTGCGGGAATTTGTCGCCACGGACATCGCCGGTCAGCCGGGGGAATGGACTCGAACCCTCATCAAGGGCGCGCTCGGGTTCCGCTTCCGGGTCGGCGCTCATCCCCGGCTCTGGGCGCTGGAATTGCAACCCAAGCTTGGCCCGCAGCAAGGCGTGGCGATACCCTGCCAGCCGGATTTCCTGCTCACTGCCGACGATCCGGAGATCCGACCCGTCGCCATTTTCGCGGACGGCTTCGAGCCCCATGTCCGGCCGGGCCAGGCCGACAGCCGCCTGCCCGACGACTTCAGGAAGCGGCGCGCCATCCTCGACAGCGGGCTTTATGGCGTATGGAACATCACCTGGCACGATCTGAATCCCGATCCGCAGACGCCGATCCGACTGCTTCAGCCTCCTATTGTCGCCAGGATCCTGCCGCCTCGACTCGCCGCGGCCCGACAGCAGGGCGTCCAGCATCCAGACGTTCGGCTCGCGACCGCCGATGGTTTCAGCCAGTTGAAGGCGTATTTGCTGGCGCCGGATCGTCCCGGCTGGACCCGGCTGGCCGATGAATGCCTGATGCTGCCCCTGCAATTGCTGGCGGGCAGTGGGGCGGCCTGTGGACAAGCCGCCCTGATCGATACGATTGAACGGTGGCGCGACCGCGCCGGCGTCGCCATGCCGCCGGTCAACCCGGAAGGCCAGTGGGTCGTGTCGGAGAAACTGACTGCCGAGGGTAACGATCTGCTGGCGCTGGCCTCGGTCCCGGAGGCGATCAACGGCTTGGCCGACCGTATCCAGGTCTGGCTGCGTCTGCTCGACTCCGCCGAGGACAGAGCGCAACCCGGATTTTGCGACCGCTGGCGGCGTTTTCTGGCGCTGGTCAACCTGTTCCAGTTCCGCCAGCAGTTCAAGGTCTTCGTCGCTACCGAGGTAGCGCAGGAAACGGCGCCGGATTTGGAGCTGGAGCGCGAGGCGGCGCTGGATGAGCGCTGGCGGGAGATCCGGCAAGCCGTCGTTCCCCCCTTGCAACCGGTAGTCACGCAACTGGTCGCGGCGGGCGTCGCCCTGCCGGAAGTCGAGGTCTACCGGTCCGCCGCCAGCGACTGCTTTGCCGAGCTGGCTTGGCGCAAGACGCCTTCCCCTACCCAAAGGGAGGGCGAGAGCGGAGGGGTTGCCATTCTGGTGGGCGATCAGGCCGCTTTCGCTGCCGAATGGCAGGCGGCGAGCTGGCGCGTGGTCACCCTGGCCGACCTTCAAACCCGAGGAACGGCATGGCTCAGCGCCATGCTGCCGGTGGGAGGATAAGAGCATGGCGAAACTGATGTTGTCCCGGGAGGTGCTCAAGGACTTTGGCCGGTTGCCGATCCGGGTGCAGAAAAAGGTTTTCGAGTTGATCCGCAAATTTCAGGACGACAGTACCCAGGCCTCCATTCACCTGGAACCTTTCGCCGAAGCTGTCGACCCCAAGGTTCGCAGCGCGCGCATCGGCGACGATTACCGGGCGGTCGTCATCGCGCCGGAACAGGGCGACAACTTCCTGCTCATGTATGTCGATCACCATGATGAGGCGTATCGCTGGTGCCGGAACAAACGCTTTGAGGCCCACCCAGCCCTCGGCGTCCTGCAAGTCTTCGATGTTCAGGAAATCCAGGCCACCGCGGACGCCCAGGCGCGGAAACACCCCGCGCCCACCGGTCATTACCCGCTGGACGCCCTGAGCGACGAGGAGTTGTTCCAGGCGGGAACTCCCCGGGCCTTGATCCCGGCGGTGCGCGCGATCAGAAATGATGAGGCCTTCCAGGAAGTGGCGGACTATCTGCCCAAGGAAGCCATCCAGGTGCTTTACGGTGTGATTTGCGGTCTGTCCCTGGATGAGGCCATCGCTGAAATGCTCGGCGAACCGGCCAAGCCAACGCCACCGCTGGCCGGTCCGGGCGATTTCACTCATCTGGATCAGGCCATGAATATGGACCTGGTCTTGATCGAAGGGGAAGGGCAACTGAAAGCCATCCTCTCCCAGGACCTTGAGGAATGGCGCGTCTTCCTGCATCCCTATCAGCGCCGGCTGGTCGAATGGCGGACCCAGGGTCCGATCAAGATCAACGGCGCGGCGGGCACCGGGAAAACCGTGGCCCTCCTGCACCGGGCGGTTCATCTCGCCCGCCAGTTGAGCGACCCCAAGGATCGGGTGCTGGTGACCACGTACACCACCACCCTGTCCGTCACCCTGGAGCAATTGATCCGGAAGCTGGCGCCGGACGCCGCCCGGAAGATCGAAGTGACCAATTTACATCAACTCGCCCGGACCATCTGTTTGCGAGGCGGCTGGCAGGGCAAGGTGATCGAGGACGCCGAACGGGAGGACCTGTGGCGCACGGTGCTGGCTGGCCCCCTGCCCACCGGATTCGACCGGGACTTCATTCGCGATGAATATGAACTGGTGATCGATACGATGGGCATCGACAGCGAAGAGGGCTACCTGACGGCGGTTCGGTCCGGCCGCCCGCGCCTGGACCGGAAACAACGGCGGACGCTCTGGCCGGTATTCCTGGAATTCAACCGTTTGCTGCACCAGCGCAACCGCCTGACTTTCGAGGGGCTGGTTCATCAGGCGCGGCTGGTGGTCGAGCGGGGCGGCTTTACCGCCTATCGGCACGTACTGGTTGATGAACTCCAGGACTTTGGCCTCGAAGCACTCCGGCTGATCGCCGCCCTGGCGCCGACGACCGGGAACCCGTCCGATCCGCTGTGCCTGGTCGGCGATGGTCACCAACGGATTTACCACAGCCTTGCCATCCCCTTGAGCCGCGCCGGGATCGAGGTGCGCGGCCGTTCCCGCCGGCTGAAGATCAATTATCGAACCAGCGAACAGATCCGGCGCTGGGCGCAGGGCTTGCTGGCGGGCGTCCCCGTGGATGATCTGGATGGCGGGAGCGCCGATACCACGGGAGACCGTTCGGTGTTCCGCGGTCCCGAGCCCCAGGTTCGGTCATCCTCCGACCGCACCACTTTGGCCCATTACGCCGTGACCTGGATTCAGCATTTGCTCGATCAGGGAAAACTGGGCAGTCATGAGATCTGCGTCACGCCCAGCGGCGGATTCATTCGAACCGCGCTCGAATCCGCCGGCATCAGCACGTTGGAATTGCAACCCCGGCAAGCCGATCCGGGGCAGGCGGAGCCTGGCGTGCGGCTTGGATCCATGCAGCGCATCAAGGGACTGGAGTTTCGTGCAGTCTTAATGATCCTCGAGCAAACGCAGGAAGACCGCAACGATGTACGTCATCGATTTGAAAAATATGTTGCCGCGACGCGGGCACGAGAGCATCTGATGGTGCTGGTTCGGGGTTCCGACGCAGGTACTGGGTAAGCAATACAGGTTGAGAACTCGCGCCGCGCTCGCAACGCCAGATGAAAGGCCAAGCGGGTGATGGAACGTTTTGTCCGGCAGCGGTTCTGGCCAGCGGACGTGGGCCATCCCAAGGCGACCGTCCTGGTGCAACGGCTCAATCTGTTCGCCGGCCTGGCCTGGGAAGACTGACCGGTGGCGTTCCAGCCGGAATCCGTCGCGTTCCGGCCGTGGCCCGATCTATTGATCACCTGCGTGGACCGCACGGCGGTCCGCGCCGCGCTGGGACAGGCCGGCGCCTCGGCCTGGACTGCGTGCCTGTAGCTCGATTGCGGCAACGGCGCGTTCGACGGCCAGGTGATTCTGGGTCACCTCAGCCGGCGCGTGACCACGCCGCTGCGCCTGCCGTCGGTCTACGATTTCTACGGCCCGGTGCTGGCCGGGGCGGACGACCGGGACGACGCGCCCAGTTGTGGGCTGGCCGCCGCGCTCGGCCAGCAATCCCTGGTTATCAATCGGATCGTCGCCGATGCTGCCCTGGCGCTGCTGTATAAGCTGTTTCGGAACGGTGGCCTTGAACGCCACGGCCAGTGGATCGATCTGGCGCGCGGCCTGATGACGCCTCTGCCCATCGATCCCGCGATTTGGGCGTTTTTGGGGTACGCCCCGGCTACTCCAGACGAGGCGGCAGTGGACGCGCCTGCTCTCTGACGGGCGTCAGGATTTCCCGGCCGACGCCTGATACGGCCCCCATCCGGCGGCAACCGGACTGCTTTATCCACAGAAACAGTGGATAACTCGGCGTTCGTCTTCCGAATTTGGCGCTCCCACACGGGTTGGAGCCGGCGCTGCCCTGCTTGGCGAAAAAAGTGTCAATCGGGTTCAGCGCCGGTCGTCGCGTCCGATGGGCGAACCCGGTCGGTTCGAGCGGACCCACGCCGTCCGGCGGTTCCAGAGTACGCCGTGGTGATCCGCTCGCGCGCGTGCCCCAGTTCACCCGACACTTGCAACCGAGCCGCGCGATCCGTGGTCCGGTCCAGGTTTGCGCCGCCCCCGCGCACCGGACTGGGTTGGCCGGCGAGTTCCTCGTACCGGTCGTTGGCGTAGCCGTGACGCAGGCCGTGGCCGACGAGGCCGGCCCGGCGGTGGATGCCGCAGGCGCGGAGAACGTAATAGTAATGCTGGATCCAGGACCGCAGGCGGTAGGCCTCCGGGATCAGGGCGGAATGGGGTTGTGGCGCCAGGGCGCGCGCCGCCGCCAACAGGTGCCGTTGCGCCTCGGTGCGGATCGGGACTTGCCGGGGCCGGCCCCCCTTGGTGCCCCAGTTCACCTCCAGCACCTCGCCCCGGTCGGCCTGATGGGGCCGCAGCAGCATGGCTTCCTGGGCGCGCAGGCCAAAGGCCGCCTGCAACCGCAGTTGCAGCGCCACCACCGGATCCCGCGCGGCCACGCGCTGGAACACCGCCTCCGGATCGACGCCTTGCCCGACCCAGGAGTGGTCGTACCGGGCGACGTAGCAGCGCGCGAAGCGCCCCGGATCGGCCAGCCAGTGGCGTGGATCGCCCACCAGGTCCGGTTTGCCGATCCAGCCGCAGAAGGTGTTGAGGATGCTGAAGCGCTTTTGCAGGGTGCTGGCCGAGTAGCCCCGCGTTTCCCAGAGGCCGGCCAGGACCCGCAGATGCCGGGTCGCCAGATGCCGAACGTCCTCGATGTGGTAGCCGGCGGCGTGCAGGTCGCGCAGGCATTGACCGAGCACGGAGCGCCGGTCGGCCCGGGTGGCGTGGCCGACGACTTTCTTCCGGTTGGCCGCGCAGGCCAAATGTCCGGCCAGCACCCGGTTGAGGCTGGCCAAGGCGCGCGCCAGCTTGCCGTGATACGGGACCCGCCGGTCGGGCGCGGCGGGGACTGAAGGTTTCCGCGCCCTCGACCCTGTCCCCGGCGGCCGGATGACCGGGTTCACCGCCTTCCCGGTGTCGTTCATGCTGTCGCTCTCCTGGGATCCACCCCGGAGGATCGGGATGAGATCCGTTCCGTTCCAACCCGCCATTCGCCGCGTCCCGACCGGACCCGGCCCCCGGCGGGGAATCGCCCGATCCCCGCCGCGTTCTCTGCTGTGCACCACCGGCTCGCGATTCCCGCCCAGCGGGAAGGCCTTGCTTCAGGGTTCGTCCCTCGACTGGAGGCCCCACGCTCGACGCGCTCCAGTCCCAGACCCTCCGCGGAGGGTCTGATGCGCCCGCCAGGGGCGCCGAGTTTTTTCCTCCCGCCGGGATGGGCCCCACCGGGAGCGTGATCCTCAAGCCGGGAAACCGAACGTGGAGCCTCTCCGCCCGCCACGGCGGAGCACGTTCGTGGCCTGTCCCCGCGGACGCCGCGCTCCGACGAGCCGACTGCTCCGCTGGCGAATCCGAGTCTTGACCAGACCGCGTTTCCCGTTGCTGGGCATCCAGTCCCGTAGCTCTTGTCCCTTCACCCACCTTTTGGCGCGCCGCCGCCCCGCTCAGTCCGAGGCCACGGTCGCCGGCGTTGTGCCGAACAACGCCTGGACGAAGGCGCGCACCACCTCCTCCGCGTCCGCCGAGTCCGCCGCCCGCATGACCAGCGCCGAGATCACCAGCGAAACGTCCGGCCGATACCCGCGCATGCGCTTGCGCATGCGCCGGCCCAGTTCGACCGCAGCCTGATAGGCCGTGTCGGTGACACGCACCCGGCGCATGCCCTCGTCGTCTTCCTCGCGCCGTTCCAGATGCACCAAATGTCCTTTCCGCACCACGTACATCTCACCTTCCTCCAGGTCCATCATCATCGCCTTCCCTTGGGGCTCGTTCATCGCGCACCTCGCGTTCGTTCGCCTTCCGCTTCGAAATACCCCGTTTTAACCGTCGGCTTCCGCCACCGTCTCCTCGTGCCACTTTCCCGCCCTCGGGATTTCCACCCCGTTCCTTTCTCCCGATTTCCGGTGTTCAATTTCCAGTTTCCGTCGTCCGAGCCTTTCAACCACCCGGCTTCCTCGCGTCCCGCTGGCTTCAAAGCTTTTGCATCCTGGCTTCCCACGTCCTGATGTGCTCCATCTCGACCTTCCGCCTTCAATCACCGGCCTTCCGTCTTCTGGGGCCACGGTCTTCCATACCCCTCGTCTACTCTGGATTGCATCACCCACCTTGTTGCAGCGGTTGGGCACCGCCGGGAACCTCAACCGAATCCAGGATCGTTCGGCGCGCATCCCTCGGGCTCCCGGATGCGCGAATCTCCCACGCGGACGCCAAGCGCTCGCGGGGGCGTCCGGCTGAACCGGACTCGGGGAACTGACGTCGGTCCGGCTATCAGGACCGAAGAGCGGCCGGAGGGCGGAGAGCGTGGACAGGGCGCCCGTTGGGCGGCAAGCCTGATCGGTGCGGTTACCGGTAGGTTCCAAAGCCAGGCGGACCGGAAGCCACCCGGTTCGACCGGCGGGAACGACACCGCGAAACTGCTCGGGAAGGGTTTCACGTGAAACGGCGAAGGAGACCACCGCCGCAGAGAGCGCCAACCCCCGTAAGCAAGGAAGAGGCATACGGACGCGACGATTCCCCGGCTTTCCGCGCGGCGGGTCCAGGGAAGACGCCAACAGGGCAAACGGCGCGGAGCGCCGCCGTTCGGAACCGACTGGCCGCTGGCCAGCGGCGAACCCGCAGAGGCCGGGCGGCCCTTGACGGGTTGGCGAGGGCTGCCGGGGACGGGTGGCAGCGACCCGACTCCTGATGCGGCTGAGGAGCGCAACCCCTTCCCGAAGGAAGGCCCTTTTTTGGGGGTGGATGGGGCGCCACCACCGTCCGCCAGGACGGTCCCGGTTTTGGCGTGATCGGGCAACACGTGAGAAACCGGTTCCTGGCTGTGCCAGGATGGGTGTTTTCTTAACAGGATTTCGGGGGTTTTGCAACCGTCAAGTTTTCAGTTACCGGGGTCTTACCGGCGCCGGGCCATCCGGCAGGCCGTCGCCCGGCGGCGGTTCCCCAGGTCGCGCGGTCCTCTCTCTTGAATTGCCCGGCAGGGGGGCGAGCGTGCCCGGAAAGGCCGCCGGTCGGGTCGACGGTTCGGGCCAGAACAGAACGGCGGGAAACTTCAGTAGCGCCTTGTCGCGCTGCCACCCGGCGTGGGCGAGCCGCAGGGGTTGCAAGGGTTCCTGCCCGGTGGGTTCGCTGATCCGCAGTTGGCGCAGGGTGGGATAGACCTGCCGCCAGGACAACCGCCGTTCGTGCCTGGGCAGATACCTTTGCAGGTAGGCCCCGCTCAGCCACAGCGCATCGCCGGCCAGCCAGGCGATGCCTTCCGGTTGATTCAGCCGCCCGCTGGCGGT
>ERZ1645187.3198-NODE-3198-length-13910-cov-6.508842_pt1 | contig 13910 bp, 14 predicted proteins | sample MGYA00575352_ERZ1645187 | MGnify/ENA primary metagenome ERZ1645187 (study PRJEB40837, sample SAMN11349314) | freshwater sediment metagenome | isolation source: river sediment | host: Sediment | place: India: Wazaribad , New Delhi | collected 2017-02-21 ...
GCAACGCGCTGGACCTTCTTTGGTCGCTGAAACTGGCGGGAGCGATCATCGCGCCCCTGGGCGAGACATCCGACCGCGACCGCATCATGCAATTTGCAAGCGAAGTGCCGACGGTGATCTTCGACAGCCCCCTCGGTGAAGGCGAAGCCTTTGTCGGGACTGACAATTTCCACAGCATCGGCCTGATCGTCGACTACCTGTGCCGCACCGGCGAGCCGCCCTGCTTCCTCGAGATGCCGGCGGTGAATGCGAATGCTGCCGAGCGGCGGACTGCCTATGTCGCGGCGATGGAGCGGCAGGGGCTGACGCCGCAAGTGGTTCCGGTGGCGAATGGCGACTGGGGGTTCGAGCAGTTGGGATATGAGGAGGGGCTGCGCCTCTTGGCGAGGCGCGGCTTCCCGACCTCGACGGTTCTCTGCGCCAACGACCGGATCGCCATCGGCCTCTTGGCGGCGGCCTATGAGCGGGGCCTCAGGATCGGCCGGGGGCCGGGGTCCGCGATGCGGATCGCCGGGCATGACGACCATCCGCTGTCGCGCTTCACCTGCCCGCCGCTGACCACCGTCGCGCAGGACCATGCCGCCATCGCCGAGAGGAGCGTCGCCACGCTGTTCGACATGATCGAAGGTGGCTCCACTGCGGGGCGCGCGCCCGTCCGGCTTGAGGGCAAGCTGATCATGCGGCTTTCTGCATAGTGCAAAATTACCTCGCGTAAAGTTAAAGCTGGCCCTTGCGAACCGGTCGCCCTCGCCGCGGTTTTCCGGAAAAGGGCCCGGCCGGATATGCCCTTCCGCGCGGCCCTGCTCCGAAGGCCGTGCGGCATGCGCCTCGCGGCGCCATTCCCTTGGGCCAAGGCGGGGGCCTCAGCAGATCCGGGGAAGCTGCTCGCCCACCAGCATGTCCACGATCCGCGCGCCGCCAAAGCCGGTGCGCAGCGAGACCGGATGGGCCTGCCGCGGCAGGGCGTGGCCGATGACCACCGATCCTTCGCCTTCGGGAAGGGCGCGCATCGCGGCCAGCGCCGCCTCGGCCTGCTCGGGTGGGCAGAAGAGCACCAGTCGCCCCTCGTTCGCCAGATAAAGCGGGTCGAGGCCGAGGATCTCGCACAGGCCCACCACCTCGGGCCGCAGGGGCAGCCGGGCCTCCTCGATCTCGACGGTCACGCCCGCCTCGGCCGCCATCTCGTTCAGTGCCGAAGCAAGGCCGCCGCGCGTGCAGTCGCGTGCGGCGCGGAGACCCGGGGCGGCGGCAAGGGCGGCCTGCATCAGGTGGCCTAAACCTGCGCAATCGCTGGCAAGATCGGCCGACAGCGCCAGATCGCCGCGTGCGGCCAAAATGGCCGCGCCATGGTCGCCCAGCACCCCGTTGACGATCACGGCATCCCCTGCGCGGATATGCGCCGCGCCAATGTCGCGGCCGGGCGGGATCACCCCGACCCCCGCCGTGGTGATGAAGACGCCATCCGCCTTGCCGCGCTCGACCACCTTGGTGTCGCCGGTGACGATGCGCACCCCGGCCTTGGCGGCCTCAGCCGCCATGGTGGCGACGATGCGGCGCAGCAGGGCGATCTCGCAGCCCTCTTCGATGATGAAGGCGGCCGAGAGCCACAGGGGCCGCGCGCCGCCGACCGCAAGGTCGTTCACCGTGCCGCAGACCGCCAGCTTGCCGATGTCGCCGCCCGGAAATTCCAGCGGCGTCACCACGAAACTGTCGGTGGTGAAGGCCAGCCGCGCGCCGGGCTCCTGCAGGGCATCATCCATCAGCCGGGCCTGATCCTCGGACCCCGGCGGCTGGAAGACCGCGGTGAACACCTCGTCGATCAGGTCGCGCATTGCCCGGCCGCCGCCGCCATGCGCCATGGTCACATGCGTGTCGCGCAGGGCCATCGTCTTGTCCTTCCCTTTCCGCCCGGGATCACCCGGCCGCCCTTGCGCCCGAATACTGCCAATAGGCGGCGCAGGCCCCCTCGGACGACACCATCAGCGCGCCGAGCGGCATTTCCGGCGTGCAGCCGCGGCCGAATTGCGGGCATTGCATCGGCTTCATCTTGCCGGTCATCACCGCCCCGCAGGCGCAGCCCTCGATCTCGGGGACGTTGCGGGACGAGGCGGCATAGCCGATGCCGAACTTCTCCTCGGCGTCGAAGGCGGCGTATCGCGCCCGGATGCGCAGGCCCGAGGCGTCGATCTCGCCCAGTCCCCGCCATTCGAAGCTGGGGCGGCGTTCGTAGACGTCGGCGATCGCCGCCAGCGACACCGGGTTGCCGTGTTCGGGCACTACGCGGGCATATTGGTTTTCCACCGCCGCGCGGCCCTCCGCGATCTGGGTCAGCACCATCAGCACCGATTGCAGGAGGTCGGTCGGCTCGAACCCGGCCACCACCAGCGGCTTGCCGTAGTCGCGCGGGATGAAATCATAGGGATGGATGCCGATCACCATCGAGACATGGCCCGGCCCGATGAAGCCGTCCAGCATCATGTCGGGATCGTCCAGAAGCGCCTTGATCGGCTCGGGCACGGTGATGTGGTTGCAAAAGACGCTGAAATTCGTCAGCCCCTCGCGCGCGGCGGCTTGGATGGACAGCGCAGTCGAGGGCGTGGTGGTCTCGAACCCGAGGCCGAAGAACACCACCTCGCGGCCCGGGTTGCGCCGCGCCAGTTCCAGCGCGTCAAGGGGCGAATAGACCATGCGGATATCCGCCCCGCCCGACTTGGCCTGCATCAGCGACTTGCGGTGGCCGGGCACGCGCATCGCATCGCCGAAGGTGGTGAAGATCACGCCGGGCGTCTCGGCGATCTCGACGCATTCGTCGACGCGGGCCATCGGCAGCACGCAGACCGGGCAGCCGGGGCCGTGGATGAACTCGACGCCCTCGTGGATCAGCTTGTCGAGGCCGTAGCGGAAGATCGAATGGGTATGCCCGCCGCAGATCTCCATGATGTGGACGGGGCTTTCGCGCGTCGCGCCGATCCGGTCGGCCTTGGCCGCGATGGCGGCCAGAAGGACGCGGGCGGCGGCGGGGTCGCGGAACTCCGAGGCGAATTTCATGGCTTGCACGGTCATGCCAGCGCCTCCTGCGAGAGGGCCATCTGTTCCAGCGTCTCCTGCGCCTCGCCCAGGTCGCGCAGGGCCTGCAGGGTCTTTGCCGCCTCGTCCTCGTCGATCAGCGCCATGGCGAAGCCGACATGGATCAGCGCCCATTGCCCGACCAGCGCCGCAAGGCCGCCCTCGGCGATGCAGGCCACGCTGACCTCGCGCCGCACGCCCGAGACCTCGGCCATGGCCATCAGGCGGCCCTCGTCGGTGATGGCGGTGATCCGCCCCGGAATCCCTAGGCACATCGTCTAGTCCTCCTCTTCCTCATGCACCCGGCCCGAAGGGTCGGCGATGCCGTAGCGGTCCAGCTTGGCGCGCAGGCCGACGCGGCTGAGGCCCAGTTCCACCGCCGCGCGGCTCTTGTTCCAGCGGTGGCGGGTCAGGGTCTCGCGCAGGATGCGCATCTCGATCAGTTCCACCCGATCCTTCAGCGTGCCGTCGGCCATCAGGGCGGCGTCGGCGCTGCGGTCGGCCCCGTGGTCGGAAGGGGCGGCCTGCAGGATCGGCCGGCCGATCAGTTCTGCCCCCAGCATCGGCCCGCGGGCGAAGACCAGCATCCGGGTCACTTCGTTTTGCAGTTCCTTCAGGTTGCCGGGCCAGTCCCAGTTCTCCAGAAACTCCAGCGCCTCGGGCGCGAAGCCGTGGGCGGCCTTGCCGTGGCGGGCGGCGAGGTCGTCGAGGAAGGCCTGCGCCAGCAACGCCACATCGCCGCGCCGGGCGCGCAAGGGCGGGATCGCCAGTTCCGCCACGGCCAGCGCGTAGTAAAGATCGGCGCGGAAGGCGCCTTCGGCCACGCGCCGCGCCAGATCGACGCCCGCGCCCGCGATCAGCCGCAGGTTCGCCGTCTGCACCTCCTGCCCGCCGAGGGGGGTGAAGCTGCCTTCCTCCACCAGCCGCCACAACGCAAGTTGCAGGCCGGGCGAGGCATGTTCGATCCCTTCGACGAACAGCGTGCCGCGGTCGGATTTCTGCGCCAGCCCGACTTTGCTGACGCCCCCCGGCAAGATGCCGCGCTTGGCCCCGAACAGCTCGATCAGGGCCAGCTCGTCGGTCAGGCCCGCAAGGTTCAGCGCATGGAACGACCGGTCCGAGCGCAGCGAGGCGAAATGCATGGCGCGGGCCAGCCGGGCGCGGCCGGTGCCCGGCTCTCCGGTCAGGAGGACCGGCACGTCGAAGCTGGCGAAGTGGCGGGCGGCGGCGATCACGGCCTGCATAGGGCTTTGCGGGCTGTGCAGCAGGCTCTCGAACCCCAGCCCCTCGCGCAGGGCGGCGCGGCGCTTGTCGAGCTTGCTCTGCGCCGAAGAGGCAAGGTAGCGCATCTCCAGCGCCATGCGCTCGTTCTCGCGCGCAAGCTGGAACAGCCGCGCGCCGTTGCGCGCCGCCATCAGCAACTGGTCGGGATGCCAGGGCTTGGTCAGGAACTGGTGGATGCCGGCGTCGTTGATGGCGCTGGCCATCGCCGCGGGGTCGGTATAGCCGGTGACGATGACGCGCACGGTATCGGGCCAGCGTTCGCGCAGCTCGGTCAGCAGTTCCACCCCGGTCCGCCCCGGCATCCGCTGGTCGCAGATGGCGACCTGCACCCATTCCTCTTCCATCTTGCGCAGGGCGGTGTCCGCATCATGGGCGGTGGCGCAGTCGAATTCGTCCTCCAGCGCCATGCGCATCGAAGACAGCGAATGCGGCTCGTCGTCGACCAGAAGGATGGTGGGGCGGGGGCCGGTCATGCGGCCTTCTCCGCCAGCCGGGCGCGCAGCCAGTCCAGCCAGACATCCATGCCCGCGCCGGTGCGGGCCGACAGCGCGATGATCTCGATCCCCGGGTTCACCCGGCGCAGGTTGGCGGCATAGGCGTCCAGATCCGCATCGCAATGCGGGGCGAGGTCCAGCTTGTTCAGGACGGCAAGTCGTGCCGCGGTGAACATGTCGGGGTATTTCAGCGGCTTGTCCTCGCCCTCGGTCACGGAAAGGATCGCCACCTTGGCATCCTCGCCAAGGTCGAAGGCGGCCGGGCAGACCAGATTGCCGACGTTCTCGATGAAGAGATAGGACCCCGGTCGGGGGCGCAGGTCGTCGATGGCATGGCCGACCATCTGCGCATCCAGATGGCAGCCCTTGCCGGTGTTGATCTGGATCGCGCGGGCGCCGGTGGCGCGGATGCGGTCGGCGTCGGCCGAGGTCTGCTGGTCGCCCTCGATCACCGCAAGCGGCGCGCCCGCCAGCGCCTCGATGGTCTTGCACAGAAGCGTGGTCTTGCCCGATCCGGGCGAGGAGACGAGGTTCAGCGCCAGCACCCCGAGCGCGTTCAGCACCCGGCGGTTCGCCGTGGCGATGGCGTCGTTCTTGGCAAGGATCGAGGTTTCGACCTCGATCAGCCGGGCCTGCGACAGGCCGGGCACCGAAACCCCGGCGGCGCCGGTGCCGTAGTGGTGATGGTCGGTCCCATGCCCCCCGCCCGCCGCATGGACATGCGGGAAGGGTAAGGGCGTGGCATCGGGCCGGAAGGCATGCGCATGGGAATGGGCAAGGCCCAGACGATGGGCCTCGTCATGGCTCATCACCTTGCCGTCCGCCGTCACCAGATCGCCGCAGCCGCAAACCGTGCACATCAGAGCACCTCCATGTCCTTGATCCGCATCTCGTCGCCGCCCTCGGGGATCAGCTTGCCGCCGCCGCAGTCGGGGCAGGGGGCAAGCCGGTCGTCGATCTCGACGGTCTTCATGCAATCGTAGCAAAGCGCCCGGCCCGGCAGGTCGATCATCTCGAGCCGCGCGCCCTCGGCGGGACTGCCGCGCATCGTCACGTCGAAGGCGAAGGCCAGCGCCGATTTCTCGACCCCGGCAAAGCGCCCGATTTCAAGCCGCAGGACGGTGACGCGGGCGAAGCCATGGGCGCGGGCCTGGTCCTGGACGATGGTCCTGATCCCTTCGGCAAGGCTCATCTCATGCATGCTGCACCTCGTCGATGGTGACAGGGATGCAGGGATCGTGCAGCGCCACCACCAGCGGCGCAAGGGCGCGCTTCGCCAAGGGCAGGGCGGCAAGCGCGCCGATCAGCGCGCCGCCGGGGGCGAGAAGGTGATCGGTCGGCGTGCGGCGGTGAAGGCCGGTGACGATCCCGCCTGCCTGCGCGATCCGCAGGCCGTAAGCTCCCCGCGCCGCCGGGACGCAGGCGATGCCATTGGCGACAGTTGGGGCCGGAAGGCGGCCCTGAAGCGCGGCGTCCAGATCGGCGACCAGCCCGAAGAACCGCCAGAGCGGCCCGCGACCATGGGCGGCCTCGATGGCCTTCAGGGCGGGATGGCCCGCCTGCCGTCCGGCGGCGGAATTCTCGAAGGCGCCTTCGGCCAGCGGCCGGGGAGGGGGCGGCAACGCATCGGAACAGGCCTCGCCCGGCGCGAAGGCGGCGGCGATCCGGGTGGCCAGCGGGGCCAGCGGGCTGTCCCATCCGGCGGGATTTCCGTCAGCGGGAAGCCCCCGGCTGCCCGGCAGGCAGGCCGGATCGGCGGGCAGGGGCAAGGGGGCCGCGCCAAGGGCGCGGGGCAAGAGCAGGCAGAGCTTCATCAGGTGGTCGCGGATCACCTCGGCCCGCAGGTCGCCCGCGGCGGGCAGCCCCAGCGACAGAAGCGCGGCCATGCCCTGCGCCCCGCGGCACAGGTTGAAGAGCCGCGGCAGCAACTCGGCGGCCTCGGCCACGGGCTTGCCGAGGAGCATCGCCTCGACAGGCAGCACCGGCCCCGGGCGAAGCACCGGCCCTGCAGGCCCGAAGACGATGCTGGCCGTGGCAAGCGTCATCCGTCCAGCCCCCCGGTGATCAGCCTGCGGCGCGAGGGCATGTCGGCGGGCGCGGCCTCATCCACGACCGCAGGCGGGGCAAGCTCCGCCTCGCGCAACGCGCGGATATCGGCGGCGCGGTCGGTCTCGGCGCGGTTGTCGGGCTTGAACAGTTCCGACATCACCGCGCGGGCGACATCCACCGCCTGCAACTGGCTGGTGAAATCGCCCATCGGCGAAAAGAGCGAACAGGCGAGGTAGGGGCCGGTCAACTCACGCGAATTGTGCAGGAATTCGTAATCGCCGGAGGGAAAGCGGATCACCTCCTTCGCGGTCGCGGCCAGCAGCGGATAGCCCTCGGGCGGCAGGAAAACGAGGTTCATGAACCAGGGCGCGACAAGGACGCCCAGGAACCCGCCCTCATGCGGCTGGAACGCCACCGCCTGCACCTGCAGCGCATGGTTCACCATCGGCACGTCGCGCATCTTGCCGTTGAAGACCTCGGTGAAGTCCGAGGCCAGCGCGCGGGTCCGCCGCTCCATCTCGGCCATCACCGGGGCCGAGGCGGCGCCGGGGTCCTCGCGCACCAGAAACTGCGCCTTCGGGGCGGAACAGCCCGGGCAGGACCAGTCGCCGGGCAGGTCGGCGAAGGCGGTGCCGGGCAGGACCTGCCTTGTGTCGTCGCCCTCGGCCGGGTCGTAGGGCGTCCAGCAGATCTTGCATTCCATGATCGCCAGCGGGCTGATCTTGTCGGTCGCGCCCAGATAGCTGCCCTCGAAGCCCGGCGCGCTCATCTGATCGCCTCGATCACGTCGCGGATGCGGATGGCGCTGTCCTTCAGGTCCTCGGCGGCGGCAAGGGCGACCTCGGGCATGTCCGTCACCTCGAACGTGTCGAGGATCAGCGTGTCCATCGAATTGTAGAACTGCACCTTCCAGACAAGGGGCAGCGCGGTGGCGGTGATACGGCAATTGCCGTAGCCGCGCGACAGGATGGTGACCGCGCCCTCGCCAAGGGCCTCGGCCAGCCAGTCGAGGTCTTCGGGCGTGTGGGGCAGAAGCGAGAGATTGACGACATGGGCCATCCCGCCCGCGGGACTGCGGGACTTCTCGGCAAGTTCGGTCAGGATCGCCGGGGCATTGGCAAGGCCAGGCCCCTTGCGCGCCAGCGCACCGATGGCCGGGCGGTGAGGAACATGGGCGCGCGACAACGCAAGGCCGGGCACGGGGGCGATTTCCACATGGTCCATCCCGGCGGCAAGGCACATCCAGACCCCGGCGAAGACGCTTTCCTGCACCATCACGGCGGGGACGCCGCGGATCTTCATCGACACCTCGCCCTGTCCCAGGGCATCGGCCACCACCCGGCGCGCCCCGGGCGACAGGGCGGCGAGGTCGAAGACGGCCGGGGCCGCGCCCTGCGCCACCACCTCGCAGGCCGCCGCCATCTCGGCCAGCATCGCCAGCGCCTCGGTCATGGCGGCGGGGTCTTCGGCCTCGGGGATATGCGGCGAATAGGTGCGCATCCCCGAGGGCATCGCCATATAGCTCAACTCGCCGTCGGGATCGGGCTGCGAGCCGGGGCCGAAACCGGCGGGGGGAAGGGTGAAGGGGCTGACCATCTGGACCTCAGGCGGCTTCTAGGGACAGGATATGGCTGACGCGGCCCAGATAATCGGACCAGTCGCGGACCTTCTCGATCGCGCCGAGGAAGTCGGGGCCGCGGAAGAACAGCAGGCCCGGCGTCTTCAGCGCGCGGTGGCGTTCGCGCAAGGCCGCCTCGATGGCGTCGTCGATCACCGCGCAGTCAAAGGCGTTCTGGAAGGCCAGCCGCAGTTCGGGCAGGATCACCGCCGCATCGGCGGTTTCCAGATTGCGGCGCGGATCGCCGGGGATGAAGAGGCAGTGCTTGCCCGGGCGGGCAAGGAACTCGGCCACGTCATGGGCCGAGGCAAGGCGAGGATAGCCGAACTCGGCCTCCAGCCGGGCGATCAGCGGATGCGGGGCGCCGGAGGACGGCGCGTCATGGGACAGGTCGTGCGGGGCGTGGTCGTGCATCGGGTCACCCTGTGCTGCGGCCCGCGTCCAGCGCGGCCTGAAGATGGGGGGGAAGCGCGGGCGGGCGGCTTTCCAGATCGGCGAATGCATCGCCCAGAGGGCCGCCCTCCATCAGCGAGGCCAAGCCTTGCAGGGCGGCGCGGATCTTCAGCGCCTCGTCCTCGGGCAGGATCGCATGGCCGGTCCCGAGAAAGCTGAGCACCCAGTCGCCGGGCCGGGCCTCGGGCAGAAGCGACAGGTCCACGGTCGCGGGCAGGTCGCCGTCCAGCGCATGGCCCGCGATGCCGTCGACCGCCACCAGCCGCAGGGGGATGCCGACGCACATCAGGCCACGCCTCCGGCCAGCGGGAGGATGCCGCTGTCCCTTGCGGAAAGGTGCCAACAGGGCAGGGGCCGGGCCATCAGACCGCCCCCGGAAAGAACCGCGCGTCGCCGGTCCGGCAGGCCTCGTCCTCCGAGGGGCGACCGGTTTCGTAGGCGGTGCGGCGGATCGCGGGATCGGCCAGCAGCGGGCTTTCGGTGCGGCCCGGTCCGGTGACGACGCCCCAGCCCGCCAGCACCTCGCGGGCCATGGCCAGCGCCTCGGGGATGCGGGCGGCCACCAGCGGGCGCAGGCCGCCGCCGTAATCCTCAAGCTCGACCGGCTGGCAGCCGATCAGCGCCATCTCGGGCGGGCGGAAGCCCATCAGCGCCGCGGTGGCGATCACGTCCTGAAAACCGGTCTGGTGCAGGCTCATCTTCTTGGCGCCCATGAAGGCGGGCACCTCGCCGTCGCGGATCAGCTTCATCGTGCCGGGGGGCAGGCCGTAGTCGATGGCATCGAAGACCAGCAGCGCATCGGCCTCTTCCAGGAACGGCAGCAGGTAAAGCCCCTGCGTGCCGCCATCCAGCAGGCGGACATTCTGCGGCAGGGCATGGGTGTCTGCCATCGCCTCAACGCAGCGCACGCCGAAGCCCTCGTCCGCCCACAGGACATTGCCGATCCCGAGGATCAGGATTCGTCTCGACACCGGCTGCCCCTCCCTGGTGGCTGGTCGACAGGTTTGCACCCCTCGCATCAAGTGAAAGCATGCTTTTCCCGGTCGGGTGACCGGCAAATTTCCGATGCCGGGGATTTTCGGACAAGGGCTTGAGCTTGCGGCGGAAATCCGGGCTTGCCGGGGAGGATATGCGCTGAAAATCGGAAAGAGAATATCCAGATTGGTGGAAAATGGGAAATCATCCTTCCATATTGCCCGCCTCGCGCCTTCTGCTGCCACGATTTTCGCTTTGCCGGGCCGCGCCACGGGCCTAGGATCGGGGCATGAGCCTGCCCCGCCCGCCCCCTGATCCGGCCCGCCCGACCCTCTTCAGCGATGAGGCCTGGGTCGAGGTGCTGTCGGCCATGGACCGCACCTATGCCGATCTGGTGGACTATCAGGAACGGCTGGAGCGCCAGAACGCCGAGTTGCAGGAGATGCGGACCTTCCTGACCGCGATCCTGTCCTCGGTTTCGGACGTGCTGATCGTCGCGGGGCGGACCGGGCAGGTGGAACAGGTCAGCCGCTCGGTCCTTACCCTGACCGGCCGCCCCGAGGCGCAGGTGGTGAACGCGGGCCTTGTCGAGCTTTTCGCCGAACCGCAGCGCCCGGTGCTTGCGGCGTTGCTGCAGGGCGTGCGCGAGCAGCGGCGCAGCGCCAGTCTGGAATGCGACCTGCTGACGCCCGAGGGGATGGAGCCCTTGGAACTTTCCGCCGCGCCGCGGCTGGACGAAAGGGGGCGGGTCGACGGCTATGTGCTGACCGGGCGTCCGCTGGGTGCGCTGCGCAAGGCTTATGCCGGACTTTCCGAAAGCCACGATGCGCTGAAGACGGCGCAGGCCTTTCTGGTCAGGAACGAAAAGCTGGCCTCGCTGGGCCGGCTTCTGGCCGGGGTGGCGCATGAGCTGAACAATCCGATCAGCTTCGTCTATGCCAACACCCACGCGCTGGAACGCTATGCCGGCAAGTTCGAGACCTATTTCGCCAAGGTGCAGGCCGGGGCCAGCCGGGAAGAGCTGATCGCGCTGCGGCAGGAACTGCGGCTGGACCGCGAGGTGGCGAACCTGCGCGAGGCGATCAACGGCGCGCGTGACGGGGCCGAGCGGGTGCGCGACATCGTCGAGGACCTGCGGCGACTGTCGTCGGACGGCGCGGGCGAGAAGGTGGCCTTCGATCTGGCCGAGACGGCGCGCACCGCGGGCCAATGGGTGATGCGCGGCATGAAGCAGCCGGTGACGCTGGATCTGTCCAGCCTGCGGCGGGTCGAGGTCCTTGGGCGGCGGGGCCATATCCAGCAGGTGGTGATGAACCTGATCCAGAACTCGGCCGATGCGCTGGAGGACCGTGCGGACGGCCGCATCCGCCTTTCGCTTGGGGCCGAGGGGGACCGGGCCGTGTTGGTAGTTGCCGACAACGGCCCCGGCGTGCCCGAGGCGGTGCGGGCCTCGATCTTCGATCCGTTCTTCACCACCAAGCCAGTGGGTCGCGGCACCGGCCTCGGCCTGTCGATCAGCCACAAGATCGCCCAGGAACATGGCGGCAGCCTCGCCCTGATCGAGGCGGAGGAGGGCGCGGCCTTCCGGCTGGACCTGCCCTTGGCCGGGGGGGCGGCATGAAGACGCTGCTCTGGCTTCAGGCCGCGGGCTGCGGCGGTTGCACCATGTCGCTTCTCTGCGCCGAAAGCCCCGGCCTGATCGAGATGCTTGAGGATGCCGGCATCCGCCTTCTGTGGCATCCCGCCCTGTCCGCCGAGACCGGGGCCGAGGTGCTGACCTTGCTTGAGGATATCGCCGAGGGCCGTCAGGCGCTGGATATCCTCTGCGTCGAGGGCGCGGTCGCCCGCGGCCCGGCGGGCACGGGGCGGTTCCAGATGCTTGCGGGCACCGGGAAAAGCATGATGCATTGGGTGGAGCGGCTGGCCCCGCGCGCGGGCAATGTGCTGGCGGTCGGCTCCTGCGCCGCCTTCGGCGGGCCGACGGCGGCGGGGGGGAACCCCTCGGATGCGGTGGGGCTGCAATACGACGGCGGGCTTTCCGGCGGCCTTCTCGGCCCCGACTGGCGGGCGGGCGGCGGCGGGGCGGTCGTCAACATCGCCGGCTGCCCGACGCATCCCGGCTGGGTGACGGAAACCCTGATGCTTCTGGTTGCGGGCGAGGAGGTGGCGCTGGACGGATACGCCCGGCCGCGTTTCTATGTCGACCATCTGGTCCATCATGGCTGCCCGAAGAACGAGTTCTACGAATACAAGGCCAGCGCGCGCGAATTGTCGGAAATCGGCTGCATGATGGAGAACCTGGGCTGCATCGGCACGCAGGCGGTGGGCGATTGCAACATCCGGCCGTGGAACGGCGAGGGCTCCTGCACGCGGGGCGGCTATCCCTGCATCAACTGCACCGCGCCGCGCTTCGAGGACCCGGCCCATGCCTTCCAGGAAACGCCCAAGGTGGCGGGCATTCCCGTCGGCCTGCCGACCGACATGCCGAAGGCCTGGTTCATGGCGCTGGCCTCGCTGTCGAAGGCCGCCACGCCCGACCGCATCGGCCGCAACGCCCGAGCCGACCGGGTGGTGGTGCCGCCGACGCTGAGGCGGCCGAAATGACCCGGCTGGTGCTGGGGCCCTTCAACCGGGTGGAGGGCGATCTGGAGGTCGCGCTGACGCTGGATGCAGGCCGGATCGTCCGGGCTGAGGTCAATGCGCCCCTGTTCCGCGGCTTCGAGCAGATGCTGCTGGGCCGCGATCCCCGCGACGCGCTGGTCATCACCCCGCGCATCTGCGGCATCTGCTCGATCAGCCAGTCGGCGGCGGCGGCGCGGGCGCTGGCCGCGGCGATCGGCGCCGCGCCCGCGCCGCAGGGCGCGGCCATGGCCGCGCTGATCCACGCGGCCGAGAACGTGGCCGATCACCTCTCCCACTTCTACCTGTTCTTCATGCCCGATTTCGCCCGCCCGCACTATGCCGGGCGCCCCTGGCATACCCGCGCGGCCCTACGCTTCACCGCGATGGAGGGCGGCGCCCAGCGGGCGGCGGTGCAGGCGCGGGCCGAGCTTTTGCATGTCATGGGCCTTCTGGCTGGCAAGTGGCCGCATACGCTGGCGATCCAGCCCGGCGGCGTCACCCGCGCGCCGGGGCCGCGCGAAAAGGCCCGGCTGACGGCGACGCTGCGCGCCTTCCGCCGCTATCTCGAAGGCGTGCTGTTTGGCGGCCCGCTGGAAGACTTCGCCGCCATCGAGACGCCCGAGGCGCTGATGCGCTGGGGGCGCGGCGATGTGGGGCTGTTCCTTGAAATCGCCGCCGACCTCGGCCTCGAAGCGATGGGCCGGGGCTCGGGGCGCTATCTTTCCTTTGGGGCCTATCCTCTGGAAGAAGGACCGGTCTTCGCCCGTGGCGTCTGGGACGGCGGGCTGCGGGACTTCGATCCGCAGGACATTGCCGAGGACCTCTCGCATGCCTGGATGAAGGGCGGCACGCGCCACCCCTGGGACGGCGTGACCGAGCCGGACGAGGCGATGGCGCCGCCCGGCTACAGCTGGTGCAAGGCTCCCCGGCTGGGCGGGCTGGGCCATGAGGTGGGGGCGCTGGCCCGGCAGGTGGTGGACGGCCATCCGCTGGCGCGGGCCATGGCGGGCGGCGGCGTTCTGGCACGGGTGGCCGGGCGGATGCTGGAGCTTGCCCGCAGCCAGGCGGTGATGGAGCGGCTGGTCGCCGGGATCGAACCCGGTGCGGCCTTCATGGCCCGTGGCGCCTTGCCACGCGAGGGGCGCGGCGCCGGGCTGGTCGAGGCGGCGCGCGGCGCGCTGGGCCATTGGCTGCGCATCGAGGGCGGCAGGATCGCGGGCTACCAGATCATCGCGCCGACGACCTGGAACTTCAGCCCGCGCGACATTGCCGGCGTGCCCGGCCCGCTGGAGGCGGCGCTGGAGGGGCTGGAGATCGAGGGGCCGGGGGCGCTGGCGGTGCAGCATGTG
>ERZ1645187.3200-NODE-3200-length-13906-cov-103.337304_pt1 | contig 13906 bp, 13 predicted proteins | sample MGYA00575352_ERZ1645187 | MGnify/ENA primary metagenome ERZ1645187 (study PRJEB40837, sample SAMN11349314) | freshwater sediment metagenome | isolation source: river sediment | host: Sediment | place: India: Wazaribad , New Delhi | collected 2017-02-21 ...
CGATCCCGCCGCAGGCGCCGATCACCTTCGACATCCTCGACAAGTGGACCGGGCGATCGATCGGCGGCTGCGTCTATCACGTCGCCCATCCGGGCGGGCGCAACTACGAGACCTTCCCGGTCAATTCCTACGAGGCGGAGGCGCGGCGCCTCGCCCGCTTCGTCGATCACGGCCACACGCCCGGCTTCGTCGCCGTGCCGCAGCCGGAGCGGACCGGGGAATACCCCTTGACACTCGACCTCAGACGCCCCCCCTCTCGGGGGTGAGGCGACGTGGGACCGGGGGGCGACTTGCCGTCGACACAGCTCGAACTGGCGATGCGATGGAAGGGCGAGATCGGTGGCGATCTCGCCCCGTTCCTCGCCGGCTATCGCGCCGTTCCGGGCGTACACGACGAGTTGGTCGATGCGCAGGGCCGAGTGCGACCGCATTGGGCGAAGCTGCTCGGTCGGCTCGCCGGGCTGGGGACGGCCGAGATCGAGCGGCGCTTCGCCGGGGCGGAACGGCATCTCGCCGAATCGGGGGTGGTCTACCGGGTCTACGGGGAGGGCGCCGACACCGATCGCCCCTGGCCGCTCGCCCATCTGCCGATCGTGATCGATGCGGCCGACTGGGCGGTGCTGGCCGAGGGGGTGCTGCAACGGGCGCGGCTGTTCGAGGCGATCCTCGACGATCTCATGGGCGAGGCGCGGCTGATCACCGAGGGGGCGCTGCCGGCGGCCCTGGTCGCCGGCAATCCCGAATACCTCCGGCCGCTCGCCGGGGTGAAGCCGGCCGGCGGGGCGCATCTCCATCTCTACGCCGCGGACGTCACCCGGGCGCCGGACGGGCGGTGGTGGGTGCTCGCCGACCGGACGCAGGCGCCGTCGGGGGCGGGCTACGCCATCGAGAACCGCATCGCCGTGTCGCGGGCGATGCCGGAGCTGTTCGATGCGCTCGGGGTGGAGCGGTTGGGGCCGTTCTTCCAGGGCATGCGTTCGGGGCTCGCCGCGGCGAGTGGACGCGACGACGTGCGCATCGGGCTCGTCACGCCCGGCCCGTGGAACGAGACCTATTTCGAACACGCCTATCTCGCCCGCGTCCTCGGTTTCCAGCTGGTCGAGGGCAGCGATCTCGTCGCCACCGGATCGGGCGTGGCGGTGCGCACCGTCGAAGGGCTCGGCCGGCTCGACGTGCTGGTGCGGCGCATCGACGCCGATTTCGCCGATCCGTTGGAGCTCGATCCGTCGTCGCGGCTCGGCGTGCCCGGTCTCGTCGAGGCGGTCCGACGCGGCGGGGTGGTGATGGCCAATGCGCTCGGCTCGGGGCTGGTCGAGGCGCCGGCGCTGGCGGGCTACCTGCCGGGTCTCTGCCGCCGGCTGACCGGCGAGGTGTTGAAACTCCCCAACGTCGCCACCTGGTGGTGCGGCGAGGCCTCGGCGCGGGAGACGGTGCTGCGCGATCTCGACCGGCTGATGCTGTCGCCGGCCTTCGGCCGCTCGCTGCACGGCATCCTCGATTCGACCGGGGTGCTGGGGTCGCGGCTGTCGGTGGCCGAGAAGGTCCGAATCGCCACGCTGTTGGCGCGCCGTGGTGTCGACTTCGTCGGCCGCGAGCCGCTGCGCCTCTCCACCGCGCCGGTGTGGGACAAGGGCCGGCTGGTGCCGCGGCCCTTCGCCATCCGCGTCTTCGTGGCGCGTACCGCCGGCGGCTGGACGGTGATGCCCGGCGGCCTCGCCCGCATTTCCGAGCGGGAGGACGTGCGCACCCTGTCGATGCAGCGCGGCGGGCGCTCGGCCGACGTCTGGGTGCTCGGCGAGCGGCCGGCGTCGCGGCCGGAGGTGCGGCTGATGCCGGAGCCCGACGCGGTGGAGATCCGCCGCGACAACGGCATCCTGCCGGCGCGGGTCGCCGACAATCTGTTCTGGTTCGGCCGTTACCTCGAGCGCGCCGAGACGACACTGCGGCTGCTGCGCGGCCTCGACGGCCACGGCGACGACGGAGTCGCCGAGACGAGCCGCGGTCTGTCGCGCCGCATCGCCCGTCTGTTCGGCGCCTGGGGGGCCGTGGGCTCGGAGACGACGGAGCGGGAAGAGATCGCGGCGCAGGCGCTGTGGGGGGGGATGCCCGGTTCGGTGACGTCGCTGGTCGGCGAGGCGCATCGGACCGGCTCGGTGGTGCGCGATCGCCTGTCGCCCGACTGTTGGCGGGCGGTGGTCGAACTGCGTGATCGGCTGAAGGTGCGAGCCGAGGCCGACCTGCGGCCGACCGCCGTGTTCACCGAGGTCGAGCGGGCGCTCAGGACCCTGGCGGCGGTGGTCGGGCTGGCGCACGAGACGATGAACCGGCGCGAGGGCTGGCGCTTCTTCGATCTCGGCCGGCGGATCGAACGCGGCATCGGCCTCGCCCGGGCGGCGCGTGCCTTCGCCGGCGAGCCGGCGGGCGGCGATGCGCTCGATCTGCTGCTCGACCTCGCCGACGGACGGGTCACCTATCGGACCCGCTACATCTCGGGCACGGCGCGACGGCCGGTGCTCGATCTCGTCCTGCTCGACGAGGGCCATCCGCGGGCGGTCGCCTTTCAGGTTGCACGGATCGTCGAGCATCTCGCTCGGCTCACCGGGCGGCGCGAGGGCGACCTGCTGGAGCCGGCCGAGCGGCTCGCCCAGCGTCTGGTCACGACGCTCGAGACCACCGACGCCGGGGTGTTCGACGCCGAACACGTCGAGGCGATCGAGGTCGAGCTGATGGGGGTCTCCGACACGGTGACCGCCCACTGGTTCGGGCGCGGTGCGCCGCTCGCCGAGGACGAGGCATGACGGCGATGCGCTACGACGTGACCCAGGTGACGGTCTACGACTGGGGGGCGGCGGTGCCCTTCGCCGACTGCGCGCTGCGGCTGTTGCCGATCGAGCGGCGCGGGCAGACGGTGCAGGTGTCGCGGCTCACGGTCGATCCCGAGGCGACCACGGTCACCGACGGGGTGGATCATTTCGGCAATCACGTCACCCGACTCGGCTTCCGCCGCTCACATCGGCGCCTCACCATCCGCGCCACGGCGACGGTGACGGTCGAACCGCCGCCGGCGCTCGATCCCGATCCGAGCCCGCGCCACGAGGAGGTGCGGGAGATCGCCGTCCGGTCGCGGTCGTTGGCGCCCGAAGATCCGGCGAACTTCCTGTTTCCGTCACGCTGGGTGCGGCTGGCGCCGGCGGTGACCGAGTGGGCGGCGTCGTCGTTCCCGGCGGGGCGGACGATCGGCGCCGGGGCGCTCGACCTGACGAAGCGCATTCATCGCGACTTCGCCTACGATCCGACCGCGACGGAGGTGGCGACGCCGCTCGCCGAGGCCTTCCAGGCACGGCGCGGGGTCTGTCAGGACTTCGCCCACGTGATGATCGCGGGCCTGCGCGGTCTCGGCCTGCCGGCGGCCTATGTCTCGGGCTATCTCCGCACCGTGCCGCCGCCGGGAACGAAGCGGCTCGAAGGGGCCGACGCCATGCATGCCTGGGTGGAGGTGTGGTGCGGCCCGTCGCTCGGTTGGATCGGCTTCGACCCGACCAACGGCATCGTCGCCGGCACCGACCACATCGTCGTCGGTCACGGCCGCGACTACACCGACGTCGCGCCGGTGACCGGGATCATCCTCTCCGCCGGCTCGCAGGGCCATTCCGTCGCCGTCGACGTGGTCGAGGCGAAGGACGGCCCATCGGCGGCGATCGAGGCGCCGAGCGGAGATCGCGAGCGGGTCGCCGTGCTCTCCGGCGTCGCCGCGGCGGCGGTTTCCGCCTGAATCCGGCGGTCGTGGTCTTCGTGTCACGCGTGTACGTGATTTCCCTTGCATTTCCCCGAAACGCGCGGATCTAATCGATCCAAAGAGACGTTCGGGCGATCGCGGTCGGATCGGCGACGATCGCGCGTGGAGCCGACGCGAGCGGAGGGGCGACCATGAGCGATGTGAACTCCCTGTCGGGCGATCCGGGCCGAAGTGCCGAGGCTGCGGCCGAGCACCTCAGACGGCAGCCGAAGGTCCGGAACATCGACGGCCACGACATCGCCGAGGCCTTCGCCGCGGGGCTCGCCGACTTCCGGGCAGCGCCGCAGTTCGGGTTGTTCTTCGGCGGGTTCTACGCGCTCGGCGGCCTCTTCCTGGTGTGGCTGACCTTCCAGACCGGGCTCGGCTATCTCACCTACCCGTTCGCCGCCGGCTTCGCGTTGCTCGGGCCCTTCGTGGCGGTCGGCTGCTACGAGGTGAGCCGGCGTCGGGAGGCGGGGGTGGCGCTGGTGTGGCGCGAGGTGCTCGGCGTCGTCTTCGATCAGAGCCGCCGCGAACTCGGCTGGATGGCCTTCGTCACGCTGTTCATCTTCATCATGTGGATGTACCAGATCCGCATTCTTCTGGTGCTGTGCCTCGGCTTCAAGAACTTCGTCACGGTGAGCGAGTTCGTCAACGTGGTGACGACCACGCCGGAGGGGCTCCTGTTCCTGGCGATCGGCCATGTCGACGGAGCGATCCTGTCGCTGGTGAGCTTCACGTTGACGGTGGTGTCGTTCCCGATGCTGCTCGATCGCGACGTCGACTTCATCACCGCGATGATCACCTCGGTGAAGGCGGTGATCACCAATCCGAGGACGATGATCGCCTGGGCGGCGATCGTCACGGCGCTGATGTTGCTGGCGATCGTCGCGGGCTTCCTCGGGCTCTTCGTGGTGCTGCCGGTGCTCGGCCACACCACGTGGCATCTCTACCGGCGGCTGGTCGAGCCGCCGGTGAGCGAGGGGTGAGCGAGCGGACCGGCGATCAGCCGAGGACGATCACCGGCGTGCCGACGGGGACGCGGCGGTGCAGGTCGACGACGTCGTGGTTGAGCATGCGGACGCAGCCGGACGAGACCGCCTTGCCGATGCTCGACTCGTCGTTGTTGCCGTGGATGCGGTAGAGCGTGTCGCGGCCGCCCTGGAAGAGGTAGAGGGCGCGGGCGCCGAGCGGGTTCTCCGGACCGCCGGGCATGCCGCCGGCCCACTTGGCGGCGTTCTTGTCGCGCAGCGTCATCTCGTGCGGCGGGGTCCAGGTCGGCCAGGGCGACGACTTGCCGCCGACGACGGCGCGACCGGACCAGGCGAAACCCTCGCGACCGACGCCGACGCCGTAGCGGATGGCGCGATCACGGCTCTCCACCAGATAGAGGAAGCGGTCGTAGGGATCGACGACGATGGTGCCGGGCGCCTCGTCGCCGCCCCAGGCGACGGTGTGGCGCAGGTACTGGCGATCGATCCGCGAGAAGTCGAGGGCCTCGATCACGTGGCCGCCGTCGCGCTGATCGGCGTAGATCGAGCGCCAGTCGCCGGCGGGCGAGGCGAAGGCGAAGCCGCTTCCCGGCAGCGAGCGCATGCGGCCGCCGGCGGCGCAGCCGGCGAGGAACAGCGGCAGGCCGAGGAGCGCGGCACGGCGGGTGGTGACACCGAGGGCGGAGGTCCGGGTGTCGGTCTCGCTGCGTGCGGTCATGCGTCGTCGTCTCCTCGTCGATGGGCGAAGCAGCCCGAGACGGGGAAGCTAGGGCATGGCGGCCGACATGTCAGCGGGGGGTGGCGTCGGGCGGGGCCGGGTTGGGCATGGCGGACGTCGAGCGCGGCAGACATGCAACAGGGCCGCCGCGAGCGAGGCCGACGGGCTCGCTCGCGGGGCGGGTGTCGTCCGAAGATCAGATGGTCTGATTGTAGGCGCCGACTTCCGGGTTCTCGCGGAGCACGCCGTCGACATCGGCGAACATCTCCTCGAGCCGGGTGCGCGACACCGGGCTCTCGATCACCACCACCAGTTCGGGCTTGTTCGACGAGGCCCGGACCAGACCCCAGGTGCCGTCCTCGACGGTGATGCGGATGCCGTTGACGGTGTTGACGTCGACGATCTTCTGACCGCGGATGGTCTCGCCGCGGTCCTTCATGGCGACGAGGCGGGCGATCACGCGGTCGACCACGCCGTACTTCTTCTCGTCGTCGCAATGCGGCGACATGGTCGGGCTCGACCAGGTCTTGGGCAGGGTCTTCTCCAGGTCCGACATGCGGGCGCCGGGGTTGCGGTCGAGCATGTCGAGGATGGCGATCGCCGAGACGAAGCCGTCGTCGTAGCCCCGGCCGATCGGCGCGTTGAAGAAGTAGTGGCCCGACTTCTCGAAGCCGGCGAGGGCGCCGAGCTGGTGGACGCGGCGCTTGATGTAGCTGTGGCCGGTCTTCCAGTAGTCGGTGGTGACCCCGAGCTCCTTCAGCATCGGATCGGAGTGGTAGAGGCCGGTCGACTTGACGTCGACGACGAAGGTCGGGTGCCGGTGCACCCGGGCGAGGTCGCGGGCGAGCATGACGCCGACCTTGTCGGCGAAGATCTCCTCGCCCTGGTCGTCGATCACGCCGCAGCGATCGCCGTCGCCGTCGAAGCCGAGGCCGACGTCGGCCCGGGTCCGGAGCACCTCGTCACGGATGGCATGGAGCATCTCCATGTCTTCCGGATTGGGGTTGTAGCGCGGGAAGGAGTGGTCGAGGTCGGTGTCGAGCGGGATCACCTCGGCGCCGATGGCGGTGAGGATCCGTTCGGCGAAGGCGCCGGCGGTGCCGTTGCCGCAGGCGGCGACGACCTTCAGCGGGCGCGAGAGCTTCGGTCGGTTCGTCAGGTCGGCGACGTAGCGGTCGGCGAGGTCGTCGACGAAGCGATAGGCGCCGCCGCCGGGAAGGTCGAAGGCGGCCGCGAGCACGATCTCCTTCAACCGGCTCATCTCGTCGGGGCCGAAGGTCAGCGGCCGGTCGCAGCCCATCTTGACGCCGGTCCAGCCGTTCTCGTTGTGCGAGGCGGTGACCATGGCGACGGCGGGGACGTCGAGGGCGAACTGGGCGAAATAGGCCATCGGGGTGACGGCGAGGCCGATGTCGTGGACGGTGCAGCCGGAGGCCATCAGTCCGACGGTCAGCGCGTGTTTGATCGCCGCCGAATAGGAGCGGTAGTCGTGGCCGACGACGATCTCGCGCTTCACCCCGAGCTCGCCGAGGAGCGTACCGAGGCCCATGCCGAGGGCCTGGACGCCCATCGGGTTGATCTCGCTGCCGAAGAGCCAGCGGGCATCGTATTCGCGGAAGCCGGTGCGCTTGACCATCGGCCGCGCCTCGTAGGCGAGGGTGTTGGGGCGCAACTGCTGTTCGGGAACGGGAAACATGGGGAGCGTGGCCTCGTGAACGAAACGAACGAAACGAATGGCGGCGGCGGGGCCGTGGCGAGATGCGGCAGTCTAGCCGCGCTTCGCAAAGGAAGCGTTGCGGTGGAGGTCGTCGCGCCACAGGATCGTGCCGCGACGGTCGACGATTTCGCCGCCGCCCCAGCGGAGGGTGTGGCGATCGGCCGGATCGGGAGCGGCCGAGCCGACATCGGCGCCGACGGCGATCTCGAGACGGATACCGGCCAACGGTTCGATCGCCGCACCGGTGGGGCGCGCGAGGAGGGTGGGGCGCAGGGAGCCGCTGGCCTCCCCCGAGGGTCGGGTCGGGGCAAGGATCGCGGTCGCTCCGACGGTGAGCGCCATGCCGACGGCGAAGATCGCGGCGGGGTCGGCGAGGTCGAGGCCGGCGACGAGGAGAAGGCGGTCGTCGGGTCGTATGCCGGTCGCCGCGGCCGCGGCGTGCAGGGCTTGCAACGCGCCGCGGTGGTCGACGCGGGCGACGGTGCCGTCGGAGCCGGCGAGGCGGAGGGCCTCGTCGCTCGGGGCGATCGGACGGCGATCGGCGGGGCGCAGGCGGTCGGACGAGAGATCGTCGAGCGCCTCGTCGAGGCGCATGTAGGCCATGGGATGGGGGCCGAAGACCCAGACCGCGGCCATGGCGGCGAGATGCGGCGCGGCGGCCTCGAAGTGCGGCAGGAGCGGTGCGTCGACCACGACATGAGCGGCACCGACGGCGCCGATCGCCGCGGCGAGGGCCTCGGGCGGCAGTGCCGGATCTAGGAGGGCGGCGACGCTTCCGGCCTCGGCGAGGCCGAGCCAGGCGGCGACGCGCTCGGGGCGGTCGGCCATGACCAGGGCGACGGGTTCGCCGCGGCCGACGCCGTGGAGGATGGCCCAGCGGGCCCAGCGATGGGCGCGGGCGGCGAGATCGGCGGTGGTCAGACGCTCGGAGCCGTCGGCGGTGAGGAGGGCGAGGCGGGCGCCGTGGGCGGCGACCCACTCGTCGAGCTCGTCGCGGAGCGTGTGGTTCGGGGTGAGGTCGAGGTCGGCGAGGCGGCGTGCGACGGCGCGACGGGTCGCCGCCGTCGCCATCCGCTCCGCGATCCGTCGCATCGGGTTCATGCCTGCCTCGCCTCCGTCACCGCTTCCATGACCAGACTTCGACCCCCTTGTCGAGCCCGACGGGATCGGGCATGCGACGGCGGTGTGGCGGGAGGGAGACGATGGCCGGCCGAAACGACGAACCCGTGCGGCTCGACCTCGTCGGGCTCAACTGTCCGCTGCCGGTGCTGAAGAGCCGGCGGGCGCTGGCGCGGCTGGCGCCCGGCGCGCGGCTCGAGGTGACGGCGTCCGACCCGCTCGCCGGGATCGACATCCCCCACATGTGCACGGAGGACGGCCATCGGTTGGTCGAGCAGCGGCGCGCGGGGGCGCGGGCGGTGTTTCTGATCGAGCGCGGGCCGGATCAGGAGAAGCTGCCGGAAAATCCCGAGACCTGAAGCGGGTTGTCGGTCATCGCGGCGCGGTCGGGCGTGTCGGGCGCGAGGGTGCCGACGAAGGCGTCGAACATGCGCTTGACGAAGGCCTCGTCGAGATCGCGGGTGATGAAGACCAGTCGGGTGCGGCGGTCCTCGTCGGGCCAGCGCTCGAGTTGGGCGACCGGGTGGACGACGTGCTGGACGACGTGGAGCACCAGCGGCCGCTCCGGTTCTTCGGCGAGGCGGACGACGCCCTTGACCCGCAGGAGCTTCGGCCCGTGGGCGGACCGCAGCAGGTCGAGGAAGAGATCGAGCGTCGCGGTGGCGATCGGCCGATCGGTCGTCAGGCAGAAGGCGCGGATGTGGGCGTCGTGGCGATTGGGGTCGTGGACGTGGCCGGCGCCGTGATCGTGGTCGGGGTGATCGCAGTCCGGGGCGCAGGCGTGGTCGTGGTCGTGGTGATGGTGGTGGCCCTTGGCCTCCTGGCGCCGGCGCTCGGCGTCGCGATCGCGGTAGGCCTCCTCGGCGAGCCAGCGGGTGACGTCGGCGGTCTTGGTCTCGGCCCGCCACAGGCCGGTCTCCAGCAGGGCCGCCGGCGTCGCCTCGCTCTTCGCCGCGTCGAGGAGGGGGGCAGCCGGGTTGAGGATGCGCAGGCGGGTGCGCAACGCCACCAGACCGCGCTGCCGCTCGGGGGCGTCGCAGAGGTCGGATTTGGTGAGGACGAGGCGGTCGGCGACGGCGGCCTGCTTCACCGCCTCCTCCTGGGCGTCGAGGGTCGCCATGCCGTTGACCGCGTCGATCAGCGTGACGACGCCGTCGAGGCGGTAGCGACGCACCAGATAGGGGTGGCGCATCACGGTGTGGAGGATCGGCGCCGGATCGGCGAGGCCGGTGGTCTCGACCACGACGCGGCGCAGCGCCTTCAGGCGGCCGTTGTCGAGGCGCTTCAGCAGATCCTCGAGGGTGGCGACGAGGTCGCCGCGGATGGTGCAGCACAGGCAGCCGGAGGAGAGTTCGACGACGCCGTCGTCGGCGCGCTCGACCAGGACGTGGTCGATGCCGACCTCGCCGAACTCGTTGATGATCACCGCCGCGTCGGCCATCGCCGGGTCGTGGAGCAGGCGATTGAGCAACGTCGTCTTGCCGGCGCCGAGGAAGCCGGTGATCACGGTGAGCGGGATCGGCTCGGGCGGGCGGGCGGTCGTCGGCTCGGTCATCGGTCGGATCCTGTCGGTCGAACCGGTCCGGTCGACGAAGGGGTCGGGAGGGCGGCGGCGGGGGTCAGCCGTCGGTCGGCTTCTTCGGCTTGGCCGCGGGGATCGGAATCGCGGCGGGCCTGGCCGCCGTCGCCGGCTTCGCCTTGGGATCGGCGGTGACGACCGCGGTCTTGGCGGCGGGTTTGGCGACGGGCTTCTTCGGCGGCGCGACGGTGGTCGCCGGCTTCGTCGCGGTGGCCACGGTCGGCGACCTCGGCGCGGTGGCGGCGGTGCCGGGGGCAGCGATGACCATCGGCGCGCCGTCGGCCGGCGGCAGGGTGGCGCCGAAGCCGGTGGTGCCGGGCGCCGGGTCGCGTGGGCGGATGGCGCCGGGAGCGGCCGGAGCGGAGGCGGTGGCGAAGACCGGCGCCGCCATCAGTCCGGCGGGGGAGGTCGACGGGGCGAGCGCCAGCATCTCGCCGGCGTCGCTCGGAGCGGCATCGGCGCCGCCGATCCAGACCCGCACCGGCGGGCCGATGTCGAAGCGCTGGGTGAGGAGGGTGGCGGGTCGCATCGGCGCCCAGCCGGCCTCGCCGGGCTTGATCACCGCGCCCGGGTCGCGATTGGTGGTGTCGAGGCGGGCGGTCTCGCCGATCGCGTCGACGTCGGGGGTGCGGTCGCGCTTCTTGCCGCAGATCTCGGGCTTCATGTCGCGCGCCGGATTGCCGGCTTCGGGGCCGCGGGCCATGTGGTCGATGGTCTCGGGTGCCGAGAATCGACCGAAGAAGTCGCCGGAGGACCCTTCGAAGCCCTTGGTGAAGAGTTCGGCGGCCAGTTCGGCGCGGGCGCGGGTGTTGGGTGAGCCGAGCACCACGGCGATCAGCCTGCGATTGCCGCGCGAGGCCGAGGCGACGACGTTGAAGCCGGAGGAGCAGATGAAGCCGGTCTTCATGCCGTCGGCGCCGGGGAAGCGGTCGAGCAGGTGGTTGTGGTTGCGGATGACGTCGTCGCCGATCTGGATCGCCGGCAGGCGCCAGAGGCCGGAGGCCTCGGGGAACTCGGCGAGAAGGGCGCGAGCGAGCAGGCCGAGGTCGCGGGCGGTGGTGACCTGGGAGGCGTCGGGCAGGCCGTGGGGGTTGCCCCAGCGGGTCGAGCGCATGCCGAGGAGACGGGCCTGGCGGTTCATCTCGGCGACGAAGGCCTCCTTGGAGCCGCCGACGGCTTCCGCCAGCGCCCAGGAGACGTCGTTGGCCGACTTCACCATGATGATCTTCAGGGCGTTGTCGACGGTGACCACCTCGCCGACCTTGAAGCCCATCTTGCTCGGCGGCTGGCGCGAGGCGGTCGCCGTCATCGGCACCGGCGAGGACGGGCGGACGCGGCCGGCGCGGATCGCCTGGAGCGTCACCCAGGCGGTCATCAGCTTGGTGACGGAGGCGGGATACCAGGCCTGATCGGGATTGTTCTTGGCGACGACCTCGCCGGACCGAGCGTCGAAGACGAGGTAGGCGCCGGCGCCCGGCGCGGCAGCGGCGGTCTCGGTGAGCGCGAGAAGGCCGGCGAGAACGACAGCGACGGTGGAGCGGTGGCGAAGCGGGGACGCGATCGTCGGGCGCGGGCGGTTCACGGGCGTGCGTCTCTCCGTTCGGCACGGCGCGCCGCTTCGGGGCGGCACCGGCGCGGGGTCCTGGCGAGGACGGATCGGTCATCGATAGCCGATTTGCGGCGACGGGGCCAAGAGTATCGAAGCGTTTCGGCGGCGACGGTCCGCATCGGCGAGCCCGGCAATCGCTCGAGAATGAGCCGAAATCGCGGCACGGATCCTGCTCGCCCTCGCCTCGTACCGCCCGCCGTGGCAAGAGTGCGACGTTCGACCTCGCCGGAGAGAGACCATGACCCTCGCCCCGCCAGCCGCTTCCGTCGCCGTACCGCTCCGCCTGGAGCGGGCGCGGGGCCGGGCCGAGGTGGGCTTCAAGCAGCGCGACGGGGCGACGGTGCTCGATCGGCTGTTCCAGGAGGGGCAGGCGAAGATTCGGCTGCCGAAGAGCCACGCCGGCGATCCCGCCACCGCTGTGTTGATCAATACCGCCGGCGGCATCGCCGGGGGCGACCGGCTCACCTACGGGGCGCGGTTCGGGGCGGGGACGCGGGCGGTCGTCACGTCACAGGCGGCGGAACGGGTCTATCGCTCCAGCGCCACCGACGGGTCGCTCTCGGGTGTCGTCGAGACGCGGCTCGAGGTCGAGGCCGGCGCCTTCGCCGAGTGGCTGCCGCAGGAGACCATCCTCTTCGACGGTGCGGCGCTCGACCGTCGGCTCGAGGTGGAAATGGCGGCGGACGCGCGGCTTCTCCTCTGCGAGAGCGTCGTCCTCGGTCGCGCCGCGATGGGCGAGCGGGTGGAGAGCTGCCGGCTCGCCGATCGCTTCCGCATCCGCCGCGGCGGACGGTTGATCTTCGCCGACACGCTGCGCCTCGATGGGCGGGCCGGGGAGATCCTCGCCGGCGCCGCGACGGGCCGGGGGGCGACGGCGATGGCGACGATCCTGTGGGTGGCGCCGGAGGCGGAGGGGCGGGTCGAGGATCTCCGGGTGCTGCTCGACGGGCTCGCCAGCGAGGCGGGGGCCAGCGCCTGGGATGGGATGCTCTGCGTGCGCCTGGCACATGGCTCGGCGCGAACCCTGCGCGATGACCTCGTTCGCATCCTGTTGCACATTCGGCAGGCAGATCTGCCGCGTGTCTGGTCTTGCTGACGACGCGGCCGCGTCCCATTCTGCTCGAGAAGACATCGCTGCTCGTCTCGCCCTCGGGATCACCCGGAGGACTGAGCCGGGCGGCCCGCGACGAGAGCCCCGGTATGAACCTGACGCCCCGCGAGAAGGACAAGTTGTTGATCGCCATGGCGGCCATCGTCGCCCGGCGGCGGCTGGAGCGGGGGGTGAGGCTCAATCACCCGGAGGCGGTGGCGCTGATCACCGACTTCGTGGTCGAGGGCGCCCGCGACGGCCGCACCGTCGCCGAGCTGATGGAGGCCGGCGCCCATGTGCTCACCCGCGAGCAGGTGATGCCGGGGATCGCCGAAATGATCCACGACATCCAGGTCGAGGCGACGTTCCCGGACGGGACGAAGCTCGTCACGGTGCATCATCCGATCCGGTGAGGGGCGTGACCGAAGTCACGGGATCCGCTTCGGCGGACATGTGAGGATCGCGCGGATTTCCCGACCGGAGGCGGCGTCATGCTCGAACTCAGACCCAACTGCGAATGCTGCGACCGCGATCTGCCGCCGAGCGCGGAAGCCTGGATCTGTTCGTTCGAATGCACCTGGTGTCCGACCTGCGCTTCGGACCTGTTGAAGGGCGTCTGCCCCAACTGCGGCGGTGAGTTGGTGCGCCGGCCGGTGCGTCCGGCGGCGAAGCTCGCGAACAACCCGCCGTCGACGGTGCGCGTCTTCAGGGCCGAGCCCTGCGCGCCGGGCAAAGCGGCATGAGCGGCCACGAATTCAGGAGAGAACGATGATCCCCGGTGAAGTGATCTGCCCAGAGGGCGACATCGAGCTCAACGCCGGGCTCGAGGTGACGGAGATCGAGGTCTCCAACACCGGCGATCGGCCGGTGCAGGTGGGCTCGCATTATCATTTCGCCGAGACCAACCCCGGCCTCGCCTTCGACCGCGCCGCCGCCAAGGGCAAGCGCCTCGACATTCCGGCCGGCACCGCGGTGCGCTTCGAGCCGGGACAGTCGCGGTCGGTGCGGCTGGTGCCGTTCCGGGGCAAGCGCGAGGTCTACGGCTTCCGCGGCGACGTGAGCGGCAAGCTCTGAGATCGGTCTTTGTCCGGCGCGGCCGGGTTCGCCCCTTCGGTCCAGGTGAGATTTTCCCATGTCCTTCAAGATGTCCCGCTCGGCCTATGCCGACATGTTCGGCCCCACCACCGGCGACAAGGTGCGGCTCGCCGACACCGATCTGGTCGTCGAGGTGGAGAAGGACTTCACCACCTACGGCGAGGAGGTGAAGTTCGGCGGCGGCAAGGTGATCCGCGACGGCATGGGGCAGG
>ERZ1645187.3201-NODE-3201-length-13906-cov-52.619522_pt1 | contig 13906 bp, 9 predicted proteins | sample MGYA00575352_ERZ1645187 | MGnify/ENA primary metagenome ERZ1645187 (study PRJEB40837, sample SAMN11349314) | freshwater sediment metagenome | isolation source: river sediment | host: Sediment | place: India: Wazaribad , New Delhi | collected 2017-02-21 ...
GGCGCGACGCCTGGGTTTGGCAGGGTTTGCCCTGAGTGAGACAATACCGGGTTACATGACTGCTTCCTTTTCGCAACTTTCGCTGGCCGAGCCGCTGGCGCGCGCCGTGGCCGAAATGGGTTACGAATCCATGACGCCGATCCAGGCCCAGGCGATCCCCGTCGTCATGACGGGCCAGGACGTGATGGGCGCGGCCCAGACCGGCACCGGCAAGACGGCCGCGTTTTCGCTGCCCCTGCTGCACCGCCTGCTCAAGCACGAAAACAGCTCCACCTCGCCCGCCCGCCACCCGGTGCGCGCGCTGGTGCTGCTGCCCACGCGCGAGCTGGCCGACCAGGTCGCGCAGCAGGTCAAGCTCTACGCCAAGTACACCAATATGCGCAGCGCGGTGGTGTTCGGCGGCATGGACATGAAGCCGCAGACGCTGGAGCTCAAGAAAGGCGTCGAGGTGCTGGTGGCCACGCCGGGGCGCCTGCTCGACCACATCGAGGCCAAGAACGCGGTGCTGAACCAGGTCGAGTACGTGGTGCTCGACGAGGCCGACCGCATGCTCGACATCGGCTTCCTGCCCGACCTGCAGCGCATCCTGTCCTACCTGCCCAAGCAGCGCACCACGCTGCTGTTCTCGGCCACTTTCTCGCCCGAGATCAAGCGCCTGGCCAACAGCTACCTGCAGAACCCGATCACCGTCGAGGTGGCGCGCCCCAACGAGACCGCCTCCACCGTCGAACAGCGCTTCTACGCCGCCAACGACGACGACAAGCGCCGCGCCATCCACCAGGTGCTGCGAAGCCGCGGCATCAAGCAGGCCTTCGTGTTTGTGAACAGCAAGCTCGGCTGTGCCCGGCTGGCCCGCAGCCTCGAGCGCGAAGGCCTGAAGACCACGGCCCTGCACGGCGACAAGAGCCAGGACGAGCGTCTGAAGGCGCTGAACGCGTTCAAGGCCGGCGAGGTCGACCTGCTGGTGGCCACCGATGTGGCCGCGCGCGGGCTGGACATCAAGGATGTGCCGGCGGTGTTCAATTTCGATGTGCCCTTCAACGCCGAAGACTACGTGCACCGCATCGGCCGCACCGGCCGCGCCGGTGCCTCCGGCCTCGCGGTGACGCTGGTGGCCGGCAGCGACGGCCGCCTGATCGCCGACATCGAGAAGCTGCTCAAGACCAAGATCGAGGTCGAAGCGCTGGAGTACGACGAAGACCGGCCGCGCGGCCGCATCAACACCGGCCGCCGCGCCTGGGGCGAGGACGATCCGCGCGATGTGCTGGATGCGCCCCGCGAGCGCCGCGAACCGCGCAGCTTCCGCCCTCCGGCGCCGCCGCGCGACCCGTTCTTCGACACACCCTACGAGGCGCCCGCCAGCGACGCGCCGCCGTCCTGGGAGTCCTCAGGCGCCGCCACGCCGGTGCGCCGGGGCGTCTCGGCCAACATCAAGACCAAGCGCAAGGTGGCGGCCCTGTTCAAGGCGGGCGCCTGACGCACACACCCGGCCGGTCGGTCCCCGCAAGGCAAAATCAGTCGGAAACAGGCGCTCGGGGCGCCCATTCGAAGCCAGTTCAGGCGTTATCCGACGCCGAACGGTCACGAAGCGCTATTTATTCATGAGCATTCGGGTCATTTCCCCTTGCCCGGAACCAGCGTCTGCGGGCATTTGACGCGGATGACCTCGTGCGCGCCTGCGTCGTCGAGGCGCAGCGCGACGAGGTGCCCGCCCCAGACGCAGCCGCCGTCCAGCGCATACACGTCGTCCCGGCCCAGCCAGCCCAGCGTGGACCAGTGCCCGAAGGCCACCGCCCCATCGGCGGTGCGACGCCCCGGCACATCGAACCAGGGCAGGTAGCCTTCGGGGCCGCTGTCGGCGCCCTCCTTGAATTCGAACTCCATCACGCCCTCGGCAGAGCAGAAGCGCAGCCGGGTCAGCGCGTTGACGATCACGCGAAGCCGGTCGTGGCCCGTCAGGCGCTCGTCCCAGGCGGCCGGTTCGTCGCCGTACATGTGATGCAGGAAGTCCCGGTGGTCGCTGCCGGACAGCACGGCTTGCAGTTCCCCGGCGAGTGCCAGGGTGCGCTCACAGGTCCACGCGGGCAGCACGCCGGCGTGCACCATCAGCACGCCACGTTCGTGGTACGCCATGGGGCGGCTGCGCACCCAGTCGATCAGCTGGTCGCGGTCGGGCGCGTCGAGGATGTCGCCGATGGTTTCTTTTTTCTTTCGCTTGCGCGCGCCGGCGGCCACGGCCAGCAGGTGGAGGTCGTGGTTGCCGAGCAGGCAGCGCGCGGACGTGCCGTAGCCGATCAGGCGGCGCAGCACCGCCAGTGAGTCCGGTCCGCGGTTGACCAGATCACCGAGCACGAAGATGGTGTCGCGGCTCGGTGAAAACGCCAGCGTGTCGAGAAGGCGGTCCAGCGCGTCGTCGCAGCCCTGGATGTCGCCGATACAGTAAAGTGCCATGGTGTCGATTTTCCACCGGCTCGGTGCCGGTCTTTCATGGACTTTCTGCTGATTGCGTTCCTGACCGTGCTCAACGGTGTTTTTGCGATGTCGGAACTGGCGCTGGCGTCGAGCCGCAAGGCGCGTCTGGTGGCGATGGCCGAATCCGGCGACAAGGGCGCGGCAGCGGCACTGAAACTGCTCGACAACCCGACCCAGTTCCTGTCCAGCGTGCAGGTCGGCATCACCTCGATCGGCGTGCTCAACGGCATTGTCGGCGAGGCCGCGTTCAGCGACGACCTGGCCCGTTGGCTGCACGCCCTGGGCGTGGGCGACAAGGTGGCAGGTTACGCGGCCACCGCCACGGTCGTGACCGTGATCACCTTCATCACCATCATCTTCGGCGAGCTGGTGCCCAAGCGTATCGGCCAGCTCTACCCCGAGGCGGTGTCGCGCTGGGTGGCGCGGCCGATGCGCGGTGTGGCCACGGCAGCCAAGCCTTTTGTGCATCTGCTGTCCATGACCACGCACGGTGTGCTGAAACTGCTGCGCATCGACGCCTCCCGGACCCGCGCGGTAACCGAGGAAGAGATCAAAGCCAGCCTGGAGGAGGGCGTGGACGCGGGCCTGATCGAGGAGCACGAGCATCAGATGGTGCGCAACGTGTTCCACCTCGATGACCGGCCGCTGACCTCATTGATGGTGCCGCGCGGGGACATCGATTGGCTCGATGCGGCCGCCACCGTGGCCCAGAGCCTGGAGCAGGCCGGTCGCGGTGGCGAGCATGGCACCCATTCCTGGTACCCCGTGTGCCGCGGCGGCCTGGATGACATCGTGGGCCTGATCAGCGTCGCGCAGTTGCTGCGACTGGGCCGGGAGCATCCGGGTCCGATCGAGCAGCATGTGACCTCTGCCACGTTCGTCCCCGAAACGCTCAGCGGCATGTCGCTGCTGGAACAGTTGCGCGAGCGCACGGGCCGCATGGTGTTTGTGGTGGACGAGTACGGCGAGGTCCAGGGTCTCGTGACCCCGCACGATCTGCTCGAGGCGATCACCGGCGAACTGCAGCCGGATACCCAGCTTGATGCCTGGGCCACACCGCGCGGCGATGGATCCTGGCTGCTGGACGGGGTGATGCCGGTCAATGAACTGAAAACCCGACTCGATATTCGCGATCTCCCGGATGAGGATAAAGGCCGATTCAACACGCTGGCCGGTTTGCTGATGGCTGTTTCAGGCCATCTGCCCTCGGTCGGCGAGAGAATCGATTGTGCCGGATGGAATTTCGAGGTGGTCGATCTGGATGGGCGGCGAATCGACAAGATCCTGGCGAAGCCATTGAATCCGGATAATCAGACCCCGGCGTGACGGGAGGATTCGGAGTGCGGGGGCGGTGGCAAGTCTTGATGAAAATGTGTCCGTTCACAATGGTTTTCATGAAACCCTATAATGCGGCTCTCGATTAATTCCATTTCCCGGAGCGATTATGGCCACGTATAAAGAGCTTTTGCAGGAGCGCGTCGCGCTCGATACCCGAATCGAACAGGCCCGCCAGCGTGAAATCAGCCAGGCGGTCAGCCAGGTTCGGGCCTTGGTGGCCGAGTTCGGGCTGACGGCCCAGGATGTGTTCCCCTCCGGAAAGGCCCGGGCCAGCACGTCCGGCAACAAGGTGGCACCCAAATACCGCGATCCCGCCACGGGCAAGACCTGGACCGGTCGCGGCAAGGCGCCGAAATGGATCGATGGCCAGGACCGCACGAAGTTCCTCATCGCCTGAGTTCATGCCCCGCCGCGGCCGCCACAGGCGGACCGTTCTGGCGAATCGAAACAAAACCCCCGTCCGGGAAACCGGCGGGGGTTTTTTTTGGTTTGCTGGTTTTTCGGCTTCCGGGCCGTCGGAAGGTTCTGGCTTTGTACCGGGATGGCCCCAGGAATGGGTTTTCCGGGTATTCGTGGGTCGGGACCGGATCGATTACCCGGCTGGCCGCCAATTCAAGGCCGATCAGTCGATGGTAATGCCGGTGCGCTTGATGATCGGTGTCATGACCCGCAATTCCTGCTGCATGAAACTCTGCAGCGCTTCGGGTGTGCTGCCGATCGGCTCCATGTATTGCGCGTGCATTTTCTCGCGCACCTCGGGCATCGCCAGCACCGCGTTGATCTCGCGATTCAGGCGCTGAACGACCTCGGTGGGTGTGCCCGCCGGCGCCATCACCGCCATCCAGGCAATGCTCTCGATTTCGGGCAGGCCCGCTTCCTTCATCGTCGGAATGTCCGGTGTCAAGGGACTGCGCTGGGCGGTCGAGACCGCCAGGGTGCGAAGCTTGCCGGACTTGACGTGCGGAAGCACGGCCACCGCCGGCACGCAGGCAAACTGCACGTCACCCTGCAGGATGGCCAGCACCGCCAGCGGCGATGACGCGTAAGGGATGTGCACCGCGTAGGTGTCGGTCTTGACCTTGAGCAGTTCGACGCCCAGGTGCGACAGGCTGCCCACGCCGGTGGACGAGAAGTTGAAGGAGCCGGGATGCTTTTTCATCGCGGCGACCAGCTCTTTCAACGAGTTGATGCCGGTATCGGCGCGCACCGCGCAGACGTTCGCCTGCCCGCCGGCCAGCACCACCGGGCGCAGCTCGGTGAAGGGATCGTAGGGCAGTTTCCGGTACAGCGCGGTGTTGTAGACCAGCGGACCGTTGGTGCTGACGACAAAGGTGTAGCCATCGGCGGCGCCCTTGGCCACGGCGCCGGTGCCGTTGTTGCCGCCGCCGCCGGCGCGGTTTTCCACCACCACCGGCTGGCCCAGGCGCGGGGCCAGTTTGTCACTGATGATTCGCGCCAGGACATCGGGCGAAGAGCCGGCGCCATACGGGACGATCAGCTTGACGGGCTTGGTGGGCCAGGCGGCGGTTTGCGCGGTGGCGGTCAGGGAGGCCAGCGACACGGTCAGGCCGGCGAGCGCGGTCAGCAGTTTCGGGATCAGACGCGGCAGTGCATTCATGATGGTGAAAGAGGTTCGGTTTCTGAAAAAAATCGCTCCTCGCAAGCGATGAAGCCAGCCACGAGCGTGCGGTAGGTGGACTCGACGATGTCGGGCAAGCCGGCAATTTCGTCGGACCGTTCAGCGGCCAGGCGGCGGACCCGCGCGAAGACGGCGGCTTGCCGCTCGGGCGCGGACACCTGAAACGCGTCGCGTTTGAAACGGGTGGCATCGCGCACACACAGGGCGCGCTCGGCCAGCAGGGCAACGATCTTCTCGTCGAGGGTGTCGATGCGGTCCCGCAGTTGCCCCAGGGTGTCGGCCCGGGGCTGATAGCCGGGCGCGAGGAACCGGCGCACCGGCCCGGTGTGCGTGGGCGGCTCGGTGGGTCGGGGTTCGGAACGCATGTAGGGGAGGGGTTGGGAAGCGGTGTCGCCAGCTTACCAAGCCGCTGGCGGTTCGCCATTGGCGCAAACCCGATTCGCAAGGGGCGAACACGGATCGATCAGCCGTCGCGCTGGTCAAGCCGGGCGCATTCAAGGCCGAGGTGGAGCGGGTGAAGGGAATCGAACCCTCGTATGAAGCTTGGGAAGCTGCCGTTCTACCATTGAACTACACCCGCGCGCTGGCCGATTCTAATGGACTCGGCATGCCATTCGGGTTAGCCGCTTCTTGACGAGGTCAATTCGTCGCCCTACAGTCATCTGTTACAGGTTGTCACAGACCGGGCCGGAGATACGCATCGGAAGGGGCGCGGATGAGCGATTCCATCTTCAACGACTACCACATCGCGGTCGCGATCCAGTGGCCCGAGCCGGCCAGGAATCTCCACGAGCTCACCAAGGCCATCGGGTCCTTGCACGGTGGCCACGTGCTGACGCTGCGCCAGGCGCTGGTGCAACTGAACCTGATGGACGAGGCCACGCTGGATGCGCTGCACCAGGAGCGGCCGGACCTGTTGCGCAACCGCTCGGCCGAACTGGTGAACCGATTTCACGTCTCGGCCGACGATCTCAATCATGCGATGGCGCGCATGGCAGGCCTGCCGGATGTCGATGCGGAGAACTTCGAGGTGGCAGCGGATGCCTTCGACGTGGTGTCGCTGGCCGCGGCGCGCGCCCACGATGTGGTTCCGCTGGGACGCATCGCCGACCGGTTCTTCGTCGCATCCTCCTTCCCGACCAACGAGGGACTGGAAAACTACCTCTGTTTTCTGACCGGCCACCGGGTGCACCTGGTCTGGGCCAGTCGAGCCTCGATCGAGGCCCGCTTGGCCAGGCAGGGCGCACCCGCCGGGAAAGGGGCCGGGGGCACCTTGTCGTCCGGCGCTGCGGCGACGGCCGGGAACGGTGCGGCCAACCTGGCGGTGGAGGACGAACCCTCGCTGGAAAACGTGGTGTCCCAGGCTTTGGGCGAGGTCAACGCCCGCCAGGGTTTCGAGGAATCGGCGTCCGCCAGCGACGCCGCGGGCATCGTGCGGCTGGTGCGCATCATGATCAAGGACGCGCGCGAGTCCGGCGCGTCCGACATCCACATCGAGACCAATGTCGGCGACCGGCCGGTTCGGATTCGCATGCGCCGCGAGGGTCAATTGCAGACCTACCTGGAGTTGCCGGCCAAGCTGCGCAGCGCGCTGGTGTCGCGCATCAAGGTGATGGCCCGGCTGGACATCTCCGAGCGGCGCCGACCGCAGGACGGCAAGATCCAGCTCAGCGAGTTCGGTGGTGGCAAGCTGGAGTTGCGCGTCGCGGTCCTGCCCACGATCAACGGCCTCGAAGACGTGGTGCTGCGGCTGCTCGAATCGCAGAAACCGTTGCAGCTCAAACAGATCGGCCTGCACGAGCGTGACATCACGGCGGTTTCGCGCATGTCGGGCCGCACCAACGGACTGATCCTGGCCGCGGGCCCCACCGGCGCGGGCAAGACCACGACGCTGCATTCCTTGCTGGCCGAGATCAATGTCGATTCGCGCAAGCTCTGGACGGCGGAGGATCCGGTCGAGATCACCCAGCCTGGCCTGCGCCAGGTGCAGATCAATCCGAAGATCGGCCTGACCTTTGCCGCGGCGATGCGCAGTTTTTTGCGGGCGGACCCGGACGTCATCATGATCGGCGAGATCCGCGATGACGAAACGGCCAAGATCGCGATCGAGGCCTCGCTCACCGGCCACCTGGTGCTGTCGACGCTGCACACCAACACCGCGGCGGAAAGCGTGGTGCGCCTGCTCGATCTGGGCATCTCGCCGTTCCACTTCGCCGACAGTCTCGTGGGCATCGTGGGGCAACGCCTGGTGCGGCTGCTCTGCCGCCACTGCTCCGTGCCCCGCACCCTGGGGCCGGGCCAGTTCGAGCGGCTGGTGGCGGCCTACATCGACCAGTCGCCATTGTCCGAAGAGGAGGGCCGCCAACGGCTGCTGGAGGCCGCCGGGGTGGACCGTTCCGAGAGCGTGATCGTCCGCACCGCCAAGGGGTGCGAGGCTTGCAACGGCAGCGGCTACCGGGGCCGCATCGGGGTCTACGAGGTTCTGGAATCCAACCCGGCTATCCGAAGCCTGATCCAGGCCCGCGCGCGGCCCACCGAGATCTTTGACTCGGCGGTGCTGGCCGGCATGCGCAGCCTGCGCCATGACGCGCTGGAAAAGATGGTGAGCGGGCGGATCGACCTGCAGCAGGCCAAGTCGGCCTACCTGTGAACCGGTGCCCTCCTTCGGCTACTTCAGGATGTCGCCCAGGCAGAGGTACTTGATTTCGACATAGTCGTCGATGCCATGGTGCGAACCCTCGCGGCCCAGGCCCGACTGCTTGACGCCGCCGAAGGGCACGTGTTCGGTGGCCAGGATGCCGACGTTGATGCCGACCATGCCGTACTCCAGCGCCTCGGCGACGCGGAAGATCCGGCCCACGTCGCGGCTGTAGAAGTAGCTGGCCAGGCCGAACTCGGTCGCGTTGGCGGCGGCTATGGCTTCCTGCTCGGTCTTGAACTTGAACACCGGCGCGAACGGGCCGAAGGTTTCCTCACGGGCGCACAACATGTCGGCGGTCGCGTCGGCCACCACGGTCGGCTCGAAGAACTGACCGGCCAGCCGCTTGCCGCCGGCGAGCACCCGTGCACCTTTGGCGACCGCGTCTTCCACATGGCGCTGCACTTTTTCCAGCGCAGCCTCCTCGATCAACGGGCCCTGGTTGACGCCGTCCTCGAAGCCGTTGCCGACCTTGGCGGTTTTCACTTTGGTCGCGAATTTTTCAACGAACGTGTCGTACACACCTTCCTGCACGTACAGGCGGTTGGAGCACACGCAGGTCTGGCCGGCGTTGCGGTATTTGCTGGCGAAGGCGCCCTCGACGGCGGAGTCGATGTCGGCGTCGTCGAACACGATGAAGGGTGCGTTGCCGCCCAGCTCCAGCGACAACTTCTTCACCGTGGGCGCGCTTTGCGCCATCAGGATGCGGCCGACCTCCGTGCTGCCGGTGAAGCTGATGTGCCGCACCACGTCGCTGGCGCACAGCACCTGGCCGATGGCAATCGACTGGGTACTGTCGGCGGTCAGGATGTTGAGGACCCCGGCCGGCATGCCAGCGCGGATCGCCAACTCGGCCGCGGCCAGTGCGGTCAGCGGCGTGAGCTCGGCTGGCTTGATGACCACCGGGCAGCCCGCAGCCAGCGCCGGCGCCACCTTGCGCGTGATCATCGCCAGCGGGAAGTTCCACGGCGTGATGGCGGCGCATACACCGATGGGCTGGCGGATGACCATCAGGCGGCGGTTGTTGTCGAACTGGGGCAGGGTCTCGCCGTTGATGCGCTTGGCCTCTTCGGCGAACCATTCCACAAAACTGGCGCCGTAGGCGACCTCGCCCTTGGCCTCCGCCAGCGGCTTGCCCTGCTCGGCGGTCATCAGCCGGCCCAGGTCGTCCTGGTTGGCCATCAGCAGGTCGAACCAGGTGCGCAGGATGATGGAGCGCTCCTTGGCGGTCTTGTTGCGCCAGGCCGGCCAGGCGGCGTTGGCGGCGGCAATGGCCGCCTCGGCGTCCTGCGGGCCCAGGTTGGCCACGTCCGCCAGCTTGAGGCCGGTGGCCGGGTCGAGCACATCAAAACGGCTGACGCCGGCGACCCACTGGCCGTTGATCAGCCCGTCGGTTTTCAGCAGGGTGGGATCTTTCAGCAGCGCGAGGGGTGAGGTTTTCATGTCCATGGGGGGTCTCCGTGAGCGATTGGCGGGCTGGAATTATTTAATTTATTAAACAATTGCGACCGATCCCGAGCATACCGTCTTGAAGGCAAGCTGTCAGTCGCCTGGGTCCGTCGCCCTGGGAGCCCCAAACCTATAATCGAAAATTCAGTCAGATCAAGCCTTTACGCGGGTTTCATGCCCGCAGGGCAGCACGCCGGACCACCCCCGAACAATGAGCACCTCCACTTTTTCTGTCGCCGACATCCGCAAGAGTTTTCTCGACTTCTTCGCCTCCAAGGGCCATGCCGTGGTGGCGTCGAGCCCGTTGGTGCCGGGCAACGACCCGACGCTGATGTTCACCAACTCGGGCATGGTGCAGTTCAAGGACGTGTTCCTGGGCACCGACAAGCGCAGCTACGTGCGCGCGGCCTCGGTGCAGGCCTGCCTGCGCGCCGGTGGCAAGCACAACGACCTGGAGAACGTGGGCTACACCGCACGCCACCACACCTTCTTCGAGATGCTGGGCAACTGGTCCTTCGGCGATTACTTCAAGCGCGAGTCGCTCAAATGGGGCTGGGAGCTGCTGACCGAGGTCTACAAGCTGCCCAAGGAGCGCCTGCTGGCCACCGTCTATGCCGAAGACGACGAGGCCTACGACATCTGGACGAAGGAAATCGGCCTGCCGCCCGAGCGCGTGATCCGCATCGGCGACAACAAGGGCGGGCGCTACAAGAGCGACAACTTCTGGATGATGGCCGACACCGGCCCCTGCGGCCCCTGCTCGGAGGTGTTCTACGACCACGGCCCGCACATCCCCGGCGGCCCGCCCGGCAGCCCGGACGAGGACGGCGACCGTTTCATCGAGATCTGGAACCATGTGTTCATGCAGTTCAACATGCATGAAGACGGATCGGTCACGCCGCTGCCCGCGCCTTGTGTCGACACCGGCATGGGCCTGGAGCGCCTGGCCGCCATCCTGCAGCACGTGCACAGCAACTACGAGATCGACCTGTTCGACGCCCTGATCAAGGCCGCCGCCCGCGAGGTGGGCACCACGGACCTCGCCAGCCCCTCGTTGCGCGTGATCGCCGACCACCTGCGTGCCACGGCCTTCCTGGTCAGCGATGGCGTGATTCCCGCCAATGAGGGCCGCGGCTACGTGCAGCGCCGCATCATCCGGCGCGCGATCCGCCATGGCTACAAGCTGGGCCGCAAGAAGCCCTTTTTCCACAAGCTCGTGGCCGAGCTGGTGCGCCTCATGGGCGACGCCTACCCGCGGCTGAAGGAGCAGGCGCCGCGCATCACCGAGGTGCTCAAGGCCGAGGAAGAGCGTTTCTACGAGACGCTGGCCAACGGCATGGACATCCTGGATGCGGCGCTGGCCGCGGGCGCAAAGGTGCTGCCCGGTGATGTGGCCTTCAAGCTGCACGACACCTACGGCTTCCCGCTGGACCTGACCAACGACGTGTGCCGCGAGCGCGGCGTCACCGTCGATGAAGCCGGCTTTGACGCCGCCATGGAACAGCAAAAGGCCAAGGGCCGAGCCGCCGGCAAGTTCAAGATGGACAAAGCGCTGGAGTATGCCGGTGCGGGCAACACCTTCACGGGTTACGAGCATCTGGAGGAAAGAGCAGCGAAGATCGTGGCGTTGTACCTTGACGGCGTCGCCGTGGCAGAGTTGAAGGCGGGCCAGAGCGGCGTCGTGGTGCTGGACGTGACGCCGTTCTATGCCGAAAGCGGCGGCCAGGTCGGCGACGAGGGCGAGATCACCAGCGGCTCGGCGCGCTTCGAGGTGGTCGACACGCAGAAGATCAAGGCTGACGTGTTCGGGCACCACGGCACCTTGGCCGTGGGCACGCTGGCCGTCGGCGACCATGTGGCCGCCCGGGTTGACAACATGGTGCGCGCGGCCACGGTGCGCAACCATTCGGTCACCCACCTGATGCACAAGGCCTTGCGCGAGGTGCTGGGCGATCATGTGCAGCAGAAAGGCTCGCTGGTCAACGCCGACCGTACCCGCTTCGACTTCGCCCACAACGCGCCGGTCACCGACGCGCAGATCCGCGAGATTGAACTGCGCGTCAACGCCGAAATCGTGATGAACCAGCCGACACAGGCGCGCGTGATGGACATCGAATCGGCCCAGAAGACCGGCGCGATGATGCTGTTCGGCGAAAAATACGGCGAGACCGTGCGCGTGCTCGACATCGGCACCAGCCGCGAGCTCTGCGGCGGCACCCACGTGCAGCGCACCGGCGACATCGGCTTCTTCACCATCATCGCCGAGGGCGGCGTGGCCGCCGGGGTGCGCCGCATCGAGGCCGTCACCGGCCTGAACGCGCTGGCCTACGTGCAGGGCATGGAGGCCACGCTCGGCGGCGTGGCGGGCACCCTGCGCGTGACCCCCGGCGACGTACCGGCGCGCATCAGCGCGATGATGGAACAGGCGCGGGAGCTGGAAAAGGAGCTGGCCGCGCTCAAGGGCAAGCTGGCGTCCAGCCAGGGCGATGGTCTGGTCAACCAGGCGGTGGACGTCGGGGGCGTGAAGGTGCTGGCCGCGAAGCTGGAAGGTGCCGACGCGAAGACCCTGCGGGAGACCCTGGACAAGCTCAAGGACAAGCTCAAGACGGCCGCCATTGTGCTGGCCGCGGTCGATGGCGACAAGGTGCAGTTGGCGGCGGGCGTGACCGCCGACAGCGTGGGCCGCGTCAAGGCCGGCGAACTGGTCAATTTCGTGGCGCAACAGGTGGGCGGCAAGGGCGGCGGCAAGGCCGACATGGCGATGGCCGGCGGCACCGAGCCGAGCAAGCTGGCCGCGGCGCTGGCCTCGGTGCCGGGCTGGGTCGGCGAGCGGGTCTGAAGGCGCCCTCGATCCGGTTCCGGAGCGTGCGGTGAATCACGTCCACGCGCTCAGTTTTAAGGAGCACGTCGTGGCCATTTTGCGCTGGGGAATGGCCGTTTTGATCTCTTTTTTCACGCTGTTTCCGGCCTTCGGGCAGCTTCAGCCGGCTGCAGGCGGTGCGCAGCGGGTCCAGGTGCCCAGCCAGGATCGGGTCGGTGGGCAAACGCTGATGCTGGACGGCTGGTGGTACGCGGCGCCGGACCGCCCCGTGGCGCCCGTGGTGCTGATGCTGCATGGGTGCGGTGGCATGCTCAATGCCCGTGGTGAACCCAACCTCCGGACGAAGGAGTACGCCGCGCTGCTGAACGCGCAGGGCTGGCACGCGCTGGCGCTGGATTCGCTCACCCCGCGCGGCGAAAAGGAGCTCTGCACCCAGCGCATCGGCACCCGGCGTACCACCCAGAACGAGCGCCGCTTCGACGTGCTGGGCGCCGTGGCGTGGCTGGCCGAACAGTCCGCCATCGAACCGGGGCGGGTCGCCCTGCTGGGCTGGTCGCATGGCGGCAGCGCGGTGCTGGCGGCCACCAACCTGAACCATCCCGATGTGGCGCGCGCCGCAGTGCGGCCTCGCCTGGCGGTGGCGTTCTATCCCGGTTGCGAGGCCGACGTCCGGCGCGGCTACCGCGCGTCCACCGAGGCCCTGCTGATGCTGGGCCTGGCGGACGACTGGACGCCCGCCGCGCCGTGTCAGACGCTGGCCACCAATGGCCCGCCGCGGGTGACCGTGCTGGCCTGGGAGGGCGCCTATCACGGCTTTGACGGAACCGCCCCCGTGCGCCATCGCGCCGATGTGCCCAACGGGGTGCAACCGGGGCGGGGCGTGCACCTCGGCGGGCATCCCGAGGCCCGGCACGCATCGCAGCAGGCGCTGGTCGAGGCGCTCCAGCGCGCGTTCGCGCCGTAACGGCCGGTTCCCGGCGCGTTCAGGCGGAACCGGGCGCCCCGGCACCCCAGTCCAGCGTGCGTCGGCTCTCGAAATGGCGCGCCTGTCCGGTGACCGGGTCGGCGAATCGCAGCGAGCGCGCCAGCAGCCGCAGCGGTTGGCTGAAATCCTCCGCCTCCGCGGGCCCGCGCCGCACGTCCGGATAGAACTGGTCGCCCACGATCGGCAGGCCCAGTGCGTTCATGCTCACCCGCAACTGGTGGCGCCGCCCGCTCAGCGGCCGCAGCGCGTAGCGCGCCAGCGTGCCGCGAAGCTCCAGCACCTCGATCCAGGTCTCGCTGTTCGGCTCGCCCGGCACCTCGACCATGCGGAAGAACGCCCGGGGGTCTTCTTCAATGCGGTTGCGGTGAACGAACGGAAAACGCCTGACACCAGGGCCGGGCGCGATGGCCTCGTAGGTCTTTTCGACGGCGCGATCGCGAAACAGCGCATGGTAGGCGTCGCGCGTATGCGGCTGCACGGCGAACACGGTGAGACCGGCCGTCT